>Ga0208019_1001547_pt1 | contig 12161 bp, 22 predicted proteins | sample CB_VirMetaG_5_FD_184540 | JGI IMG/M metagenome (GOLD analysis project Ga0208019, IMG submission 184540) | Freshwater to marine saline gradient viral communities from Chesapeake Bay - CB_1508_1D Viral MetaG (SPAdes) (version 4) | ecosystem: Environmental > Aquatic > Marine > Coastal | place: USA...
CCACAGCTCCACAATCTTGTGGTTCTTCTGGCGGTACAGGCGGACGATCCGCTGGGCCTCGTTCTCGTCGATCTTCACACCACCTTGGATGCGCAGCATTTCACGGAACTTCTCTGCCCCGGCGCCGTAGCCCAGGCTCAGCACAGCAGTCTTACCCACAAATCGTTCTGTCTTGTCTGTCTTTGTTATGGTCCTGCCATAGACATCGGATGCAAATTCGCAGTACACATCCCGCCCATCACGAAACGCCTCGACTAAATCATCCTGCCCAGCCAGCCACGCCAGCATCCGTGCTTCGATCTGCGACAGGTCGCAGGCCATGATCTTGTGCCCCGGTGGCGCACACAGGGCGCGTCGTATGGCGTTGTTGCCACGGCTCGGGAGGTTTTGCAAGTTCAGCTTGTCCCCGCCACTGAACCGGCCTGTGTGGGCACCGTAGTAATTGAGCATGATGGGCAGCCGCCCCCGCTCTGCCACACCCATGAGGGCTTCCGTGCGGGTCTCTTCGATGGTGGACTTCACCCCCATGCGGGCTTCTGCCACGGCCCTCACCGCTGCCGACTCGTGGGTCAGCAGGTCCGTCATGCCTTTGTCCGTCTTGGCAAAGGCGTAGGCTGCCTTCCCGGTCTTGGGACTGATCTTGGTAGGTGGCGTCACCCCCAGCGCATCCAGTAGCGCAGCGAACTTCGGGTTCGACATGAGGATGGACTTGGCCCTCTCCTCGCCCCCCAGCTTGTTCAGCAGCGCAGCCTTCCTGGCCTTCACCTCATCAAGATGTTGCTGCAAGCGTGTCGTGTCCAGCTCGATGACGGGCTCCGTGTACATCCGTAGGGTCAGGTCGATCTCCACCAACTCCCGTGCGGACAACTGGGGCCGCAGCTTTTTGAACAGGGCGTAGGTCAGGTCAACGTCCTGCACACAGTACGACGCGTAACGATCAAGTTCTTCTGGTGTGAAGTCCGCTCGGCGCTTGCCCTTGGCATGGACCACCTCATCCCCCTTGGCACCCAGCCCATAGAACTCGGCCAGGGCCTTGAGGGAACCGCCCACTTCGATCTTGTGCAGGGGCCTCGCCATGCTCAGCGTATCCAGCCACAGCTTCGGTTTGATACCGAAGTGCCAGGCCAGAATGGCGCCGTCGAAGGCGGTGTTGTGACAAAGAATTGCCTTGTCACTGTAGTCCATGGACCGGAGGAAAGTTCCGAAGTCGTCCCCGCTGTACCAGTCCGTGGGGTGGTCATCCATCTTCACCCCCACCCCGATGATTTCAAAGCGGGGGTCACGCACATACTCTTCAGTGGTCATCTTGCTCAGGGAGTAGTGCTGGTCGTAGTAAGTCTCAAAGTCAATCGTCACTATTCCAGGCATCAGTCTCTCTCATAAAGTCGTTTGTATAATTTGTTTAGGGCTTTGTTGAGGTCGAAGTCATCCTTGATTTCAAAAACATCCCCGACTCCGCTGACCACCACCCGATGGGCGTGAGGCCCATGCCCTGGCATATAAGCGATATGCGCTTGCTGGTAGTCAGCCACACGCCGGATGGTGTCCGTAATGCCAGGGCCGTAGGTGTTCATCATCCGATGCTCCCTCGTTTGATTTCCATGATGACGCGCTCAAGTTCTTGGATACGCTCTACCACCTCACGAGCCGCAGCTTCGCTGTGGTAGATACCACTCGACGCATAGTTGAAGTCCACCCGCCAGTAAGGCGGGTCTGCATCACGCACCTCGGTGATCTTGGGGCTACGCCTGTCCACGCCCGCTGTCCCCTCGGAGCACCATGAGGACAAACATCTTTAGCCGTTGCAGAAAGCTCGGCTCGGGGACCGGCGGTTCCACCACAGGCTTGGGTTTAGGCAAGGCGTCCTCTTTCCTCAGCTTGTTCCTCACCGTGTAGACGTAGCCCACTTTGCAGTTGCAGGCTTTCGCCACCTCGGCAGGTTTAGCATCGGGGTGCTTCGCCATGTAGCGTTCGATCTTAGTACGCAGTACGGGCTTCCGCCCAGGCTTTTTAGTTGCCATCACTCAATCTCCTCACTCTACTTTTGGGGTAATCATGGTAGCTATGGGCTTGTCGTCCGGTGATCGGCGGAACACCATCGCCGTGCTGGGTTTGCCACAGCGCAGACACATCAGTGTTAGCTTTCCATAGCCGCTGGTTGCGGCGTCTTGCTTGTGTCTGCACTCAACCCACCCACACTGCCATTTGAATTGCATTGACCAACCTCCTTCGCAAACCTAGCCCTGGCAATGGCTTCCTGTTTTTCCCTTACGTCATCACTGAGCACAGTGCGACGCCACGCAGTAGCCAACTTCGCAATCGCTTTACGATAACCTCGCTTGTCATAGGTTGAAAGGATTTTTGTCTCATCAACGTGAGAAGCCACCCGCAGTAACAATTCCAACTGAGAAATAGTTAAGCGATCTGTTCCTTTCATACGAACATAGGTGGGATTTCCGTCTGACATTAGTCACTTCCCTCCATTTAGTTTTGAGATAATTGCATCCCGCTCACAACGTATGTCGTGGCGGTACTCCGCATCCTCCACTGCTTCCTTCAGTTTGCCGATGGCGATCTCCAAGTTAGGTTTCTCTTGGTTCCACAGGGGTTCACCGGCCAGGGCTTTCAGCACAGCTCTTGCTTGCTTGAGGGTTAAGCGATCTTCCTTCTTCATCACGAGGTAGGTCACTCGTTTACTCTCAAGTTGCTTACAGCTCTTCGTCATCTCCATAAACTCCACACAATTTGCATATCTCAAGGCGCATTACGTCCGCCACGTTGTCGAAGATGTCCAGAATGTCTGAGGGTTTGACGGTGTAGCTCATGGGTTTGAACCACAGCACGGGCTTACTCACCCCGAAGCGCACTGATCTAATCAGGTGCTTCACACCTTCCCCCCGGTACACGCCGTTCTTCATATCCTCCACGAGTTCAGTGATGTGCTTGGGGTCACTCCAGCTTGGTCGGGTAAAGGTTGGAGCGCGTGGGTTAGAGGGGCTGTTATTAAGCTCATCGCACAGCTTGTTGTAGGCCCCCAGCTTTACGCGTAGCTCAAGCTCTTGCCTGAAGTTCTTTATGAGTGTATGCACGGGGTCATAGCGATCCGCAGCAACGCCGTAGTAGGACCGAGGGTTCACCCACTTCCCCCTAGTCAGGTCATAGGTCAGGCCCTTGAACAGATGAACGTAGTCCGGGGCGGCTGCGAAGCCTGCCGCATAGCACACCGATGGGCAGTAAGCCTTCGGCTCCGGCTTGAGGTGAAAGGGCACATACTCAGGAATGAGATTGGATAGGGTGCTGTTGTAGCCCTTCACCTGAAGTGGCGAGGCAGTAAACCTAAAGGTGTTGTCCGGTGCGAAGATACCTATCAAGCACTCATGGATCGCCAGCTCATAATCGTCACCGTCAGCGATTAGCCACACGGACTCGCCGTCGATGGGAGCCTGGGGCGGGTACTTCCCCGCCCTTCGGAACTTGTGCTTGTTGAACAGGCGCTTCGCATCGGAGTACGAGAGCATGAGTTTAGAGGCCACGGAGTTTCGCCTTAGCCACCATGGCAGTCATGCGGTCGAAGTCTAGGTCATACTCCGGGCCACTGTCGTTGCCTTTGCCCTTGCGTTCCACCACTTCCTTGTGCCGGTCCTTGTACCCCTCGTCGAGCAAGTCCCAGAGGGCAGGCCACTTTTTGAGGCAGGGTGCCAGGGTGGAGTGACTACGCAGCAACTTGCTTACAGAATTCTTCATGGTCTGCTCATCATCCTGAACTCGTCGTATCTTGGCCGACCAAGTTTCTATCGCCTCCTGCATATCGGGCCATGCGTCCCAGCTCTTGATCTTGTACTCCCAATTCCGCCAGGACTGGGTGAACTCAGCGTAGGGATTCTCCGGCATGGCATGGGGCAAGGGCCTGGGTGTTGTGAACTTTAGAGTTGTGGTGTCGCTCAGTATTCCATGCTCCCGGTAAACGCGGATGTCTATGCCATCCCTGGCGCCAATGAAATTAGGGGGCAGGGCGTTGATCTGGGGCAGGTAGCTTTGGTACACCGTGTCTACGATACGGTCAGCCCACCCCGTGGTGTCCAGGGAGTCCTTCGCAGTCTCCAGGGTAGGCTTAAACTTCTCCCTGACGTTGCGAACAACATCGTTAACTAACTTCTCAGTAATGCGTACAGTTGCCATGGCACTTCTCCTTAGTTGATTTTAACTACGTCACCGAAGGGTGCTTCGTCCCTGCCGTTGGATACCCAGAGCACGGGGTAGGCAGGCTGTTCACCAAAGTCGTGGCAGTACAGGTCCGTGAGGAACACACAAGCCACGGGGTCCAGATTCTCCTCGTCGATATACTCAAACACCTGAGCAAAGCGAGTGCCGCCACCACCGTGGGGCTTGATCTCCACCTCGTCGTCAACACCGAAGGTATCAACGTGGCAAATGCCGTGGTCGAAGTAGACAATCGTGAGGATAGAAGGTCTGAAGTCCTCGTGAACCTTGCGCACCTCGGCAGCATACTGGGCCAGCTCCTCGTCGTTCACTGAGCCAGAGCAGTCAATAGCAAACACTAGAGGCCCCATACGTTCTCCCGTCACACTGGGTAGGTACAAGCTCTGCTGGGCAAAGCGTCGGTTAGGTCGAGCAAAGGTCCGCTCATCGGTCTTGGCCTTCACCACAAACTGTTGCAGTACGTCAGCCCAGTTCACCTTGGGGTTGAGCATGTCGTTCACAAAGCGTTCCAACCCAGCACTGAGCTTGCCCATCATCTTGGCTGCCTGAGCAGCCTGGGCCACCTGCACCTTCCACTGCGCTTCCAGTTCCGCTGTCTCTGCCGTGCCACCAGGGGCGTCTTGGCAGTCATCCAGGGCACCACCAGGGCCTTGGCCTGGACCGTGGCCGTCACCGCCATCGTCGTCAGGCAGGGCACCGTAAACCCGTTCTGCTAGGCCGTCACACTGCTGGTACAGGGCATCGTCATAGAGCCCCACCTTGGGCATACGGCCCACCTTCTCAGTCACAAGGATGTGGTTAAGCACATAGTCACAGGCCACGTTCCACTTGCTGTGGTCCCGCTCACCTCGTCGGAAGATGTGGTCCAGCATGGGGTGGCCGATCTCATGGGCCACCAGAAACACCAGCTCGTCATGGGACAGGCCCTCGACAAACTCCGGGTTAAATAAAACTTCTTTCCCGTTGGTTGCCGCCGTCTTCACCTGGTCGCTGAAGCGAAAGGGCATGTTCATGCACAGGGCACCGAAGAACGGATGCTCCAGAAGCAAGGTCGTCTTGGCCTTGGACAGCTTGAGGTTGAGGGCCTCCGAAGAGGCCCCAGTCATTGCAGTTGCTACGCTCATCACACTCCTCCCATGAATGCACCCATGGCATTCAGCAGGTTATTGGCCTCCGCCGCCGTGTCACGGCGAAGGTCCGGGTCATTCCGCAAAGCGTCAGGGTGGTAGGCAGCGATGCGGTCCTTAATGTCCGACGCCATGCGGTCTAGGTTGGGATCGTCGGCAAAGTTCAGCCGAGGCAGCAGGTCACAGAGGGAACGCATGTTCCCAATCATGGAGTCTCGGAAGATTCCAGCGGGATCGTCCAGCTTGGTGGCGATGTGGCTCAGTTGCTCATGGAGTCGGCCCCAGGCTTCCGCCATGGCCTTGTTGTGTGCTGCGGTAACGTGCTGCTCCACCTCCATGGCAATGGCCGCTCGCTCCGCATCGTCGAGGTCCATGTTACGGAAGTCACTGTCCGGCACCGGAGCCACGGACAGCTCAATGGAAAACTTATCCACCATCTTGCTCGGCTCGGGATAGTCCTTGGGATTGAAGCCACCCCTGAGACTCTGCTGGGCAGCGAACATTACCCCGTCATAGTTATCCACATAGTTATGCACAAAGGCCGAGGCATCACGCTCCCACTCTCGTTTCTCCTCCCTGAACCACTGGACAAAGCCCAGGTAGTTCTTGGTTGGCAGCAGATACTCACCGCGCTTACCCCAAGGTAGGGTGTTTTCGTAGAACGCGGTACGGAGCATGTTGGTCCTGGCATGGATACGCCCCAGCAAGTTGTCACCAGGGAGTAGGTTCTTGAGGTACTTACCCGAGTCACGGTTGGCACCGGACTGGGCTTGGATGGCCGCTTCAATATTGCGGTCTCGTTTCTGTCCTGCCCACTGAGAGATGGACAGGGTTACTAGCACAGCTTTGTCACTGAGTTTCATGGTGTTCTCCACTCGTTTGGTTGGTTGTTAAAACAGCACTTCTTGGTGGGCAATGCTCCACTGGGTAAACGCTTGCGTTTCCGTAAGCTCGTCGTCACGCCGTACTGCCATGGACACAGCCAGCACAGAGAACTCGGGAGCCATGCGGCTGACGTAAGTGATCACTTTGGAGAAGTTGTTGGTGGTTGACCGCTGAGCCAGGGCACCAGCCAAGGCATAGCACGTTGCAGGGTCGGTCGGTACGTCAGCAGTCTCGGGGTGGAGGAGAATACCGTCAGGGTTAGGCAGCTTCCGGGCAATCTTGAGAAAGCCACTGAACTCGGCTGCTGCACCCTCACCGACGGTGCCCTTGAAATACTCATACTCAGTCTCGGGACTGAGCACACCCACCAGGGGACTCACACCCTCCAGCCAGGACCGTGGGGTTGGCGATACGTCACGCTGAGGGTCGAAGTCATGGAGCAACCCAGGCCGAAAGCGTAGGAACGTCACCACCTCCGGGGCACAGCCCTGGTCCATGGCATAGGCACACCAGTCATCGAGGTGAGTCTCCAGCTCCAGCACTGACTCCCGGTCTCTGAGGTGGCTCAGCACCCGGTTAGACCCAGCACGGTCCGACTGGCGATTGCCAGTGCTCATGACCCGCCATCCACGGGGCAGCTTGTGACCGTGCAGCTCCCTGGCTTGAGTGATGTTAGCCAGCACTTTCTGCAGGGAAGCGTCAGCTTGGTTGCGGTCGTCGAACAGCAGAATGCCAGCCTCGGGAGTGGCAGGGTCAGCCGCATCAGGGAACCACCCCGGAACTTTGTACGCCATGGGGGTCGTGTTGATGTCTGGCACCCCGAAGTCCTCCACCAGCATGGTGGGAAGATGTTTAGTAATGATGGGCAGCTCCAGCTCCTTCGCGCACTGCTCAACCACACTGGTTTTGCCACCGCCAGGGGGGCCTTCAATGCACAGGGGTCGAAGGGTGGGCTGGGTGTCCTTGATGAGTCGCTTCAGGTAAGTAGCTCGCATTAGCGTTGTGCTCCGTTGGGTTGGGCTTGGTTGCGCTTATGGTCAGGGCCAAGGGTTATGTAAAGTTGTTGTGATGGCGTGGTGTTGCCATCGTGGTTGGTCTTGTCACGGACAGCTTTCGCTGCTCGCTTGTCGCTGAAGTACAGGGGAGTGCCATCCTCCCCCTTGAGTAGCTGTCCACTGGCAGTCCGGATAGCGAACAAGCGCAGCTTCGTTGAGGCCATGGTGTTTCTCCTAGCGTTTGCAGTTGAAGCCGATGAGATCGGCAGGGTTAGACACTACGGTATAGTTACTCTTGTGCATCGGAACGATGCAGTGCTTGCGTTGGCGAGCTTGCCGCTCGCCACAGGGTAGGCAGAGCCTATAACCCAGGCTCCACCGCTTGGGGGAGACAGGCTCCCCACAAGTTTTACAATCCATCACGCCGTCAGCCTCCACTTGGTGAGGCCCACAGGGCCTTCTTCGTAAAGTATTCTCATCTGCTCCTGGGTCAGCTTGATGGTGTCGGTCAGGGGGTGAGCCTGACTGTGGTGTTTGCTGGTGGTAACGCTGTACTTGGTGGTGTTCTCATACCACGTTTTAGTTTGCTCGCTGTAGATAAACAGGTGCCAGTGACCGTAGGAGTTGACGGTGTAGCGCCGTTGGCTGGGGCTGTAGCTCCCCATCAGGGTCCATGTGGAGTTGGTGAAGGCAGTGCGGCTCTGAACATAGGGCCGCACCTCAGTGCCAGGGACATACTTGCCTTTACGCTTTTCCATGGGTGTTCTCCTCATCAGCGCGGTTGCAGGTCTACTTCATGCATTCCACTCCACTTCATTTCCCCACCTTCGCCTTTGCCTACCACTTGGAAACACGTCGCCGTGCTCTCCGGGTCACGCATGATCTCAAGGGCGCGGTGCGCTGCCTCATCCGGGTAATCGGCGTCGACTTCTATCGTCCACATCACTATCCACTCCATCACTCACTCTCCTCAGCTATGAAATCCGTAGTGGTCGTCATGCCATACGGCACCGATGACGTACTTGGTGGGGCCATTCTCAGTGTCTTTGTACACTGCAACCATGTCCGTGGTGTCGTCCTGGGTGATCTGAACGAAGCCAAAAGACATGTTCCACGTTGACAGATACCCAATGGATGCAAAGAAGTTCTGACGACCCACCGCTTCCATGATCTGGGTTTGCTGGGTTGCGTCCATGAGGATGCGTACTTCCCGTTGATCTGCCATTACGCCACCTCCTTGAATACATTGGCTTCGCACCACTCAACGATGGGCTGTAAAGCGTCGCTGTCGATAGTGTCAAAGGAGAAGGGTAGGCGGCGGAAGCCACCGTTGAAGTAGAACGAAAGTTTACGTTTGTTAAAAAGTGACTGGGCTATGTGGCCCAGGTAATCACGTTCTTCCCACTCGTAAGAGTAGCCATTGATGGTGCGGATGGTATTGTTTACACGAGATACCAAAACATGACGATCACCTGCAAACTCCAAAAGATACATCGCATTAGAAGTTGACATCACGAAACTAGACATTACGCGGCCTCCTGTTCGTACCAATCAAGGATTGCGTGGAGATCGTCGTGGATACGGATGGAATGACCAAGCGTAAGGGGAAGCGTATAGTTTTTGACAGGAGCAACAACGTCATCGTCGTTGAACACAGGAGCACAGGAGAATGTAAGGTTACCATCCTCGTGTAAAACGGCAGTACCAAGGTACTCACCAGCAGTGTAGAAGTGTACAATCGTTTGAGTGACGTACTTTACACCGTACGTCCCGTTAGAAGTTGACAATACCAACATAGTATACTCCACCTGTAAGGTTTCAATGTATAGTTAGCAAGTCGGGGAGGCCCGACTCGAACTCCAGCCTAGCCCGGCCCGGCGAAAACGTCAAGTTTGGGGCCAGCACCAATGTCAGGTTTTGGAAATAATCTAAGTTTACAGTGGACGATCTATGTAAAGTTGGGAATTTAGATCGCAAAATAGATCGTGGAAGTGTTTGATTTATAAGGGGAAATTGGGTTGCGATCTAGTTGATCTACGTTTTTTGAGATAATGTGGCGCTAAAATTATTGAGTGAGTGTTAGGAAGTATACATGTATAGTTGTAAAGTATTAAAATCGAAATCACTGATGTGTACCTATATGAGTTTTTAATAGATTATTTAGATCAACTAGATTATTTATAGAGTATAGTTTTCTGACTCACTCTCACAAGTGGTTGATTCCGTGGCACTTTCTCAAAACTTGACACTTTACATTTGTAAGGTTATGCGATCTAAAAAGTGCTTCAAAGCGTCAGGTAAAAACGTAGATTGTTGCGTGTAAACTTAGATCGTAGAATGTACAGTTATAATGTAAAGTTATGCTGTAAAGTTAGCCTACAACACCCCCATTTCGATGTAAAGCGCGCGTCTGAGGCTGCTAACAAGCTATGAACCCCCGACGTATGGCAGTTTGTTTACAAAAAATTTTTAGAGAGAAGGCGCCCTTGCGGACGCCCCTCGTTCAGTCACACTTCGGCTTGCGCCTCTCGTAGTCAGGCCAGTACCCGTGGCACACCATGTCGTTATAGTGTGCTTCCTCTGCCTTGGCATCCTCGTAGTCCATGTTCCCGATGATGCCTAGGATGATGAACATACCTATCAGCCCAAACAGGGCCATGACGCCAGCGATGTAATGCGTAATATCCATGTCACTCTCCAGGGTTATGGGCGCCCTTGCGGGCGCCCTTGTGGTTAGATACCGAGGGATAGTCGTACTTCCAGCCTGGCTCGCCTTCGCGCTTCGCGGAGTGCTACTTGCGAGAGCATAGCCACTGCCTGTTTCCAGGCAAGCCGGTAGGATTCAGGATCACCTGTTCCCAGGCCGGGAGGCCACTTACCCTTATCCATACACTCGTCTACCCAAGCGATGTGCCGATCAAACTCAGCTTCCGCCTCTTCAAACAGCGGGTGGCAACTCAACTTGCGAGTAATCATGTCATTCTCCAGGGTGGAAGGGCGCCCTTGCGGGCGCCCTGGGTGGTTAGAGCGAGAAGCCGGTCGGCTTGCTTTTGCTCTTGGCGGAGTCCACAGTCTTGACTGCGAACGACACGGTGCCCCAGCGGTAGGAGAACACCATCTGCTGGCTCGGAGCCAGCTTGCCGTTCTTAGCCTGGACTTGGGTCAGGAAGTCGTCCTCAAAGGCCGCCTTGTACTCCAGCATGACCTGCTCGGCTTCCTTGAATGCCTGATACTTCTCGGCAAGACCCGGATTCATGGACTCAACCTTGGTCCACGCCAAACCCTCAACTTTCTTAGACATAGGAATGTCTCCAGTAGAATGAATGTAAGGTCTGTCTGTCGGTACAGTCGCCTCCCGGCGCCCCGACCGTGGGTCGATCCACCTGCGGATCAGGTGGGCCCTCGCCTGGCGGCGTGTCACTTCGAGGTGGTCGCTAGCCAGTGATTCCAGACCAACATAACTTGACAGAAACGTCAAGTTTCAGGCCCTACGGGGGCTGCCGCCCTCGCCTATCGCGGGCTCTCACGCGCTCCCGCGCCCACCCCCTCGCAAAGGGGGAGGGGGGTACATGGATCGGCAAACGGACGGCCCCCCTTAGTGTAGTAAACCTCGTAAAGCACAACCCCAAAAAACCAAGTGTAAAGTTTTGAAACTCCCCAACTTAACACTCCCCACTGTCACACAACTTAGACATACCACAACTACTTTCCCTGTATAATCCCCCGCTGCCGTGGGAGGGCCATGCTGTGGAACTGACGCGACAGAACATCGGGAATGCTGGCGAATTTTTCGTGGCCTACCAGTTAGAGCGCCGTGGAATTACCGTGGTCTATGCAAACACCATAGGATTTGACATCCTAGCCATAGCCCCCAGTGGCGAACACATACCCATACAGGTCAAGGCCACCACCAAAACCCAGCGCACCCAGACCGGAAGGAAAGCCCACAAGACCTATTACTCAGAGTGTTACCGCTTCAACCTCAGAAATCCCGACAAGTACCCCCTACACGCCTTCGTGGCGCTTGATCTACCCAGCTTCATCCTCCGCGACGTTACCCGCCCCGATGGTTCCTATCCCAAGAACAATGTGTTAGATATATCCCCAACATACTTTACAGACGAGGCCATGGAGGCTTCGATCAAGGAACACCTGAGCTGATGGATACATCGCCCCTAAAGCACACCAAGTGGTCGGATCGCCTAGCCTTTGACGTTGCCCTGACGTTGGAGGGCAGTGGCGAGACCATGCAGGAGGTGATGGGACGGCACAACATCGGCGCGAGCGATCTGCTCAAGTTCAAGCAAGACCCCGTGTTCCTCAAGAAAGTGGAACACTACCGGGACGAAGTGCGCGAGAAGGGCATGACCTTCAGGCTCAAGGCGCGTGCGCAGGCGGAAGAACTCCTCACCACATCCTATCTGTTGATCCACGACCCTGGGGTCTCTCCTGCCGTGAAGGCGGACCTGATAAAATCCACCGTGAAGTGGGCCGGGCTGGAGCCTCGGAACGACGACAACTCGGAAGGCAGTGCCGGTGGGGTGCGCATCACCATCAATCTTGGGAACAAGCCGCAGGACGCACGGACTATTGAGGCCACCACGGAGGCGGACGACATAGATGCCATTGAGTATTCTGAGGTTGTTTAACAGCAAGTACGAAGGGCACCGCGCAGTACGACTGAAGTCTATCCGTGAAGCGAGCCTGATGGAGAGGCTCATGGCGAAGTACACCCTGTCCTACCGGAGCAAGATTAACAATACGCGGAAGTACGGTAGGGAATTTATTTACATGCTCGTTGAGGACCACCCGTGGCCCTAGACATTGACTACACCCCGCCGCCCACCGGCGCCAAGTTCATGGAGGATAACTCCAAGATGCGGGTGCTCATGGGGCCTGTGGGTTCGGGCAAGTCCGTGACCTGTAGCTTTGA
>Ga0208019_1001548_pt1 | contig 12154 bp, 18 predicted proteins | sample CB_VirMetaG_5_FD_184540 | JGI IMG/M metagenome (GOLD analysis project Ga0208019, IMG submission 184540) | Freshwater to marine saline gradient viral communities from Chesapeake Bay - CB_1508_1D Viral MetaG (SPAdes) (version 4) | ecosystem: Environmental > Aquatic > Marine > Coastal | place: USA...
ATCAGAATTGAACTGCATTACACAACTTGATAGACCATAATTAGAACTGTGCGTTGAAGAGTAGATGCCGCGAATTTGAAGATGAGAATACCCCGAAGGTATGCTATTAAATTGAACATTAGCAGCGCCACCAGCACCGACTGTGTATGTTTGAATCAGGTTAAAACTAGGCGGAACATAGAACTCATTACCTATCAGTAGGCTACGGCTGAATGTGCCATTCTTTAGACTTCTGATTGCCATTAAACCGTTACCTCATCCCAAGATAAAGTTGCTTCATTCCAAGAATACATCTTGCCATCAGTCGGGTATGGCACTGGTGCTTCCCATCGGCAGGTATCTTCGTTAAGTATCCAAGAAGAATAAGGCTGTGGGGCTATAAAAGCATCTCTATCTGAGTCATAGGTATAACCTATGCCAGCGTAGTTCTTACGCATATTGCCATTGTAGGAAGTCTGCTTCCAGTTGCCACCGAAAAGAGATTGACAAAAGGCTACACCTTTGACTTCAGACTCAACGCCATTATCAAGTAGTTCCTCGTTGGCTACAACGATTACCTGAGTAACTATGTTGTTGTTGTCTATCTGTGCAAAGTGTGCCATTAGTAAGTAATACTCCCACTTCCGGTAAATGTATAAATGTGATAACTGCCTGAAGTTGTATATGTAGGTGAGCCGGTTGTTGATGCTGCTGCTTGTAGCGCTCGGAGAATTACTACTCCTGAACCGCCAGCACCGCCAACAGCAGTTCCAGTATTTGCATCTTTAGCAGTTCCACCACCGCCACTACCAGTATTGGTTGTAGCAGCGGTTCCTATTCCATTCGTTCCACTTCCGCCATTACCGCCACCACCAGCGCCACCGCTACCGGCTGTCCCTTGATAAGCCGAACCGCCACCACCGCCAGCATAAGTAACCGACGAACCTGTAATAGAAGTTGCTACACCAGCGCCACCATCTCCGCCCGTATAAGTTACAAAACTACCACCAATAGCGTTAGCGCCACCGCCGCCACCTGCTCCATAATAAGCCCCTGAACCACCTACGCCACCGCGTAATCCACCAGCGCCGCCGGCGTAGCCTTGATTAGTCGTTCCAGCGCCGCCGCTTGAATTGCTACCACTTTCTCTTGAACCGCCGCCACCACCAGAACCACCTGCACGACCATTACCAGGACTCAGAAAATAAGTTCCGCCGCCTCCACCACCAGTAGAAGTAATTGTAGAAAAAATTGAGTTGTTACCATCAGAGCCATAATTATTGCTTCCACCTGACCCACCGGCGCCAACTGTAACCGTATAACTGGTTCCACCATTTAATACAAGAGAACTCTCTAGCGAACCGCCACCGCCGGTTGCTGTAACGGTAGAGCGTAAACCGCCAGCACCTCCACCTGCCGCTAATCCACCACCACCTCCACCGCCACCGGCGACAACTAAATAATCTACAGTCACGGTAGGAATATGGTAGGCATTACCAGCAAGCAAACTAGATGGCGATACGGTTCCAGTCTTGAAACTTGTAATCGTCATTAGACGGAAGCCTCATCTCCAAACGCCTGAAACGCAACAGTCGCAGTTGAGGCATTGATTTTGACTACATCGCCAGTAGCAAGTGTGATACCGACAGTGATGATAGTTGTATCAGATGCACCTACTGTGATGTTCTTACCAAAGTATTGCTTATCCAAAATGGTTGCAGATACATCAGCCGAAGGCTGAACGATGATGTCAAAGGTAGCGGTAGAAGCAGCAAGGTTGGCTACTGAAACGCTAGAGATGACAGCCTCCTTAGAGGCAGGGACTGTGTATAGGGTTGTTACTGTAGTTGCTGATGGGTTGGATTGCCCAAGAACTTTTTTAGCCATTATTTCTCCTTAAGCGCCCATCAGCATAAAGACTGACGGTGTTGGGTCGGTTACGATTTGTTGCCACGAAGCGGTACTTCCATCTGTCGTGAGATATTTTCCTGAGTTACCAGTCTGGCTAGGTAGCGCATCTACGGTTGCCCAAGACGATACTGAGCCATCGGTAGTTAGGTACTTGCCTGAGTTACCAGTTTGGCTAGGAACAATGTATGTGGTGCTAGTTGTAGTTACTAGAGTCTCGCTATTAGGAATCGTAGTTCCGTTGACGCTAGTAGCAGTAGCCACACCGATATCAGGTGTAGTAAGAGTTGGGCTGTTCTGCATTACGAAGGTTGAACCAGTACCAGTCTGAGCACCTGTTGAGGTAAGAGTTCCTACCGAGGTGATTACTCCAGTTAGATTGCTAGGAGCAATAACTGCTGTATCAATGTAGTTCTTAGTAGCAGCATCCTGAGCGTTGGTTGGGTCACCTAACCCTGTAATCTTGTTGGTACCCATTGCGATAGCACCGGTCATAGTGCCACCGGCTAGAGGTAACTTGGTAGCCAAAGAGTTGGTTACTGTAGTTGAGAAGTTAGCATCATCGCCAAGGGCTGCAGCCAACTCATCAAGAGTATCAAGAGCACCAGGTGCTGCAGCAATCAAGTCATTGATTTCTGTCTGGACGTATGCTGTTGTAGCAATCTGAGTGGTGTTGGTATTAGCAGCAGCAGTAGGTGCTGTTGGAACACCAGTTAGTGCAGGGCTAGCCAAAGGAGCATAGGTGCTGGCTGCTGTAGATGTAGCCAACTTAGAATCTAATTGGGTCTGGATAGCAGAGGTAACTCCATCAAGGTATCCAAGTTCTGTTGTAGATACCGTTGAGGATGGAGCAATCTTTGTCCAGTCAATAGCAGCCGAAGCATTGATGTCGGCATTAACAATGCTGTTAGCCAAGTTCAACTTGCTGTAAGCAATCTGAGCAGATGAGTTGACATCTGCGTTGACGATAGCACCAGCAGCAATTCCAGTAGTTAGGCTTACATCACCAGTACCATTGAAGGATACGGCTGAAGCCTCAACATCTCCTAGAATCTGGAAGTTACGGGCTGTCTCTAGGGCTGTGGCTGTAGCAGCATTGCCTGTGGTAGAACCTGAAGTACCGCTCACATTACCTGTGACGTTACCTGTCAGGTTACCTGTGAAGGTACCAGCGATAGCGCCTGTGCCTGTGATGGTTGGGCTAGTAAGAGTCTTGTTGGTCAGGGTCTGTGTACCAGTTGTGGTGACTGCCTGTACCCCGCCCTGTTGAAGGGTGGTCGGGTTTACCGTTCCACCAGTGATGGTGGCGGTAGAAGTCACGGTACCTGAGACTGTGGCTCCATTGACCGTAGGAGAGGTTAAAGTCTTATTGGTGAGGGTCTGAGTATCAGTCGTGCCTACAACCGTCCCTGTGAGGCCGTGAACGGCTGCAGAAGCCTCTCTGTGGTCGTTGCCTTCCTGCAAGTCTCTACCGATAACCATATGTCTTACGACAGCACCAGCAGAGTGGGCCTGGGCTGTGGAGCCATCTAGCCCTCTGGTGATGGTTAGGGTATTACCGCTTGAGTAGAGCGTTACATCAACAATTTCTTCAAGGGATGTATCTGGGTCAATGACTACTGTGTAGGTCTGGCTTCCCGTCAGGGTCTTACCACCCATAACGGCGGAACCTGACACCACTGTCATCGTAGTATCGCCAGCAGTAATCGCAGAAGCCAGCGTAGTTTGCTGGGAACGGGAAGAGTATTTGCGTACTGTCATTTTTTACCTATCGGGTGTAGTGGATACGGGTTGGATATTGTTGCTGTTGAGCCTGGGTCTCTTCAGCCAAACGTTGTGAGTAGAGTGCGAATATCTGACGCATAATGCTGGAGGTGCTACCAAAGTTACGCTTGGTATCAATTTCATCAGCCTGTGGGCTGGTCTGTGTAGCACGGGCAGGGTCTAGGAAGGTGAGCAATCTGTAAGTAGCGCCAAGTACTACCACATCCTTGCAGGATTCAGGTAGTCCTGTGGTTGTAGTGAAGACATCAGAGTTGGTACTGAAAGATGTAGGTGCTGCTGCGTATAGAACTTTGACAGTTCTGCCAGGGGTAATTGCATCATAGATGCTGACAGTTTGAGCAGGAGAAGCAGCGCTACCACCCCAGGTGGTGATATCAGCATAAGGCTCAAACGACCAGCGACGGATTGGTATCCATTCTTTAGAAGGACCTACCTCTTGCCAGTGCATAGCAATAATGTTCTGAGCAGTTACATTGTTGCCAGCACTATCAAGTAATTCATAAGTTGAGATAGATGCGTTGTAAGTAAAAGTTACTTGCTTGACTGCAAAGATAGATGCACCCATAGCATTGATAGTGTCGTTGACAGCACGCTTGATTACGTGTTTAGGAAATGTCGGGCTGATTGTTACCTTGCTGGAGTTGGCAGCAGTAGCAGCAGTTGTACCTAGATAGCCTCTGCCCCAAGGTGCAATAGTTAGGGTGTTGGCTACTCGGTCAAAGTTCTCTACCCACATCAACTCTTCGCCAATCTCAATGATACCTTTACCGATATCAGAGGTTGAGGTTACTGAGATGTTAGTAGCAGTAGTGTCGGTGATAGCAGCAGCAAGGCTGGTAGCCCTATCTTGCTGCATTGTGTAGCCAGCCATATTGATAAGGATTTCATCTACTATGTTGCCTAATGTTGTCATATAGTCCTCAGCGCATCTACGGCTGATAACCCAGAGGTTCCAGCAAGTTCATTACATACTGCATTCAATCCCTTAAAGTCATACGGCTGACGGCTAGAACTAACCTTGTAGTTCAGAGCACCAATCAACCCTTTGCCTGATGTGCTAGCCCAAGCATTAGCAGCACCTTGTTCATCCAGAAATGCTGTGCGGGCAGGGTAAGTCCCACCGTTAGCCAAACGATTCAGTTCTGCACAAAGTGTGCTACCTGGTGTACCAGCCACTATCTAGCCTTTCTCTTTGCTACTGCTGCATTATCTACAAGATTTGGATACGGCCTACCAGCCGCTTTAGCGCGGCGTTTAGCCGCAGCCTTCTGGCTAGGTGTAAGTTTCTTAGACTTCTTCTTAGGATTCTTCTTATCCCAAAATGCTTTCTTCTTCACCACTTCACCTTGTCTGCCCAATACGCTGCACTCATCTTGCCCTTGGCAATGTTCTTACGGTGACGAGCCTTGAAAGACTTACGCTTCATCTTCATACGGCGGGATTCCCCAGCCTTCGGTGCACCAGCAACCTTCGCTCCTTGTTCACCAAAGCGAATAGTTTTGACTTGGCTACCTTCTTTAGCCACAACAATGTGTGACTTCTTAGGATGATTCGGTGTGCGCTTTGGTTTATTAAAACCAGAGACACCGGCTCTAGCGAGTCTTGGGTCCTTCTTGCTTGCCATATTCCCCGTGCTTTCCTAGTACTGCTCTTACAGTTCCATCTTTACGAAGCCTCACAACCATCCCATTTTTAATCTGGATTGGGTTAAACCCTCTGTGAGGCTTGTATTTTCCTGACGACATTACTTCTTCTTAGGCTTTGCTTTTCTAGCGGCCTTAACTGCACGCCTAGCCTCTACTTCCGCAACCTGTGCGTCAGCAGTAGCCATTAAAGCATTGTAATAAGATTTTTTAAAATCCATAGGTTTTGATACGTGCTTCCAACTTTCTTTACGAAACTTTTCGTAAGCCTTGCCTTCAGCCTCGTGACGAATTTCTTCTAAACTTTTTCTAGCCATTACATAGCCTTCTTTTTCTTAGCCTTCTTTTTCTTGGCCATCTTCATCTTTTCAGCCTCAGCCATCTTCTTTCCCTTGGCTGTGTAAGGAAATTCTTTCTTTCCAACTTTTGGCATTATGCACCTATCTCTTTCATTACCTCGGCTACGCCCTTATTTATCTTGTGTGCTTTCGGCATACTGTCACCGTCATATGCTTTGCCAAGCACTTCTGATGCTTTGTATGCCGCTTGTATATCTTGCATACGGGTTGTATTGGGCTGTATACCCTGTGCTCTAGCATCCCGATATGCTTGTAGTTCAGCATTCCATTTCTTATCTGGAATATCTCGTGTTGCATCCCCAGCGTTCATCTGGATAGACAGACCCTTACAGCCGAAGCAACCTTCAACTGGCTGTGGGTGATGCTCCCAATGTTTCATATTGCAGTAAAGTTACTTTCTGTTATCCCCACACCACCGGCAATTAAGTCTGCCTTAGTGGCATCATCTACTACATATTCATAGCCACCACGATATACAACATCATAGTCAGCCAAGTCTTCGTCTAGCAGATACCTAGCCTGAGAGTAGGTAGCACCTGACTTGACGATACTGATTCCTTTATCTAACTTATAAAAAGAAAACAGTCTTCCTCCACCAGCAGGACCTTCTCGCACCGTTGGTGTTCTGAAGATATATTCAGTCATTAGTCCTCCTTAATGGACTCACCATCAGGCAGGGTTTCCCCTGCCCGACAGTCAATCAACTAGGAAGCGATTGAGGAACCGGTTTCAATTCGGTACAAAGCATCTTCGCGGTAGCGAGCAAAGCCGAGTACGCCGTACCAGCCCATTGGGCGGTGACGCATCAACTTGTCAACTACTGGTCCGACTACTACGTGTGGCTCTTCGGCAACAGCCTCAGCCAATGCTTGCTGACCCGCAACGATTGTGCGGTAGTTACGAGCAGATGATGCTCCGTCAGTAGCGTTGTACATACGGTTGGTCTCAACGAAGTATGCACCTTCGTAGTTACCGATTTCTCCTGCCCAGATGCTGCTCTGGTCAGTTCCGTATTGGTGAGGTAGGAGCCAGCCTGCGGAACCTGTCTCAGCACGAAGGTCGTGTGAAACTTCTGGGTGAATACCAACCCAGTAAAGGTTGCCCTTGCGGCCCTTAGCATTTCCGGCACGCAACTTAGCAACAGCCTTACGGATGTTTGCTGAGGAGATTGTGTCGGTTGCGTCAACAGTTGCTGTTGAAGAAGCGTTACCACCGTAGATTACGTTGGTTCCGCCACGAAGTGTGGTCATTGCTACCTTGTCAATAGAATCAGCAAGGTTGAACGCAATGATATTTGCAATCGCTGGGTCTACATCAGCAAGGCTGAAGAGTTCCAACGCACGAGTTACTAGAACAGAATTTCCGTACTCAGCGAGAGTGATGCTGATTTGAGTTGGAGTTGACAGTGCAACTGCATCTGGGTCAGTATCCTCCGTGAGAGCGGAAGTTGCTGCGGTTAGGTCAACGTACTTCTGTAGAACTACGGTTGAGCCTGGGATTGCTTGGCGAGCAGGACGCTTATCTGCGACAGAACGGATTAGTGGTTCTGAGCGGAGAGCGAACTCAAGAAGGCGGTCATACGCCTTTTGAACTAGACCTGCCGAGCCAACGGTACCTCCAAGAGAGGAGGAGCCGGTGCTTGTATAGGCATTAGCCATTTGTTTAGTCTCCTAGACTATGAACGGATTAGGACTGAGAGCGTAGGAAGGCTAGCAATTCGTCTGCACTTTGCGCATTGTCCAATTTCATTGCTAACTCATCTGCTCTCTCGGGCGATACTCCGCTTTGTGTGAGCACATCCTGCTGTCTTAAGGCAGCAAGATTCTGCTCCTTCTGCTCATCCTTGACTTCAGGTTGATAACCGATTAGGTCTCCATTTTCCTGGAGCCATCCATCCAGAGATTCCTCTGTGACATCATCTAAGTCTTTAAGGATAAGGCGAGAAGCCTTAGCGTTTATGCCCTTCTTTTCTAGGACTTCTTTGACGGTACGCTCACGCTGCGCCTTGGTAAAACTCTCAAGTTGCTCTGTAAGTTCCTTGATACGCTTTTCATCTGCTCGTTTAGCCTTGCGTAATTTCTTTACAAGGTCATCACCAGTCAGACTTACTTCTGTATCTTGGTCTTCGTCTTCATCATCCCAGTAGTTGTTGCTCATAGCAACCACCCTTTCTGTCGTTGTTGTCGCAAGCCACAGTTCTACTCAGGGGAAAGTAGGCTGGCTCTTGCTACCAGTCTTGTACACTGCACGGGGCTGGTCGGTCCGTGTCAGGATTCTAAAATGTGCCTTTAGCGGCATCTCCAAGCGCTACCTTAGATACACCAGAAGCGCCTTTATATCTTGCCATTTCTCTCTCTCGGAGACCTTCTAATTTCCTTTGCTCAGAGGCTAACCCTTTTAGCAATGCGCCTTCTGCTTCTGCTTGGCCGAATGTTACTCTGTCAATTCCGGTTAACTTATCAATGTCTTGCTTCATACCAGCATAAGCAGAATAGCCACGTTGAGCCTGTTCTTCTGTAATATCAAAAGCAGCAAGTTCTTCAGCAGTAGTAACATTAGTTACTAAGCCTTGTCTTACTGCAGCAGCACCTATCTGAGATGCTCTTACCTTTGTTTCTAATTTAGGCAAAGTATCTTTTGGATTCAAAAAGTAAGAAATAATATCTGTATCAGAAATCATAGGATAGAATTGTCTTAATGTGGCCTTAGTAACTTCATCCTCAGCCTGGGCTGCGACGGCTAGTTGAACCCTACCTTTTATTTCATTAGGAGATTTAGTTCCAGCAATCCATTCACCATATTTAGCCTGACGAGCAGCAGTAGTACTGCCAGCAGCATCTAATACGCCATAAGAACTTAGCGCTAAATCATATTGATTTTCTAATTCTAAATAAGTAGACTCATCATAAACATTAAGACCAGCATCTAGCCTTCCTTTATTGCCGGAAAAACGAGTCTGATATGCCTGGGTTTCACGTAACTTCATAGTTACTTCTTCTTTAGATACACCATCAAGAATAAGGTTTTTGACTGTATCAACAAGGCTGCCTAAACCATATTTAGTAAACTCTGCTTTTAAAATATCAAAAGCAGATTCTCTGCTGGCTTTTGTAGCAGCAGCATCTTGTTGCTTTTGGTATTCTACTAATGCGTCTGTAGTAGTATCTTTAGTTACAGTTTCGGCAGCAGGAAAATCCTGGAAAGTTCCATCTGAATAATAAATACGAAGAACCCTGCTTGCTCCTGAACCTAGATATTCTCTATCAGTTTCAGTTTTTCCGCCACCTTTATCGTCCCCGCCTCCCTCTGGGGCTGCAGTAACATCTTCAGTGCCATCAGCATAAGTAATTACAAATACTCGGTTTTTACCGCTACCTCTGTAACCTTGGAAAATCTTAGTCTTGCCACCTTTAGGTCCATAAATACCAAAAGGATTGGTAACAGTTTCTTTATCAATTAAACCAGTCTTAGGGTCAATCTTAGCCCCAAGTTGTTCAGCCAATGCTGTTGCTTCACGCTGGGCTTTTTTCTGTTCAGCATAAGCAATTTTTTGTTCTTCGCTTAAAGGTTTAGTTCTTGTTGTTGTTTTTTCTACCGGAGTAGCAGCAACTTGTTGTGCTTCAAGTTCACGAAGTTTACGTAATCTATCTCTTTCGTCAGCCATTGTTACCCCTGGAATCCAAAGTCACGAAGAATCTGAAACATATTTCCATAAACCTCTTCTCTGGCTGGTTGTCCAAATTGATAACGTGGGTCTCGGCGGGCTAATTTTTTAAATTCTCTATTATTTAAAAACCTATCTTGGGTTATAGCCTGGCGCAACAATGGGTCATCAAGAGTTATTTCCTCAATAGGAATATCTAACTCAGAAGCCACGTATTGTTTATATGGTTTATATAAGTCTTTTAATGTCATACCTTTATTTAAATAACCTGCTATAAACTCACCTTCGGTACCAGCGACTTGGTCTCTGATAATATTCTTAAAGACCTCTATTGATTCTCCTCTATCCAATCTTTGCATCCACTCAGGTAAAGAAGACCTATAATCTTTTTCTAAATCAATACCCATATCAAAGGCATAAGTCTTTAACAAAGCCAAGTTGTCTGCTACATCACCTAACGGCGTAGCCCCAAAACCTACTTTACGATTAAGAAATCTATTTATAAAAGAATTATTATCTTCATTAGCAGAGTCATATATTTCTGCTGCCCAGTTATCTAAATCCCTATCTGTATATTGAATACCTTTGCCAGTTAAAAGTGGTTCTAGTTTAGCCTTTACGCTATCTAGCCCACGCCAGTATTCTGTTTTGCCTGCAATCTTTTCTACATTTTTAGCATACTCTGGGTCATTCTGGTCTAAGCCTTTAATAAGGCCATTGTAGATACGCTTATAGTAATCTCTTTGGCGTACTTTACCTGCATTATTCAGAAACCATTTAGAGGTAGTTATAGCATTATAGAATCTTTCAGGCTTCCATTTACCATAATAAGCCTGCAACAAAAGGCTTTGTAACTCTTCATCGGTAAGAAAAATATCATCTATGTCGCCATATTCTGATTCTAATAGGCGATAGATTTCTTCAATGCCTTGGCCTTGTCCGCCATCACCATCTATAACATTAGGACCTGGTGGAGTATATGGCATTATTCCGACCTCCTTGCTTGTCTAAAGGCGTCGTAAAGACTCATTAGCCGAACAGCATTAGATTCGTCATCTTCTGATATTTGTTTAAATAAATATTCTGCTTCGTTAAAACCACGTTTAGTTTTACTAGAAACTAACCGGCCTTCTTCGTCATAGGTTACTGTCTCTAGGTCAGGTTTACGTTCTTGTTTTTTCTGAATCTTAGAAATCCAACGTTTATATTCTTCATCGGTTGGTTGCCGTTCTTTTAACTCAAGATACATTTCACGGACCAAACCTCTGATATCTCCCTTAGAAGAAATATCTGTTCTACGAATAGTCCTTGTTAACCCTGTATCAACAACGCCTTCTCTGCTTGTTAGCCACTCGTTAAATGTAGCAAATTGCTTTATCTGCCCAGCCTTATAGGCTTCTATTTGGTTTACAGAATACTCACCAACTGCATTTTCTAAAGCAGAAATTAATTCAGTTGTTTCTACGTTTTTGTCTGTCTTTAAAAATCTACTTTCGTATAAAACATTAATAATATTTTGTCTATTACCATATATCTTATATAAATCTTCTAAGTGTTTATCACGGACAGAATCTGTAACATTTAAATCAAATGTTTTGTCTACTATTTCCCCAGCCTTGGCTTCATCTGGCGATAAAGACACTCCCTTTTCGGTGACATATAAATAAGCCTGTATTACTACAGGGTCTCCATCTGGGTCTGCTTTATTAGGAGTAGTAAAATTTACAACAGGACCACTTGGCCCCATAGTAATAGTTGCTCCAGCCAATGCACTTTGTGTGCCAACTTCGTCAGCAGCATCTCCCGTATATCCCATAATAGATTTAACTGCTTCTGGATTTACAGTCTTTTTGCCACCTTCATACTCTTCAAAGGTTACATAAGAAGTCTTAGGATAAGCGTAACTACTTGTATCTATAATACGCCATTGTTGGTTAATAACATCAAAGACTAATTTGATAGTTGTATCGCTCTTAAAATAACCTACTCTACCTCTATAACTTTGAAGAATATCTTTATCAGGTGTTGGGATTTCTAACATAGTAGCCATTACGGCACCGCCCTATAAGATTCACGAGAATGGTAACTCAATAAACTATTAAAGATAGCCCTAGTTGCTTCTTTAACAGCAGGGTCTTCTACTGATAGGTCTTTCAATAGTTTCTCCACATTCTCTCTATATTTTCTTTTTAAGTAAGAAGCATTATAAAGTGACCGAACCTCTGGGTTGGCAACAAACGACAAGAAATCATCCATAGCCTGTAACGCAGTCTTCATACGAATCCTGGTATCACCACTTATTTGAATATTTTGGTCGCCAATAATCTGACGGACAGACTCCATCATTCTTTGCTCTGTTGCTACCTCATTGCCACCGCCAGTAAGAGCGGTAAGCAACAAAGGATTTGACTGAATTAAAGCCTCACGGGCTTGAGTAGCAGACTGTATTACTACTTTACGCTGGGCAATGCTGCCTTCTCTGGCTAGTTCGTCATTCTCCCAACGGGCTATGTCGTAATACTTTTGTTTATCCTCTGCTACTTGCACATCTTCATAGTACTTCTCAAGAGTTTTGTCCTCAATCAATCCTGTAGCCCGCATCCAGTTAAAGGCACTTGGGCTAAACTCACCAGTCTTAGGGCCGAATAAGTAGGCTACTTCTCCATAAGTCTTAATAAAGTTAACATTACTTAATGCCCAATTCTTCATTTCATTGGTAGAGTCAATAAGAACTTTATTCTGCTTTTCATTCTTAGAGACTGTATACACAATCTTACCTGGGTTTTGTCCAGTAAATATATTTAACGCTAACTCAT
>Ga0208019_1001549_pt1 | contig 12153 bp, 26 predicted proteins | sample CB_VirMetaG_5_FD_184540 | JGI IMG/M metagenome (GOLD analysis project Ga0208019, IMG submission 184540) | Freshwater to marine saline gradient viral communities from Chesapeake Bay - CB_1508_1D Viral MetaG (SPAdes) (version 4) | ecosystem: Environmental > Aquatic > Marine > Coastal | place: USA...
ATCAAACTCAGTCTGAAATTCCAGCAGAATCCCATCTGCATCAGGCTTGTAGGTCATGCGAATATATTTTCGTTGGTCTTAGGCAATTGTTGTAAAACATTAAAACGATTTTACAACACCAGATATAATGCATTGCTGTTGGTTCTTCGTAGTAGTCATTGTGCTAAACTTCCGTTTTTATTTTTTGCCACCGCACTTTTGCTTTTTCAAAGCAATTGAAGTTGCTTTGTATTCAGGTCGTAGCGTTTCAGCGTTTGTAAATAGTAATCTTCATCTATTTCACATCCAACAAAATCACATCCGAAGTAGTGGGCTGCAATCGCTGAACTTCCAGAACCCAAATGAGTGTCTAAAATCCTTTGCCCTTTTTCAGCGTATTTGTCAAGTAGCCATTTGTAAAGTTTAATCGGCTTTTGTGTCGGGTGTATCGTTCCCTCTTGTTGTAATACAACGCGGTTTTTAGTCCAAATCCTCAAAGGTTTTGCAAATGAAGTATAAGCAAGTTCTCCGTCTGCTTGGTCTAACCTTTGTGCTTTATCCCACATCACCCATCCTGATGATGGCGGCAGGAAACTGGAGAAGTAATTACCACCCCAAATTATTTGATTTTTAGAAACTCTAAACAGTTCATCAAAGTATTCTTGCGATGGCGTTTCATTATCCCACCCCTTAAATTCATATCCTTTATGTCCACCGTGCGAACTTGTGGATTTTGGTTTTCCATCCCTTCCAATCCCATACGGTGGGTCAACTATTGCAAGGTCAAATTCATTATCCTTACAGTTGGCCATGTACTCCATGCAATCAATATTCAATAACTCAACCATTGTGGCCTTCCCTAAAAAATAAAAACTTAGATCCGTTCATTTAATCAACCTTTGTGATGCAACACATCATATCTGTAACCGTTAGCTGCAATTATTAACGACCGTAACCTCTGGAATAATTTTAATAAGTGGCATAACGGCTTCTACAATAAAAATCTTTTTACCGTTTTTTAAAGCCCATTTTTTCATTGTAGCAAAATCTTCTGACTTATTTGCTTCAAAGTTTACTGATGACATAATTTCGCCATCAAACTTTTCAACACCGCCACTTATTCTATCTGGATTGCTTTCATACAATACCAAATAACTGCGGCTAACATCACCTAAATCGCTATTGGCGGTTTCGTGCTTAATTGTTGTTTTGTTTTCCATATTTTATTTGTTGTTTAATTAAAAATTCGTGTTCCAAATCGCCAACAGCGTTTAGCTGCAAACCGTTAGGGCGAATTACCCTATCTCTATTATTTCAAGTCTTATTTTTGGGTAAACATTCCCGTCATAACCCAAATACAAATTAATTGGCTTCATGCCTTCAATAAATTTACCTGCATTTCCATGTGCCGTCAATCCATCTTTTTCTATAAACGTCCCAAGCAATTTTGAATATTCGGCATTCCTGTTTTCCATATTATCAAAATCATCTCTAAAAACTTGTATTCCTTCCATTGTAGTATAATTTAACTCGCCCTAACAATAAATAAACCCAATATGGCAGGGGCAAGGTTCTGCCATTGTTTAAAGTTCGGTAGGCTGCCAAACTGTGTTTATTTTTAACGTTAGGCGCAATTAAAGCCCACGCTCTTTGTGGTATTGCCTTAATCTACCTATACTCATATTCTGTTGTATAATTGTTTTGCTCAATTTTTGCGCCTGTCTTTGTTGGTTGTAATCACCTGCAAATAACGAGGCTTGCATATTTTCGTTTGTCAAAACAATTTTTTCTAAACTTGCTATTCCTTTATCCCAACCTACTTTTTCACACATTTCAATTAACATTTGAAAACTCGCATCTTTTGCCATAATATTAACTGCGCCTAACAATGTATATAAGGCATTGCCAAGCGGCTTTTTAAAATGTTTATACTAAATATTTAAGTTCATAATTCTAATCAAATTCAGTGAGGGCAACGCCTCATATACTCAACGTTGTTCGTGGTGTTCACTCCATTTCATTATCACCCTGCATATATGATGATCATACTCATCAAATTCATGAACCTTTCTTGCTGTTTGATTAGCGTACCATTCTTCGCATCCAGCACAAAATTTATGTTTAAAGTCTGTCATAATAAACGTGGTTTAGCTTTTCCGTTGAATGAAAATCGGCCTACGGCCACGACAAACTAAAGTACTATTTTTGTGATATGCAAATATTTTCATACATTTTCAAAGAATACGCGCCATATTTGGCCGTGCTAATAATCGGAATCCTAATAGGATGGAGGGGTTGCGGGGATTCTCAACCTGCCGAAACCGTAACGATTGAAAAGCCCATACCAAAAATCGAATACGTAGACCGATGGAGGCACGACTCCACGCGGTTCACTAAATTGGTTATTGAACATGACACGGTGGTGATCAACAACAGGATTATAGATGTTCGTTTAGACACACTGTTAAAAGTCGATACACTAAAGATAGTTGAGACTTGGCTAACAGAGGTCGCGAAATATGATACAACGCTTAACTATAAACATGGGTCTATCAATCTATCTTGGCAGAACTACCAGAATTTTTCTGAGAACCTAAAGGTAACGCTGACCCCTAACCAGCGGAGCAACCAACGGAATTTTGGCGCGATGATCTACGCGAAAGGTGGCGTGCATACGGATTTCAAAGCATCTTACACGCCCGTAATAGGCGCGGGGTTGTTATTTGAAAAGAAAAGGTTTATATTTGGCGCAGACTACGGTTACTCAGGACAGCATAATATTAACGGAGTGGTCGGATATAGGTTAAGATGAGTCCATACTACACAAACTCAGGTATCAGAGAAATCATTGACGGGTATCTGAAAAAGAACGCCAGACTACAAGCCAACTTAGGTAAGGATTCAACAGATGAAGAAAGGCTAAGGGCTAAAAGAATCTGGGAAACGGACTACCTTTTAGAAATATCTAAACTTGACCCAGAGTTTGCGCACAAACTTCACGCACAGGATGATTGAGTTTGCGATTAAAACGGACGATCGGTATGAGATAAGAACTCTGGTCAACGCATCGGAGGTCAGGGGTCGCCTTTTTGATTGGGTGAACAATAAGCGTAAGGAGTATGACCACAAGGCAGATAGTATGGATTCACACGAAATGGTTGGTCTTATTTTCGCAGACCTGTCAAACGACTTTTACGAGCTTATAGATGAAGGTTAAATGGAAATGTGGTTATTGCAAGAGCGTCCAAGAAAGTGACTCTAAGAAACGCTGGCAGATGGACACTTGCAAATGTGGCAAAAGCTCTTACGACTTAGAAGAAGACTACGCAAGGTTATTAGGCAAGGTTGAGATATTGCACGAATAATGCAAAAAGTATAGTTGTTTCACTAATACTACAATATGGAGCATAGACCGCGATTAACACCGGAAGAATACCAGATTTTAATGTCGCTTCGGGAACGCGGCCATATATCTGAGTTGGTTGATCAATGCAGCGAAGCGGGAATCCCACTTAAAGACGTAAGCCATTACTGGCACAAATCTGAAAAGTTCTCAATCTTTGCGAAGAACGACCAACCGTCTTTAGGTGCAATGTTCACTCCTATCTTAAAGGAGTTAAGGGAGTATTCGCCTAAGTTCAAAAAGATAAAGCGTAAGCCAGTTAAAGATTCTCACTGCATTGTTTTTGACCCCGCTGATATTCACGTTGGCAAACTGGCCGAAATAACAGAAACGGGCCAAGTGTACAACATTGATAAAGCGGTTGAACAAGTTGACGAAGCGATTGAGGGACTTATTTCCAAGGCGTTCGGATTCAACATAGATAAGGTTGTTTTAGTTATCGGAAACGACTGCTTGCACATCGACACACCAAGGCGAACCACAACAAGCGGAACACCTCAAGACACGTCAGGAATGTGGCACGAGGCATTTCAAGCCGCAAAAGCAATGTACGTTCGGTCGATTGAAAGACTGTTAAGTATTGCAGACGTTCATGTCATATATAACCCGTCAAACCATGATTATATGAGTGGCTATATGTTGGCCCAAACTATCGAGGCTTATTTCAGGTGGTCTAATAATGTTACGTTTGACGTTAGTATAAGTCATAGAAAATATTTCAGCTACGGGGTTAATATGATAGGAACGAGCCATGGTGACGGTGCTAAACTGGCTGACACTCCTTTATTAATGGCGACCGAAAACCCGCAAATGTGGAATGATTGCCCTTACAGGTACATTTACCTCCACCATATCCATCACAAACAGACCCATAAGTTTATGAGTGGAAAAGACTTCATCGGAGTAACAGCCGAATATATTAGAAGTCCAAGCCCTTCGGATTCTTGGCATCACAGGAATGGCTATGTAGGAGCAAAGAAAGCTATTGAGGCGTTCATACACTCAAAAGAAAATGGACAGGTGGCACGATTAACCCATCATGTATAATGGGAGGTGTTCACGTACTTTTGACCCTTGTTCTCATTTTAGCCGTTTTAACGACACTTATATTGATTTCGGTGGTAGTTGTCCTTTTTCTAATTTGGAGGCGTTTAAACGCAATAGAGGATACTCAGGACGTAATATTTGACGCTGCCACGAACTGTGAGGAGTTTTTCAGGGCCAATTCAGATGACTTTACTTTCTCGGCTAATTGATCCAACAAAAGCCAAAGCACATTAAAACGGGCCTTAGCTGACTGTTGTAAAACATAATCAGTCGCAGTTGAAGTTGTGAATGAAACCTTTTTCTCCATTGAATGTAATTTCAGGAAATCTAAGCTGACCGTTCAGCACAACAGGTATCCATCCTTCCATAGCATCTGACATTCTGCTATCATCAAATCGTATCAAGTCACCATACGGTTTATTATCCTCGCAGTAGTCATTAACCGCGTCACGTAGCTTTTTTTGGTGCTTAATGTCTCTGTCTATGTAAAGACAGCCGTATTCACACGTGTCAAAATCTTGCATAAATGAACCAAGGCTTAAAAGGTATCCTTCAACCTCTGGGTGCATACAAGCCATCCCACCGCACTGTGCAGTATATTTAACTCCTGTTGGTGCAAGAACTACCAACCCAGTATCATCTGCAACTACGCTTTCAATTTCTATTAAAGTCATCACATTTACGTTTTACAACACAGCCTAAAAACAAGAGCCGTGCTGTCATTGTCACTTTGAACAGGTCTTTGTAGTTGGCTCCTGTTCTTAGCCAAACCGTTGGTGGTAATGCTATATCAGCTTAACGCCTCCGTTTTTCATTTCTACTGCTATCATTCGAGCTTTGTCTAACCCTACTTGGTAGCCCCTGCTGTTGTCGTAGTCTCGCCAGTATTCAGATGCCTCTTCAAGTTTCTCAATCAGTTCATCAACATTAATCGCACTACCACCAACATCAGATGAATCACAGTTTTTAACGTCCTCAAATCCAATCATTAGACTATCTGTATACCCGTCAATCACTTCGCTATCATCGGTTGGTTCTGAATTAAGTAGGTATACTACCATATCCCTGAGCTTATCCCTTGTTGTCATGTCGTTTAATTTACCACAAACTAAAATAAAATATTCGACATAGGCAACTATTTAAAAAACTTTCGTATGTTTGTCGGAGATAATTCAATCAAGATACAGCTTGATTCAAGGATATTACGGGATTGACCCCGACAAACCCCTGATTGTGCTGTATCACATGAAGGGGTTTCTTTTTTACAATATCTTACTGCGTGAGATAATATCAAGAGTTCAATGAGGGTATTGTAAAGGGTATGTTGGTCGGTTACAAGTGACGGTAGCGGCATACTTAAAATGGCTTACTATGGGGTTTCTCAAGGCCAGCCCAGTATAAGGGAGAAAGGGTGAGAAGTGGACGCGCTAAGACGTTCTAAAAGTTGTCTCCAAATCAACGTCTATAAGCGTGGCGTTGTGTACCGATTGCGGCAGCATGGCTCCGAAAGCATGAGGTACGATACTAACCCCAAATAACAATGGGGGTTAGTCGTATTGTACCTTAAAGCGAACAACAATCACCAAAAGCATGATTAAATAGTAATGATTAAACTAACTCAAGAAAGGATTGATGAATTAAAAAGCCCCAGAGGTGGGATTAGATACACCCAACTTCAAGTAATAGGTGAGTGTAAAAAGAAAGGTTGGTTTAAAAGAATCCTTGGTTTAGAAATAACCAAAAAGCAATGGAATAAAATGCTTTCTCTTAGGGATAAGAGAACTAAAGAGGATATTGCAGAAGCCAGAAGAGAAAGACGGAGAAAGCGACAAGAAAAGCGTTACGGAGGTAAAAAGGTAAAGAATAAGAAAGGGTCTAAAAAAGACCGTATCAGCGCACACAAAAAGAAGTACTACGCTTATCTTGCCTCCGCTGAATGGGCTGAAATTAGAAACGACCTATTCACTAATAGAGGGCGCAAGTGTGAGTATTGTGGGTCAACTCATCGGTTACAGATACACCACCTCCACTATAATAACGTTTTCAAAGAAGAACCAGAGGACTTAGTAATACTTTGCGCGGCCTGTCATAAAGATGAACACCGATAACCTTATTTAGAATCGTTCTAAATTACGCCAATAATTTGCAGTTGTAAAATCAAGTAGTAATTTAGCCGCTGTAATCAAAAACAAAAAACATGAAACATACACAAGGGGAGTGGCAATTAGCCACGGATAGAAAAAATTACGAGTTTAAAGAATCTTGCAGTGCAGATATGGATTGCAAGGCTGTAAACATAGATGGACACGAAGGGGCTATAATGGTTTGGGGTGTTAATGATGAAGAACACGAAGCCAACGCCAAACTAATAGCGGCCGCGCCTGATCTGTTGGAGGCTTTGAAGTCGGCTAAAAATCAAATAATTTTGAACCTAAACAATAGTCCAGTTGAGGTTTCCACCCTTAAAAAGATTGATGACGCAATCAAAAAAGCAACACTTAAAAACATGAACAATGAAATACTTGAATCAGCTAATAGACTTGCTGCCCTTTGCAAAGAGGCGCAAGAACTCTGCGAACGAATCACGCGCAGACTTGAACAAGGTGAAAAGAACGCTAATGAGTTGCACAACAGTGCCACAGATGATAAGTGCGTTGAGGTACGCGGAACTGGCGAACGCAACTCACCTTGAGCTTTACCAACAGTATAAAGAGTTTAACCACCTAATTGAAACGCCATGAAAGTCGAAATAAACAAAAACAAGACAGAAAAGGAAATTGAATTTCCGTGCTTAATGAAAAGTGATGACGATGTGGTTCTTTTTGCAATAGGGAAAGGCGACCGTGGGTACGATGGATGTATAATAAAGCCCTATAAAAAAGAAAGCCCCGTTTCGGGTGTTATGAAGTTTAATTATTGGGACGAAAAGGTATTCAAGCCCTTCAAAGGATCAGTAACCCTATCAAACGACTAAGATGAAAGACAAAGAAAGGGCATTTGCAAAGTTTAACGAGTTATCAAAAACAAAATGAAAGAACTGATTAAAGCAGTAAACGCGGTAATGGCAGATGTTGAGAACATCGACAAGAACCTAACCGTAGGCAGTGGTACAGCGTCTTACAAAGGTGTTGGGGACAAAGATGTTAAATTAGCGTTCAATAAAGCAATGCGTGAAAACGGTCTAGCAATGTTTCCGACCAAGGTAGAACCGTCTACAAAGGTTGAGAGGTGGGTTGAGGAAACCCAATACGGCCCAAAGCAAAAGCAAAGCGTTTTTACCGAGGTTGTTGTAACTTACGACCTTTACCACGAAAGCGGCCAAAAGGTAACGCTAGGCGGCTACGGTCACGGAGTAGACCCACAAGATAAGGCAGCGGGAAAGGCCACGACTTACGCGATGAAGTACACGCTACTTTACACGTTTATGGTTGCCACTGGTCAAATTGATGACGCTGATAACACGCACTCAAACGACATAGCTCAACCACCAACCAAACAGCCCCTAACAGACACAGCGAAAGAAGCTATAATAAAAGCGGTCTTTGAGGGCAAGCGGACAATCGAACAGGCGAAAGCTAAGTATGAAATTTCAGAACGTCAGGAGTCCGCGATCAAAGAGAAGATTCAGGTAATGGCTCAGGCTCAGGGGTAATGGGGGCGACTAAGAAATGGGCTATAGAAATAGCCGCTAATATGTCGCAAGAAACGTTCGACCAGATACCCGAACACCTCCGCGATGAAATGACCTTAAAGAAAGTAGACTACCCTGAGTTTAAGGACATATACCGAAAAGATGAAGAGTGGCAAAGGTTGAATGACGAGTTTATCGAGAAGCTAAAGGCCAGACAGAATCGAGAAGAACAAATACGAGTTAACGAACGGAATAAATGATAACCCTTAACGCTCAAATAGACGGTGTGGCCTCGCGCAAAGACAAGACGGTTAAGCTAACCATTGTCACTCAGGAATTACCACCAAAGGACGCGGGCGAACTATTCGGAATGCAGAATGAATTAGTAAGCGTAGGTCTGGCCAGAAACCAACTCACAGAAGATGAGATTGAGCTACTAAGGGAATCAAAATTCGGGGTTGATAGTATACCGAGCCAAAAGAGCCAAAGCCAGCGGATAAGAAACACGCTTTACATACTTTGGAGGCAGAACCAAGAGGGCTTTGAGGAATTTACCAGCTACTATAACAACAAGACAAATCAAATTTTAGAACATCTTAAAAATCAAATTCAAGACTAATGAGTTACGAAGTAAAAGGAACAATAGAGACGATCCATGAACTCACAGAGTTTCAGGGTAAGAACGGGGACACGTTCACGAAACAAATTTTCACCGTTGTGAATAATGACGGCTATGAGGGTCGAGAACAGCTTTTTGCAATTGAGCTATTCGGAGATAAAACGTCTTTGCTTGGCGGTAAAAATGAGGGGGATAGTGTCACGGTAGAATGTAATGTAAATTGTCGGCATTGGAAAGACGATAGATATTTCGTCAGCTTACAGGCTTGGAAGATTGATAGCGCAAAAAGCGAAGCGCAAAATGCGCCAGAGTTGCCAGAAAGCGATGATCTTCCCTTTTAGAAATGGCCAAGAAACGAAAGAGAAGCACAATAGTTAAAGAGCTTGATAGGGTCTTTAGCCAATATGTAAGAATGCGCGGGGCGAATCTTGACGGGTTCGCCTCTTGCGTTACTTGTGGAACGGTTAGGCCATGGAAGCAGTTGCAATGTGGCCATTTTATGAGCCGCAGAAAGTACTCGACACGCTGGCATGAGGTTAATTGTCAGGTGCAATGTGACGCTTGTAATCGGTGGAATCAGGGTGAACAGTATGCGTTTGCAAAGTGGCTGGATGAGAACATGGGAGAAGGAACGGCAGATGAAATGGTAAGGCTTTCAAACACTACGGTAAAGTTCACGGATTGGGAACTTCAAGAAATGATTGATGATTACAAGGAAAAGCTAAAAGACCTTATTTAGAATCATTCTAAACTACGCTAAAATTTTGGTAGTTCAAATTCTTGTGGTATGTTTGAAGTGTTCAAAAGAAAAACACTAACCAAAAAAACAGAAATTATGGGAAAGTTAACAGCAGTAGAATTTGAGAATCTTGTTAAAGAAGGAAAGGTTACTAAACTTCAAAAATTCTCAAACAACGAGTTGAAGTTTGATTTGACAAAAGGAAAGAATATCTATGCTTTCGGGGTTTGGTCAAAAAGAGATCACAAGGTTGGATACTTCAATGATTGACCATGAACACGAAATACATGAAGCACTACACAATAAGCGGTGAGAACTTCGCAAGCGAAAACGATGGTGAAACTATCATATGGTTTAAAGACGGGAAGGACATAGACATCACCGACCTAATAGCGTCTATTGACAATCTGAAAAACGATATGCATAAGATGTTTGTCGAGGCCGAAGAGAAAGCGGAGGGTTACGACCCTACGGATGACCTTTATGAGCAGAGTTTGGATAAATATTGAAATGAGAAAAGGAGAAAAGCACCATAAATGGAATATTGGGGAACTGTGTTTTATCCGAGATAACACATGGAAGTATACGGATGGACAACCTTGCACAGGCATAAACAATGGCACTAATGAATCCTGATATTTTAAACGCAGTCCAAAAGCTACCCTTAGAGATACGCGGTCAGCTTCTAACGATACTTCTACAGAGATTGAACGAGGACAACCCGAAAGTACCTGAGATGCTAAAGCCCATAGTTAAACGGGCGTTTGAGAAACCGAGGGATACGAAGCTGCAAAGAGCGGAAAAGTTTAGTAGATGTTTGGATATTTACAGGGGTGAGCACAACTTTGCTTCAATGGATAGATTTGAGGAATACTGGACAGAAGGACTAAACAACCCCAAGGCTCGAAAGCTAAGATTCGAGAAACAAAAGACCTTCGACATCAAAAGGCGGTTGGCAACGTGGGCGAAGAACGATAAGAAGTTTAATAAAGGCGTTGCTGTTAAAGATTTTCAAGACATAGACTATGAATCTTAGCGATTTCCTTAAAAGCAGCGACAAGCGAACTAAGCTACAGTGGAGAAAGGCACACAGCACTGAGGACACAAGGGCGGCACTTATTCAAACGCTAAAGCACTTTGAACCGAATTACGAAGAGCAACATTCCGAGGTTGTCACGGATCTGGCCAAGTACATCGCAAGGGATGAGGATTTCAGCGGTGACCTCAACAAAGGAATCTTAATGGCGGGGCCAACAGGAACGGGTAAGACACTACTTCTCACGGCCTTTAAAACGTTAATGGTATACGTGCATAATTTTGGGTTCAAGATCTACTCAGGTAAGCAAATGGAGCGCATCTATCAAACAGAAGGTGAGGAGCGTGAGAAGCTGGAAAGGGCTTTAAAATATGCGTGCTTCGGATTTGACGATATAGGCGAAGAGCATAATTATGTGATGGTTTACGGCACTAAGATAAATGTAGGTGAGGACGTTCTAACGCAAAGACATTTACAGTTCATTAACCATGGCCAGTTGACATTCGGAACGCTTAATTTAAACAAGGAACTATTCAAGGACAAATACGGCCAGCGTTTAGATTCGCGAAGGAGCGAAATGTTTAACTGGATGGTAGTAAAGGGCAAAGACAACAGGTTATGACTGAAGAACAGATCGCCATAGTTGAGATTTATATCGGTATCCGTAAGGGTAAGGACGTTAGGATCCGATACCCAAGAACGGCCAAAGAACTTATGCTACTGCAAAAAGCGTATTCGATAGCAGACAGGTGGTTGGATAATCACAATGCTAAAATAAACAGGATATGAAAATACTACTCACAACAGAGATTGACGTTCCAGCAGCGGCAACAAAGGAGCAAGCGGAAAAATGGATAGAAAGAGAAGTTAGCTTACTTGTGTCAATTCGCGGCACGGATGTCAGAGACGCACCTATTAAGGACAACCCGCTCAGTGATTATGAGGTTGAGTGGGATCTAATGAGATTGAAATGGCAAGTAAAATAGTTAAGAACGACCGAATGACAAGACTATCCAAGATACTGGCGTTGCTTGATAAGATAGACCTTAAGATGTCTTATTTGGAATCATTGCACTTGAATTAATAGAGACATGAAACTAACAGGAAAAATACCTAAGCAATTGAGAAGTTGAACGAATTGATAAACGAGAAAGCATGAGAAAATACAGAGGTAAAACAAAAGAGGGGGAGTGGCTATACGGAGACTTGGTTCAATGGAGGTCGAAAGGCAGATCCGCTATTCTTCCGCAAGAAGGCGATCAGTGGGACAACCCTTGCGACTTTGAAGTGATCCCCGAAACAGTAGGGCAGTCCACAGGGCTGAAAGACAAGAACGGGAAGGAGATATTTGAGGGGGATGTTTTAGGCTCAGACGGGGCCGTGAGGTTTGACCAATACGCGTGTGAGTACGTAGCCGATTCAGATGAGGGGTTTATGTGTTTATTGAAGCATCAAGAATCAACTTACATAATCACAGGAACAATACACGACACAAGATGAAAACCAACTGGCAAGCAAGAGCAAACAGAGTCAAAGCCCTAAGAAGGGGCAAGAACATATCAGGAGCGTATCCGATATTCCTTCTATTGGTAAACATGGTCACTGTGGCCTGCTTAATTTCAATTTACAACCAATGAAACCAGCAATAATAGAAGAGGCTGAAAGGTTTAGAGACGAGTTGGCCGATGTGCTTAACTTC
>Ga0208019_1001553_pt1 | contig 12114 bp, 9 predicted proteins | sample CB_VirMetaG_5_FD_184540 | JGI IMG/M metagenome (GOLD analysis project Ga0208019, IMG submission 184540) | Freshwater to marine saline gradient viral communities from Chesapeake Bay - CB_1508_1D Viral MetaG (SPAdes) (version 4) | ecosystem: Environmental > Aquatic > Marine > Coastal | place: USA...
CCTTTTAATCTATCAATAAAGCCACAAATTGCGGTTTTTTGCACATCTCCCATAGTTAAACCTGTTGCTGCTTCATGAGCTGCAATAAACGCTAAACCCTCCACGCTACAAGTAAAAGAAGTAAAACTTGAACCGTATGTTATATAATTCGCCATTAATCAGTAATTACGTAAGAACCGTTGCCTGTACCCGTTCTTTTGAAATAGTAAGGAGTTGATACTATTGGAGTGAACGGCAAACTAAATGCGCTAAATGTCACGTTATCCGTTGATATTGTCAATGTACCTATATTTGTATCACTAACTAAAGTAGTGTATGTAGTAACTCCTGCTGCGTTAAAAATAATATTACTTTGGTCATCTGTACCAATAAATGATAAGTCCATTGTAATTGTATTATCTTGTGGCGTAGCACCCGTATAAATATGGTTAGGGTCATAAGGGTCGTTCGGTCTTTCCCCATCACAAGTCGAAACCCTCTTTTTAGTTTGACGTTCAGAGAATGAAAGCGACATTTTTGCCTTAGTATTCATTTTAAAGTAGGTAACATCGTCAACCTCTTCAAAGAATACCGGGAATGAAATATAATCTCTTCTATGGTTATCTAGGTTATAATCACTCACATAAATAAGTGAAGCCATTAAATGATAATTCCAAAGCGGGTGAGTAACACAAATCGAAGGCACGAGCGAAGAAGTTAATTTGAACTCACTTCTCAAATCCATTCTGTTCAACTCCTTTGTGTTGTTGGTCTTAATGTTTACGGTGCTATCGTGTTTCGGTTGTTCGTAACCAAAGTACCCCTCAAATCTTAAATGATCTACCCAATTGATGCCTTTGAAGTTAATGTCTAAATCTTGGAAATAACCGTTTTGAACACTCTCTATTCTTACTGTTCTGTGCGCTGATTGACAGTCGTAAGTCTGTAAGTTATAACAACATGAATAAGTTGCTGTTTTGTTACTCGCTAAATCAGTTACTACTGTTTTAATTCTATAACACCCTTCACCCAAACTAGAAAGAACCAAACGCCATTCTAACTGATAAGCGATTAAATACGGTTCGTAAGTAAATGATTTAAAGTCGAAAAAAGTTCCGTATGTACCATCATTCAATGCGTATTCCTCTTCTTCATCATCAACTAAGAAAAATTCAACATCACGTTCTAAAACTGATTTCTTTTTAAAAATTCCCTTAATGTCGTTCTTATAATAGTCAGTTGATTCAGTAGATGCAAAAACAGGTAATTCGTAACCGCATGGCTCATCTATTGAACAGTATTGGTCAGGGTCAGGAGTTGAAGCCCTCCCAATAACACCGAATATCATATCTCTATTGTAATATTCGCTTTCTCCCGAACCTTCAGAAGCACTACCCACAAATTCAGCTGTAAGTTTTAGGTTAACGATATTCGAAGGTAACAACGAACAATCAACGTAACACTCGCTCGTAACACTTCCAGTTGCATCTGTAACCTTAATAGTTGTTTCGCCATCTAACGGTCTTATAGGGTTGTTCGCTTCAGGGGTTTGGTCGCTTCTTAATTTCCATTGTGAAAGATAACCACTTCCGTCTTCCGCTTCTAAAGTGATTTCGGCATAATCCGTTGAAAAAACCGTTGAACTTCTAGTTAATTCTGCTTTTACATAGTTAGGGTTATCATCATCAAATGCGAACAAATCACAAAGCAAATAATTATCTTTTGTTCCTATGTTCAAAGAGTTGGCGTAAAGGTCATCTGAATAAACACCTATCGAGCCATCAAAACCTGCTTCCACCCTATAAGCATCACGATAAGAATAAATATCTAAATTTTTCCAATCTTTATACTCAACACCATCAATAGTAAGCAATTGATAAGCTCTAATTTGAAGTCCTGTAAATAACCCAGCTTGTTTACCCCACCAATTATAATTTAGGTTGTCAAGCGGTAAAGATGAATTATAAAATAACGCCATCAAAGGATTGCTTAACCACCATTCGTAACGAAATCTAAAAGGATGAATAAAAGCAAAGCCTACATTTCTACCACTATCTAAAGATGATTTTCGAGTAAGGCTAACTAACTTATCTTTAAACCCATCAATATAGTTAAATGGTCGGTTTGTCGTAAAGTTAATTTCCTGAATACCAAACGCGCTTACTGGCTGTGTAGAGAGGTCGTAAACGTTTCGCTCTAAATTAACCGTAACGCCATTAAAAGGATTAACAACCTCGATACCATATTCAGCGGTTGAAATCCTTGCATCTTCATCTAACACAAACTCCATCGCCATATGAAAATCGTCTTCTTCAATAATGTCAGATACAGAAGTTATTCCGGGCGTTGTATAGTAGTCATTTTCACGAGGATAAAGAGTAAATAAAGAGCCACCCTTTAAACTTTCAGGCTCTACCACTTCCGGCAACCATTGAGCAGTTATCAACTTATTAACTCTTACCGCTGGTGTGTATGCTGTTGATTCTTCCGCTAATCCTACCCACATCGCAAACATTCTATCACCACTTGCCGCAGCGTTAATCATTGTAGTAAATGCCGCGTTTGGTCTTACATTAATTGTAACGGTCAAAGAAGTTGAGCTGTTAACCTCAAATTGATAACTTTCAATTTCTATCTCTGCTCCAGCATCATTTGGAAAACCTGAGATAGTTCCGACTGTTGGCGATGCGCTATGAGTGTACGTTTGATCTACTCCCATAGTATTAGCACAAAGCACCCCTAAAGCGTTCTTAGAGTTATTGGCTAGTGAGCTTCTATCTATTGGTAAATAACCAAAGATACCGAATATGAAATTACTGTTTGTCGTGTCAAAAAATGGACTACTAGAACTTATTTCAATCGTTACTACCGTTTCATCATCAGAAGCTAACGAGGTTAACGAGTTTGCCAAAGTGTCCTCGTAAGTAACTGAAGTTACTGTAAAAATGTCAGACCCTCCGTTACGATCTTCATTAAACCATCCCGTATTTCCGGTTACATTTGCGATAACATCTGTAAGACTACTCGATAAAGCACCAACTGGACTTCCTACCGTTGGGTAAAAGGTTACCCTATAAATATCCGTAAAACAGTCAGAACCGACCCACCATATCGGGCGATTATTTCCCGAAATATCCGTAGTAATATCATATACTCCCGCTATGTTGTGAATAACATCTATTTCGTAAGTTGAAACGCCTGATACCTTGCTAATAAAAGTAGTCGTAACCGAATAAACAGCGTTACCACTTTGAGGAAGTACGGGTGTCATTGCTCCCGTTGAACTTGCAACGAATGAAGTAAATGAACCGTCCAACTCACTCGCTAAAGTAGGGCTACCAACTTGACTATTTAAGATTTGATTATATTCAAATTTAAAAGCATTCCAAGACTTATCTACAATTATTTCCATCCAGTTAAGCGTGTAACCGAATGTTGAAGAAGGCACGATAAATGATAAAGGAATAGTTCCGAAGATAGAGCCATCCACCTCCATAATGTTTCCAACTATGGAAACTACATTTACACTAATTGCTGTGTCGGTGTTAGTCCCCGTTCCGTTATTTGTTTGATTTAAAGTTCCTGTAATTGCATCACCAACCTCAAAGCCGTAGTCCGACCAATTGCCACTCGATAACGTCCAAGTGTCATCTGTGTTGACTGTAACCTGTGCTGAAAGTGAGGTTTTGAAATCACACGCAACTTGAACCGTTATAGTCGTTGTTTGCCAATCCCCAACGTTACCGTTTAAGAAATTAGAAGTTCCCGAAGTTGCTCGGGCATTTTGACTTGATCTACTAACTATCTTTACACTCACTTAACAAAGTATTAAATTGTGATAAATATTTAAACGGCTCTTCGCTGGCTTTCATCTCATTATACAAAGTTACAACTTTATTTCTTTTTTTATCGTCTTTTATCTTTGCTATTTCTTGATGAAATTTTCTGTCCTGCTCTTCCATCATCTTTTTTGCTTGTTCGAGCATCTTTGTGAGTTCGTTTATCATACGTTTGGATTACCTGAATTATTACTATTTTCTCCCTCTATGTAGGTTTGTTCTAAGTTGTTGCAATACTTTTTGTTGACTGCGTAAGTTATAGTCGCTTGGTCTTCTTCTATAACCCAATCAAAGGACAATATTTTTACCTTTTCCCCGTCCTCAGTAGTTGCGAAATTGTTATCAAAGATAGCATTAAAATCGTATTCACAAAAACGTGCGGGAATGGTGTATATTTCCCATTGGTTATGTTTACCGTTAATCTCGTAAAAAGAGTTAATGTAGTGGAAGTTATCCCAAAGCATCTTAGCCGTTATTTGAGTTGGTGCTAACTTACTGAAATCACTATTCATAATAACTATTTTCGGTATGCTTGTGAAGTGGTCTGATAGTTCCATGTTTCCAACTCTACTCGCCATTTGTGAAGCGAAGGACGTACCATTTCCCAATGTCAAAGTATTGGTAACTGCATCCACTAATTGAAATAAAACTTTCAACACCTTTTCAAAATTAGTTAAGGTATCTTTTCTCTTTGCTCGTGCTATTGGTAAATCTATCCATTCAGCACCTCCTTCATTCTCGTAACCCGCCAACGTGCTACCCGCTTTTGTGATAACATCGTAAACCGTTCCGTTATAATTATCGTAGGTATTTTGATCTTTTTGATCGATAGCAAAAGACAACGTATAACCCCCTACAAACTCATTGGCATTATCTGTAAACTCGTTTAATAGCCTATCTTGGTTTGTCCAATTACTCGGAATAACATAAGTCGAATTATTACCCCACCAATCCCAACGTTCAAACCTCATAACTCCGTTTCTGATTCTGTAATCAGCGTTGAACATAGAACGCATAGTTTCGATGAACTCCCCAAAGAAATATAATCCTAAATCTTGTCTTTTTGGTGCTGCTGGATTTAAACTTGAAACGTTGTAACGTCCTCTTTCAGTTTCAGAAGGTAGTAATACCATTTCACGCCAAGGTGAAGTATTGAAGATAGTTGATTTAAATGTCAACCCTAACTTAGTGCAACCTACTCTAAAAATAGACGATAGTTTTATTCCGGTATGATGTCTAGTTATCGAATATAGGTTATCAAAAATAGATTGAATCAGTTTAACAATAGCCACTACCATCGCCACAAAATAGGCTACACGAGTAATAATATTAAGAACGGACAACCCTACAACCGCAGGGCTTAAACCAGAAGCTCCTGCGGTCGCTTCATTAATTGTTTGGGCTGTTTCTTTAATAAACGTGTATAACTCTTTAGCCATCATGTAGGTACTCAAAGCCAACATTAAAGACTGTAATTCATCGGGTATGTAGTTTCTATTGTAAGGAATGTTAACGTAATCAGAAGCGACAAAAAGCCCTTCATCTTCTAATCTTGCAATCTGCAAAGAAGATGCTTCACGAATTAACCAATCGCGTTGATTTTTAAATTTAACACCAACTTCCACCTCATTGCATCCAATTTGCTTGTATTTTCTAAGGTCAAAGAATAAGTCAGGAAAAGAAATACTACCTACCTGCATATTGTAAGGCATACCAACAAAAGAACCTAGCGACCCGTTACGAAAGTTGATGATACTTTCCGCATCTGTTCCTAACCATCTAAGACTATCAAAGTCAACGTTTACACCTTCGTTGTTTGTAAAGTCAACTTTAACGCCTAAAGTGTCGTTATTGTCGGGTAGGCTCTCAGATTGATTGCCGTTGATTATGTGTTTTATTCTATTCATGTACGTAAATTCTTAGTCGTTGTTGTAACCTTATTACCCTGCATTAACGTTTGAGTGATTTTAATTGTGTTGGAAATCTTCTCAATATCTGTGCTTTCAACTGGTCTATTTGCAATTTTTTGTAGTAGGGCTTCCTGACGTTCCAACCTTTCAACTACTTTCTTATCATCGTAAATCATCGGCATAGCACTTAATGGTGTCGCTCTTAGTCGGTTGCTTTCAATCGCTTGAATGATTCCATCAGTTGAATGAATGCCATACTTCGCTAAAGTGTCAACTTTACCTTTGTTCAATATCATTTCCGATTTATCAACTCTTGCTAATATCCCATCTCTACCGTTAGAGATTTGCTTTCCTACTGCATCGCCTACCGTTGTATCTGTACCAGTCCAGAATGTTGGTAATGTGTTTATAAACGAAGTCAAAGCGGTAATGTCTGAAATAGTTTTACCTAGTGAATTTGCGTTACCTTGTTGAACATAACTATTCATAAGATTTAAAGAAGTGTTAAACAGTTCTAGTCTTCGTTTTTTCTTTGCAATTCGTTCTTGTTCCGCTAGTGCTTTTGCTTGTGCTTCACGTTCATACGCAAGGGATTCCTCGGTATTAATCGCACCCGCTTTCCGTAACTCAATGATCTGGTTTTCTCTATCTTTTGATTCATCAAACTTTCTTTGTTCTACCTCTGCTAATCTATCCAACTCTTCGATACGTCTATCAGTTAACCAAGTGGTGATGTCAACAAGTTCATCAGCCAACTGTTTGGTTTCCTTAATTAAGTTCAACCCACCCCCCCCTTGCTTTTTCTTTTTCCTTTCGTACTCTTCCGCAGACATAACGCCCGGAATATCTCCCACCGTTTCGTTAATTGTATTTAACGGGCTTTCAGTTGTACGTGCTTCTCTACGTTTCAAGATAAGGTCATCAAGCGCATCAATTTGATCTCTTAACTTTTCGGTAATAACAGTTTCTAAACCTCCTGAAATTTCTAACTCTGCTTTTAGTAGTTTCTCTAAGTTGATTCTATTTTGTAACAACTCATTAAGAAGGTCTATTTTTTGTATTTGATTCTCTTCAGCGGTCGCAAGTTCATAAGCCGTCTTTTTGCGTTCCTTATCTTTTTTTGTTTGCTCTTCTGTTAAATCAACAGTTCCTTTTAACTGTTGTCTTCTTTCAAGTTCCCATTGCGCGAACTTTCTTATGCTTTCCTCTAAGTCAGAAGCTATTATACTTTGTAATTCATCAACAGATAACTGCTGAATCTTAGTCATTGCTATACTCTTTTGGTACTCGTTTATTGCCTTGTAGTTTTCAACTTCTTTTTCTAAGTAGCTTGTAGAGGTAGCAGCAGCAACTAACTCTAAATTATCATTTTTAATCTTCTCTTCGCTTTCCTCTTTTAGTTGTTTTGCTGCCATTGCTTTTTGAGTAGCGATAACAAACAACGCTTGTTCACCGTTAAGACCTTTGTTTCTTAGGTCTAACATTTTTTTAGCCAAAACTGCTTCTTTTTCATTAGATTTTGCAATCTTCTCTAAATTACTTAGGTGCATTGTGCTAAATTCAACAAGTCTTTCTTGTCTTTTCATTTGTCTGTCAAGCTGACTCTTTGCTATCTCACCTAAGTATGCAGATTCTTTTTGACTTGCTGACATTGTTAACTGCGTAAGAGCTTGAACTAATTCGGTTGTCAAGTCGATTGCACCACGAACAACCCTAGCAATAACGCCATCACCATCTTCTAATGCAAGAATAAAACCTTCCCATGCGCTAGAAAGTTTTGTCATACTACCCGACAACGTGTTAAGTTGTTCGTTAGCCATTCTTTCAGCAGCACCTCCTGAATTATTTAAGCTAGTTTCTAACTCATCTAATTTATCGACATTTTCAGCAAGTACGACACCAACAACTGCGTTCTCTTTTCCGAATAACTCCATTGATGTAGCTGCCTTGTTTGACGAATTATTAATTTTCGCCATTGCTTGTTCAAACGTAATACCCGACTTTTCGAGTTCTAAGAATACGTTTCTTAATCCAGTACCAGCAGTTTCAGCTCTTACACCGTTGTTGGCTAATAACCCGATCATGGCAGTAGTCCGTTCAATCGTATTACCCGTTGCTTTTGCTACTGGTGCAACTGCTCTCATGGCAACTTTGAATTTCTCCATATCTAGGGCAGTCGTTGTAAACGATTTCGCCATAACGTCTACTGCTCTTTGTGTTTCCTCAGCACCTAATCCAAACCCGTTTAAAGTCGCTGCCGCTACCTCTGCCGCTTCTGCTAAGTCTGTACCCGTTGCTGCTGCAAGTGCCAAAGTCGCTTCCGTAGCGTTTAAAATCTGTTCTTCTGTGAAACCTAATTTACTAAATGCAACTTGTAACTCCGTAACCTGTGAAGCGGTGAAAGCCGTTGATGCTCCTAATCTCTTTGCATCGTCCGTAAGTGCTTTAATATCCTTTCTGGACTTACCTAAAACGGCTGCTAAGTTTGCGTTGGCTTGTTGGAAGTCTGAAAATATACGAAACGCATTAGAGAAAGCTCTACCAAGTCCGTAGATAATAGCGGTTAAACCTATGAATCTTAGCCCAATTCCTTTTAATTCACCTCCTAGCTTACCAAATGCACTAGAATAATTACCTACGTTTCTTTGGCTTTGCCCTACTGTTTTGTCAATGCCCTTTAGTTTAGTGTCTAAACGGGTTATTTCTTTGAGCATCGTTTTGGCTTCCTTAGTGTTGGCTTTGTTCTGCGCTGCTAAGTTTTTGTAAGAATTACGTAAATCATTTAACGTTTTACTTTCTTGTTTGTAAACATTATTTAAGTCGGCTGCTGCTTTCTTTTCTCTTTCAAGTGCTTTGGCTTGTTTTTCTTCTAACCCTATTAAAGTCTTCTTTGTTTGTATCTTAGCGCGTTCCCTCTTTTCCTGCTCAACTATTGCAACTGTTAACTCCTTTTCAGCAGCAACGACTTTTTGTAAATCTCCAGCAACGTTAGATTTAAACCCTTTAGCCATCTGTTGAAATGATGCAGCAGTCTTACCTACGCTTTCATCAAGTTGATCGTAATAAGCTAACAACTCTTTAGTTTCGGCTATGAGTTTGGTAAAGACGTCAGAAGACGCTATGTCGCTACTTTGTATTGGTTTTTGAGCCATGCTTTTCTAGTTTTTTATTTTCATTTTCTAACATTTCGAGTTTCGCCATAAACTCCACAACACTTTCTATTTTCGGGTCAACTCGATAACCCATGTACTTTGATAAGATTGAACTTATCTCTGCTAACGATTGAGCCTTTACACCATCCTGACTTTTCCCCATCATTTCAATTTGGAAGTCAATCGCTTTAATATAGTTAATGACGTACTTTTTGCCTTGTAAGAAAGCGCATTGATGTAACACTTTCCGTTTAAGTAGTTCCATTAACTTGTCTGTCTGGTCGTCTGCTCCGAACGTGTCTAAATATTCCTGTTCGAGCTTTACAACTAACGCTAATAAATCCTCCGTTGTGGGTTGGTTAGGGTCAATCTTAAAATAGGAAATGTCTTTTTCCTTTTTCCATTGCCACCAATTCCACATTGGAAGTTCCTCAAGACTTGTATAGCAGTTCTTTGACATAAAGTATGTATCTATCTTTTGCAAAATCAATTAATCTTTGTAGGTTTTCGTCTGTTAAACCTAAAATATCATTTCCCCATCTTACGCGTAAATCCTCATCTTTCATCGTGTCGGCTTCAATTATAACCTCTGAACTTGTTACTTTCACGTTGAAACTTTCGTAAAATTCCCCAGTATCTTTTAGGGTTATTCTGTCAATAGGTTGGTTAAAGTAGCTTTTAATATCCTTTGTAACGTACGCATAATCCCCTCCAATGGCTTTCAAACTTACTCCTTTACTATCTATACCCTTTGCGTATAACTGATCCTGAGTATTCATCTCAATAATCAAGTGTTTAGCGTTGGCGTTGTCTAGTGAAAATCGAAATGCGTTCCAAGTATTTAGGTTTAAAAGGTTGCGAAGTCTTTTAACCAATAACGTATTTCTAAAGTAGTTCTTTGCCATATTACAAAATTACAAATATTATTTAGAATAATTCTAAATTAGAGTAGGAATAAAAAAGCCCCTACAAATCGTAAGGGCTTTTTTCTTTCAAGTTTATTCCTCTTTTTTCTTCTTCGGAATCAAAGGTCTTAACTCACTCCAAACCTCATCAATAGTGTATGGTTGGAATCTGTGAGCCTTCTCTTTGTACAGTTTCATGAACTCGCTTTTTGTTATTCCGGCAAGTCCATTTAGATCGAATCTAATATTGCCGAACTTCATAATTAAAGAGCTACTAGTCCTGTAATATCCTCGAAATCAAAAGGAGCTAAAGCCCCAGCAGAAACCGTAAAGTCATCACCAGCTGTTTGAGCTGCAAAAGTCAACTCGTAAGTTCCGGGAGTAGTTTCATCAATAGATGCTACGGTTACAGAGGCAGCAGTTGTGTTGTTGTAAATAGCGAAGAAAGAAGCAGTATCGAAATCAGTTACTTTCTCTAATCCATTTGCAGAAACAACACCAGAAGCAGCCCAAGTTAACGTAACACTAATAGTAGTCGAAGTGTCAACTGTTGCCGAAGCATTACATTGAATCATTGGCTCTGTGTAGAATAAATCCGCTGTAACCTCAGAAGCAGGAGCATACACGAAGTCAGCATCGTTAAACCTTTCATCAACTTGGAAAGTAACCATCATCTTAGAGAATGTACTGTTTGTACCGTCAATCATCTTAGAGTAAAGCGTTCCTTTCTGAATTGGAATAGGATTAATTCTTGCGTTGTTGTCATCGTTTCTCTTCCCTAAAAGCTGGTTACTCTCTGAAATACCGTAGAAACCATTTCTACCACATTGAAGACCATCTACGAAATCTTTCAATTTGTATGGCGCACCAATAACAGAGAAAGAAATCATCTTCTTACCATCTTTCAAATAGTAGTCGATGTCGTCAATAGTTTCTGTGATAGCGTCATCTCTTTCAGAAGCATATTCTTTAATGTCATTCAAAACAGAGATTCTCAAAGAACCGTCTTTGTTCCATAATGAACCCTCCCAGCTAGCTTGAGCAACTGGAACTGTTAGGTAGTTATCTACACCACCTGATTTTAATTGTTGGAATCCTAGTCCAACAACTCGCGAAGGCTTACCGAAACAGTCGATAAGACCAAAGCCGTTTACACCTGATCCGCAGGTACATGATATTGCACTCATTTTTTTATCGTTTTAAGTTTTTAATTTAGTTAACAATTGCAACTCAATGATTTGTTAAACCCGAGTTCCATTCGCACCTGTACACCCGATAAACTTTCATTGAATAGCGACCTAGTGCCACCGTCTTCATCTTCCTGACTGATAAACACACGACCTCGCACGTCTATTGTTGTATCTGTCAAATCTGAAAATATGGCTCTATTATCTTTAAAATATTTTAGTATTCTTTTTCTAAATAAATTCTCCATTGGCTCAACTACCTCGATTTGATGCTCTTTAGTAAACCAAATCTTATCTACGTCCTCTGGACTTCCTAAAGGGTAGGCATAATCTAAAACGAAAAACTCCAAATCTGCCAACGTGTCAATACTACTCATTTCGTCTTGAATAGTTGAGTTGATCGGTGTACGCAACCACACCATAGGTAAACTTACTACTTGATATTGGTTCTCGTAACTTCTTTCAATCTCGGTGTCTTTAAGCGTTCCAAAATCGAAGTAAATAGGTCTTGTAGTTGCTGTCTTTGGTAGTAAGTCAGGGTCGCCTAAATACTCAACATACACCCACTCGTTTAACAAGAAATCAACCACCGTAAGCGTTCCAATCCCTGATAGGGTTATTGTTGCATTTGGTCGAAGGTGTAACGTGTCGCAAGTGTTTAGTTTATACCCAGTAAGCGTAAGACCATCGTAAACCGCTGTATAAGTAGTCCAATAGAATGTAGTATCAACATTGCTGATAGCAGTTTCTAATATGGTTCTAATACTTATCATAGAGGGGAAGCGTAGTCTTTTTTATATCCATCAAAGTCAGGATATGTTTCTAAATTCTTTTCGCAATATTCTTGGATTACTTTATAGTTTCCTATTGCTCTATTGTAGTATCTAAACATTAAATGTGAATTGTCCGGATAGTTTCTGCTATTCGAGCTGTCTAATTTCTTTTGACCGGTTGTCGTTGGGTTGGCTTGTCTCGAAGTGTACCACTCATTAAACACTAAACATTTAAGCATCTCAACAATTCCCGTAGAATAATTTTCAAACGTGCAAGGGTCTTCCAACATTAATGCATTGAACAAAGTTAGATAGTCTGGGTCTTGTGGCACTCCACTTGAAATGTCGTTTAAGAAGTCCGTTCCCATA
>Ga0208019_1001554_pt1 | contig 12110 bp, 17 predicted proteins | sample CB_VirMetaG_5_FD_184540 | JGI IMG/M metagenome (GOLD analysis project Ga0208019, IMG submission 184540) | Freshwater to marine saline gradient viral communities from Chesapeake Bay - CB_1508_1D Viral MetaG (SPAdes) (version 4) | ecosystem: Environmental > Aquatic > Marine > Coastal | place: USA...
ATCTGCAAAGAAAGGGTGTGTTGCCACTCTCGCATATCCCGCACCAGACTGGGGTCGGGAGGGATCACAGCGAAGACCACAAACTCAGGGTGATCCGGGCGGAGCTGTGGGTTGTCCTTGAGCCTACCCATGACTGCTCCCCGGGAAGCGGGAGGCATCTTCCTCTGTCATCAGGACCCACTTGTAGTGCTTGCGGAGCCACGCGTCAGCATCGTCGCGTGTTCCTCTGAACTTCGGCTTTCTGGTATCGCGAACGTTCACGATCCCAGCAGGAGACACGGACGCCACGCACCAGGGGTTCGGGCCAACCGTCCAGCGCGTCCACGTTCCGTCACGCTCGCGCCACTCGCTGACCAGCTTCCCAGCGCGGGCTGCATCGAACAGAACCATCAGCGCATCCCGCTCGGCGCGGGCTTCGTCGCGCTGTGCTTCGGTTGCTTGCAGGTGACCGTGCCATTCGTCCCGCTGGGCTTCCGCTTCGTTCGCCCGTGAGCGCTCCGTCTCCAACTCCTCCCGGGCTTCGGACAGGGCGCGCTCGGCGTCTTCGGCGCGAGCGTCTACCTCCCTACGCCTCACCACCTCTGCGTCGAAGTGGTCCTGTAGGCTGTGGACGTGCTGAGCGTAGGCGCTGGCTTCGGTGCTGACGGATGTGTGCAGCAGATCCTCTGCCTCGCGCCACAGTTTCGTCACCTCCCCCACCCGCTCCACGGCGGCGCGGGCGATGGTCTCGATCTCCAGGATGGTCGTGGATGGGACGCCAAGTGGCGCGGCCTCGCGCTCTCGTCGCAGCCCGTCAAGCACCGCCATCGCCTTGTCGTGGTCGTAGTCCATCAGATGATCCCCTGCGAGTAGCGAAGCATCCCACGGGTCAGGCCAGCCATTACGACCTGACGGGCCTTGCCGGGAGTCAGCTTCTGCTTGAAGATCAGATGGCGAAGAAGCTCGTTACACTTGTCCTTGGTAGCTTCCAGGTCTTCGCACTCCTCCAGCACATGAGCAGCCAGGATCTCCACGGCCTTGTCGTATTTCTCAACCACAGGCAGTGTGACGCTGACGCCAGTGAACCGAAGGATCTCAGGGATGAAGGGGGGGTACTGCTTGACCGTGGTAGCCAGGTCACGCGAGCGCCCGACATAGAGGGGATCCGAACCGAAGTCGAGCCAGTACCTGTGGCCCGGGATGTCCTCCGTTCCGTATGGGACCATCCTGGTCACCACATGGAAGAGCCCAGCGAACTGTTGGGACATCTGACCGGGCAGCAGAGGACCGCCAGGTTGGGGCCCTCGGCTGGTGGTACCGGGGCCTTGCTCCAGGCTGGTCACGAACACCTGCACACCCTTGGTGGACAGATTTGCTGTGACCTCTGCGATACCGAACAGAGCGTCTTCCATCCGGTTCCAGAACTCGGTCCCGCGCTTCCCGTAGCTCGTGATCATGTAGTGGATGTCGTCGAGCAGGATCGGCCCATCGGAAGGTTTCAGGCTCTTCGCGATCTTCAGGGCATCTTCCAGCAACTGGCAGTGATGCACCTTCTTGGGGGTACAGTCATACACTGCTGACATCACGCGATGCGCGTCAGGCTGGAACTCGATCACGGTGCCCCGACCGTCGAACAGTGCGGCGGGGGCAGCGGTCTTACCAGCCCCAGATTGGCTGTAGTTGAGCCATCCGGCTCCAGCGGTGGTCCTCATGTCGTCTCCGTCTACTCGGTTTCTTGGGTCGGTCTCGGTGGGATCGTCTCTCGGTGATCCCACTATAGCCCAACCACTCCATGAGCGCAAGTGTCCCAAACGGGACAGCGGAATTGCGGGCCATATGCCCCGATGCAAGCGGCTTCTGCGAAAACGGGGGGGTGCTCTCGCCACTCTCGACCCTCAAAGGTCCGCTCTACAGTGGCGCCCCAGCAGATGTTGAGGGGCACGTCCTCGATGGCAAAGCTGGCACCGGGCATAGGATCCACAGAGATTCTGAGCTTGCCCTTCTGGACCCTCACCGCAGCGACACCGCCGAACTTCGGGCCATACATCTTGTACCCCAGATATGCCATGCTCAGCATCTGTAGGTTGAGGTGGTGTCCCACGAGAGTGCGCTGATTGATCTGATAGGTGGTCTTCCAATCGACAAACCAGATGAGCCCAAGGGACTCCAGGGCCAGGTCAATACGCTGGGTGTGCAGGACACCGAAAGGGTGGATCCACTGAGCCCAGGTCCAATCTGCATGGGGGAACACCCGGGCTTCAACCTCACGCTCGATACCAACAGGCTTCCACCCTGGGTACTCGTTGTCGATGGCGGACAAGCTTTCCAGGATCGAATCGAGGAGCCACTGATCCTCCGTCGGGCCCGTCTTGACCCCGTGCCGCTTCCTGTACGCTTCCATAGCAGCCGTGGAGCCCAGCGGCTTGTTGTCAGGAGTGCCCAGCTTGAACCGCTCGGCTACCGCATGGGCAATCCCACAGTGAAATAGTCCGCCCAGACTGGTAGCGGCAGAGCCTCCGTCCAGACCAAGCTGCTTCATAGCAGCAGCCTTGCGCGGACACAGGTTGAGTTGAGTCGTGTGGTGAGAGCCACGCCTGGACGGGCCAGGATCAATCAGCCCCTCAGAATCCCATTGAACGATCATGCTGTCCTCATCTTCCCCAGCCAATCTTTCAGGCGGGACATCGCCTTCGCCTGGTTCAGCTTCTCAGCCAAGGCGTCAGCATAGGTTGTAGCATCTGCATCTTCGATGGACGCCTGTACGTCTTCCAGTTTGTCAAGAAGACTCACGCGCATCTCATCGTCGTAGGTTCCTACAGCTACCATGAAAGACACCAAGCACTTGCGTGTGCCACCCAATCGACTGAACCGTCCGATCCACTGAATCAGGTGTACTGGTGTCCACGGAAGCATTGCCAGTACAGCCAGGTCGGTGTCCTGGATGTCTACTGACTCACCCATCGAATGCCCGGTAGCTACCAGGACGCAGGGGCCAGGATGCGCCATGTACTCCTTGCGGATCTCGTGGCGCTGCTCGACTGTATCCCCTCCATCAACGGCCCATACGGCTACCTGTGGGCGCTTTGCTCGGACAGCCGCAGCGATCCGCTTCACCTCACGACGGCGGCCAGTGAAGACCACTACTTTCTGACCTGAGTCAACAGCGCGGCGCACCTTTCGAATCGTGACAGTAGTCTTGCGGATTGCTGCTTCCATGACCAGAGCTTCAGCAAGGCGCACGTCGTCGTTCCCACGCATAGCCGCCCGCAGTTCACGCGGTACGCTATCGGGCAGGTCCTGATCCTCACGGGGAATCCTGATAGTTTCATATCGGACCTCTGGTAGCTGGTCGGCGTACTCGGATCGCTTGATCGAGACGGCTGACCACTTGAGCCGCCGCTTCAGCTCCCCCGCGTTAGACCGACCCTTGTACTCCCAGCCGTATCCGTTGTGCTCTGCGCCACAGTAGCGCATCCCGAAGTCGTGCTGCGAGCCATAGCACCCAGGCTCACCAAGATCGAGCTGCGCCCACAGGTCATGCAGCTTGTTTGCTACGGGTGAGGCAGACATCAGTAAGCGGAAGGACGCACCTCGACTCAGCAGCATGGTAGCCGCAGACCTGTTCTCCTTCGGAGTGTACTCTACCTCGCCATCCTCCAGCACGGTGCGAATCCACCGCTTCGGATTCTTGGCATAGTGGGATTCGTCAAGGATCAGGGTGGCACCGGGCAGCATCTTGTGAATCCACCCTGCCCAGCCGGCGAAGAACTCACCCCGCACACCTGGGTGTAGCGTCTCCCATCCAGTGACACCCACCACTCTGCCAGCTCGCAGGCCAGGCAGGGCAGCAAGCACGTCCTGTGCCTTGCTTGGCGTGAGCCCCCGCATGGCGACGGCTTCCAGTCCTGTATACTTTCGGATAGCATCCAACCATCCAGGGATATCCGCAGCCCTGGTCACAACGACGGTGTTGGGTCTCTGAGCCAGGCAAATCAGGGCAGAGCCCATGATCTTCTTACCCGATCCAGTGGGCGACCACAGGTTGTAGGCTATCCTCCCCTCGATGGCCCGAAAGAATCTGAACTGATGTGTCAGCAGAGGCCAGGGAAAGTCCCAACCCCTCCGGTCCAGCATCCGCCTGTAGAAGTCGTCCGACCTGTTGGCCGGCATGGGATACCCAAGACCCTGAAGACCACAGATGTTCTTCGGGATCTTGTACCTTCGCCCGACCAAGCGTACACCTGGCACATGCCGGATACGCTCGGGGGGTGGTTCGTGTTGGAAGGTCCAGAGTCTCCCGTCTCTGGGCCCCTGCCAGGGTATCTTCATTGGTCCTCTGTCTCGATGGCTACGAGACCAACCCCTTCAGGTTGAACGAAGCCAGCGACATGCGAGCCTGATTGAGCAGGCTGTTGTCGATGATGTTCTCGTTGATCAGATGCTGGAGTACCCCGGGGTACTGACCCAGGTACTCAAGAACCTTCGGGTCGATCTCCTGGGTCCGCAGCGGACGGCGCTTCTCCCTGTGCAGCTCGACCAAGAGGCCCACCTCAGGGGATGCCTCGGCCAGCTTCTGGGTGTGCTCACCCTCGATCCCAGCCGACACCCCAGGCGACGCAGGCTCCTCTTCGGTCTCACGCTCCTTGAAGGCGGCGGCCACAGCCTTCTTGCGCGCCTCCACAGGAGACTCATCGGCCCAGGACTCCTCGGCAGGCTCACCCTCAGTCGGCTCATCCACAGACATGTCGGGCTCTTCACCAGCAGCCAGAGCGGCATCCCCCTCCTCGGTCAGGCGAGCGGTCTCCTCACCAGTCCGACTGGCGATCTCACCGAAGGTGTCGTTCACAGCCTGACGCCGCGCCATGGCAGCATCGGTGAAGTCAGGGATCCCCTGCTTCTCGGCCTTGAACTCAGCCATCGCATCCTGATCGTCAGGGATGGGTCGGTCGCCGGGTACCGGAACCGGCTTGGGCTGACCCTTCCCCGCCAGGCGTGGGTCATCGGGCAGCGCAGGCGCCGCACCGCCAGGCTCCCCAGCCGCAGCAGGGTCAGCCGTCGGAGCAGCAGCCGTAGCCTCAGACACAGGGAACAGCTCGGAGATGATCGCCTCGTAGGGACCCTTCGCACCGTCAGCACCAGGGCGCACCCGGAACGCCTCACGCTCCTTGGAGCGGGGGTCCACCAGGACCATCACCTCGGCACCGGGACCCTCACCCTTGACCCCGTACACCCAGCCGCCGTTCCCCTTGTGAACGGTGTAGCCCGAGGGCGCCCGCTGCTGCCCGACACTCAGCATGTCAGCGCCCTGCTTGGCAGCCTGGGCCTTGCGACGCAGCTCATCGAGATCGACCGACCCCCTGGTCACTTGACGGGAACCAGGCGGAACGGCGGGAACTTCGGCTCCGAGGTTGGGTTCGTGCTTGCGGGCCATGGGTCACTCCGAGGGTGTAGGTCAAGGTGACGGTATCACACTTGCGCCGTTCCGTCTACACGAGGGAAGCGAAGAGATCACCCAGCCCATTGAGTCGGGCGATGGCACACCAGTCAGCCCACTTGCGCATCTGATGGCGCAGATCGATGAAGCTGGATCCCTGGGTATGGTACATCCAGGTCTTGTACTCCATCAGTGTGCCAGCCGAAGCAGTCTCATCGTCATTGAGAATCCCCCAGAACTGACTGGACGGAAGCCGGGCCAGTTGGATCACGGTGTCCCGCGCGCACTCCAGAGCCAGGTACCGCCCCTCATCGGTTTCGTGCAGGGTTCCACATTCCATCAACGGTTGGAACACTCCGAAGCCCTGTGCGTGAGGTACGAAAGGACTGAGACCCTTCCGGGCTGCCAGGGCTCCCAGTGCCAGTGCCCGCTTGATATTCAGCTCGATATCAGGGTTGTCCGTCGTGGCTCCCAAAGGGCCAGCGATGTAGCAGATCGGACGGGGACTACTGTTGTCCATGCTTGACTTCCTGTACGCGGGGTGTAGCACAGCCAGGCTTGAGGGTCACTCGCCCATCCCGGCCGTAGGCTTCAATGTGGGAGGGAAACAGATTGGCATCCACCAGCCTGTTAGCGGTAACGTAGTTGAGCTTGAGGACTTGCTTCGCTGTGAAGCCGCGTCCCATCAGGATCTTCTGCGCTCTGGTCATGCTTGGTCCTCTCAGAATGGAGCGAGTGCAGCCACAGTACAGGGCTCCATCAACCCGTACTCTGGAAAGTGAATGATCTCACCAGGCAGAGGAAGCTTCTCCTGTCTCCACCGGGCTCGTGCTCCTCGCCTCCTGGACCGGGCCTTGAGCCGGGCGTACCAAAGGGGTCTCTCCTTGTCGAGAGCGAGCCCCAAAGCACGGTGAGCGGGCGACAGCTCGCCCCTGCGCACGATCCGGCGCCGTGCTGCGAGGGCATCTCGGCCCATGGCATCGAGCCAGGCGAGGAATGCCAGGGCAGAGGCGGCACCCCTGTCGTTGTTACACTCCCAACAGGCTGTCACGAGGTTGCTCGGAGCGTTGGTCCCCCCGATACAGGCGGGGCGCAAGTGGTCAAGGGTCAGCACGAGATCCGGTACCACGATGCGAGGTGCTGGGCACAGCCCGTGAGTGTCAATCCCGGCGCCACACCATGCGCAGCACCACTGGTCTCGTGTGTAGAGCGCTGCCCTGGTAGATGGCCGCACCCAGGTGGTCCGATGGATCCTACTCACGGGACCTCTTGGTCGCAGCGTGCTGCCACGCTGGAACCGAAGCCCAGCCCTGAGCCCACAGGTCGCAGTCACGCGATTGACGATCATACGGACACCGTGAGTAATCAATCTGTTCAATCGAATCTGCGAACAGTGCAGCCTTCCGGCCCAGGTTGAACTGGAGTGTACCTTCTACAGGCAGTATCCGTCGGCGCATCAGAAGGTCTCCACCGCAGCCAGACCGAAGGGCGGGAGCCAGCCTTCGCGAAGGAACCTGTTGGTTTCGGAGACTTGCTGGTAGACGTTGGGCCCCCGATACTTGGGATGATCAGGAGCCCCCTTGCTCGCGGTCTTGTTGTACTCCATCATCACAGCACAGATCCACTTGAACTGTGGATCAGCAGTCCAGTCGTACCTGTACGGCTGATCTGCGCTTGCTGGCCTTTCCAAAATTCCAGCTCGCAGCAACCTGCACGCAAAGGTGCTGCGGTTCTGGGCTACCATCCGCTCTGCCCGAAGGAAGTCAGCCTTCCTGATCTTCTTGGCTGTGGTGAACGGTGCGAAGTGCCAGATGAAAACGTCTGGATCCGTATGGGCCACCCCTACAATGGGCTGACCAGACCGGATACGACCTGTACATGTCTGCGCACGCAGAGCGTATCGCATCGCATCTACCCTATCGTCGCCCAGTACAGTCCTGGGAAAGATGCTCTCGTACAATCCTTTGTAGTACTGATCCGCAAGCTCCTTGAGTGAACCCTCAAGATACTTGATCCCGTCGTGCTCCCCGTTCATCTTCCGCGTCCTCCTACGACCTTCAGGTCTCTGCCGTCCGGTGCGTCTTCTCTGAGCCCGAGGCCCAACCAGTAATACCCGGTGGCCCGTCGTGCTCTGTGATAGCCCCGCTCCTCCAGGCGCAGCTTGAACACCTTGTTGGTCCAAGGATGCTCGCCCTGTTGTAGCGCCCAGCGGTAGAAGGACTGATACATGTCGTTGGCCTGGACACACTCCGTATCCCCAGCAGTACAACACTCTTCGATGAACTGACCCAAGGTATCCTGGTCCTGCCGATACGCCATCGTAGCAGCCGTTACCTTGTCACAGGTTGGAAGCCCCTGCTTGTACCACATGCGAGCACCCTGAACCAGCCAATACAGAATCTCCGGATACTCAGCCCGAAGCTTGCCGGGAAGGGCAGGGTCTTTCTCGGCTTCACTGATCTTCGCAATGAATGGAACCAATCGAATGCGCCGCCAGATGGCGAAGTCGGATCCCCTGATGCGCGGTCGGTAGTTGGTGGCCAACCAAATCTTGAAGCGTGGCACGTAGTCGAAGTATTCAGCATACAGGTAGCGAGAGGTGATCACATCGCCGCCCGTAAGGCGCTTCACCAGGGACTCGTTGAGCCGTGACCCCTCGTCTCCCTCGGTTGCCAGCGTGAAGCGTACACCAGCCAGGCGAGCGATGTCGTTACGAGGTCCGCCTCCGGTACTGGTGAATGTGTCGAAGGGTGTGTTGAGGGAGTAGTCTCCCATGATGTTGCGGATGGCTTCCAGGAAGGTTGTCTTTCCATTCTGCCCTTCCCCCCACATCAGGAACAGCACTTGCTCCCGGGTCGTTCCCGTCATGCTGTAGCCTGACGCAGCCGCAAGGAACTTGGCCAGGTCAGCATCACCTTCCAACACACGGTCGAGAAACTTTTTCCAGGTAGCAGCCGGCCCAGCCTTCATCGACACAGACGTGATACGAGTCATCATCATGTCGGGGCTGTGTTTCATCCGCTTACCGTTACGGAGATCAACAACACAGTCTGGTGTATTGAGAAGCCACCAATGCTTGTCAAGCTGGTCTTCCGTCACAGACATGTTCGGCTCGGTGGCAGCCAGCTTGAGCATAGCCTCCAAGTGACCCCTGGATCCCGACGACCGGGCCCAACCTCGGATGGCCTTCGCCCTGTCCTTGTTGTCATCGGAGTCAGCCGCAGCGAGGAGCATGTCAGGTACGGTCTTGGCCAGCCGCATAGCCTCCTCTTCATTGGGAGCCCAGCGCTTGCCGTTCCACACGAGCCACACATTCCTGGTGGACAGCCAACGCATCCGGTTGCCGTGCAAGCTCACGAGCCTACGTGCATTGCCCTGATCGTTGTAGGGTTCCTGCCTTGTGTCAGCCCCATACTTGGCCACGGACTGTGCAAGCTGATACAGCTCGTCCTGATCCATCGGAGGATCACACAGGTCCAGGTTTACCTGGGCCAGCACAGAGACCACAAGCGCTTCGGCTGCGCCACGGCCCACCAGCATCCCGGCGATACGTGTCAGCTCACTGTTTCTGCTTCCAAGTGGAATCAAACCTTCAACCCTCAGCCCCCCCATAGTAACCGGGGCTCTCTCCGTCCGCTCGGAGAAGTGAGCGAGCCAATGTGGGAGGTCGGCAGGTGGGTTTCGATCACGCCAGGAGTACTGTGCTCCTGACGCATGGACGGACGGAGGAGCTACGACATGCGTCCCGGTGGACATCAGGTCCACGCCGCTCCCAATCTTGATCTTGCGGGGGACCAAACCGGATGGGTCACGGAACCAGAAGTGCCAACCCCCACCGCCTGTGTTTACAACTGTAGTCTTGGGCAGCTTCCCGTGGATCTTGAGCAGGTCGCGCAACGTCTGGTCGCCACCGTGGCGAGGATCGACATCGAGTACAACCAGACCACCGCTGGGATCGCCGCAAGCAATGCCGATGTTGCGATGCCCAGAGAAGCTGCGCGATATCTCAGACAGATCCGTGGTCGCATCATTCCATCCATTCTTGGTAGCTGGGTGCTTACCCGGTGACGGACACTCGCTTCCCAACCGGCAGGTACACCGTCCATTCACAGCACTGAACAGGGGAATGACAGCGTAACCCTTGCGAGCCAGTGCCTTTGCGGTCTTGACGACCATCATCGCTCCGTCAGTCCAGAAGGGGTGCGCCGAACCCAGCCTCGATCTCATCGAGAGCATCGACGGGTTCGTGTTCATCCAGTGTGTTGCTCGTCAGGTCCGACTCGTGCCGCTCTACAAGCCTGGAAGCCGCGTCGATCATCAGGGCGTTCTTACTCACCCCCAACCTGTGTGCCAGGTTCGTCACCGCGTTGTCCAGTTCTTCAGGAAATCTACAGGGAAATGCCATTTCTTCGGTCCTCCAAACAAAGTGATATCACGGTGATACCGTGGTGTCAACACCCAGGATCCAGCTTGCATCCCAGGCATTCAATCTCCGGCCCATCGGATAGGCGTCCTTGCCTAAATCTCTCGTGCCACACAGGACACAGACTCTCCTCACACTCAGTCACACGCCTGAAGTCCGTCACTCCGAGGCATACATTGCGCATGAAATCCGTACACCAGGCCGTACCAACCTCAAGCTCGAATCTGTACTTGACTGATACTACCACTGGAAGCACGCTGCCTACCTGATCTTCCTTTGCTTTATGGTGTTCCAGCTCTACCATATAGACACAGGAGTCTCGATCTTCCCTGCGGTAACTACGCCGAGGGCTATAGGTGCCGATCACGTCGAGCTTGTACGCACCCTGCCCCTCCTCGGTCCCCTCCCAGCAGTTGAGCACCATACCGATAGCAGGAAGTTCACTGGAAGCAACTATGGATAGCAGAGCACCGTGCTCCAGCTTCTCTACTGCAACCGCAACACCAGCCACAACAGGCTGGACTACCAGTGTCCCTACATCAAAGGGCTCATCGCTGTACCAGTAGGATCTCACAGTCCGATCCTCGCTCCCGTGTTGCGTGTCACGGTTTGGTTCAGCACCTCAGCGCGAAGCAGTGCATCGGCCTCTGGCACAGGGTAGTTCTTCTCACTGTCAGGCAAGTGATCCGCTATGACCACACGCCCACGGTGGGAGAGGATGCCGATCTGATAGGCATCGCTCCCGCTGTGGTCAGCGAAGGAACCTACCCGCACTGCAACGTATGCTCTGATCACGAGGCACCCACCCTGAAGCTGAGGTAGTTATTCTGCTGTGGTAGTACGGCTCGACAGCGGAGCTTCCCACCCCGCATCTCCAGCTTGACCAGTCCCTTGCGACACAGGTTCAGTAGAACCTTGCCATGCACACAGTTGTAGGGCAACCAACCGCGCTTACTGATCACGCGACACATCGCCCTGTGCTGTTGCGGCGTCAGCTTCCAGCTACGAGGAAGGACCACGTACTTACCATATCGGCTCATGCTCTGGTCTCCCAAGGAGCATAACAGCAGCGTGGATGCTTCCAGTGATACGCCCGCTCGGGGGCTTTTCCCTCTGTTACCAGAGCATCCACAAAGTTATTCCAACCCTCGGATCTGGCTGGATAATCAGGCAGCCTATCCCGCTCATACTCAGTCCGAATAGAGGGCATTACTTCAGACACGAACTGATTGATGGCCCCGGCTCTGGTTAGCATCAGACGCACTCCTCACAGGCCAACTCCCAGTCGGCCTGCTTGTAGAAGATTACCTCAGCGGGTGTCGTCCCGAAGGACAGATGCCCATCCCCATCACACAGCTTGCACGTCGCATCGCAGTCACCCGTCGCATCGTACTGCTCGGTCCCCTCACCACAGGCAGGACAGGCGCACTCACCAGACGCGGTGTAGTAGATCAACTGCACCCAACCTGGGGGACAGCTCGGCAAACCATACGCAATATCAGTCACAACAGTCATGCAGTCATCTGCACAGAGACCAGGGTGGTCGCATTCGAACTCCCACTCAGAGATCCACTCGGGAATCCCCTCGTAACAGAAGCCGAAGCCATCCCACTCGGCAGGGTGATCGATGCTGGGTTCGTGCAGGGTGCCCAGTGGCAAGCCGAAGATCCATTCGATCCTTTCCCGTTCCAACTGGTAGTCACTCTTTCGCAGAAGCTTGGCGACCAACTGCCGCAGCGCCTCCAGCCTGTGTTCCTCAGTGTAGACACCCGTGCGTACAGGGACCACAACCTTCTCCCCAGTCGGAAGGTGAGTACACTCCAGCTCATGCGCTTCAAGCAGAACAGGCCGTATCCAGGGAGTGGTCGGTTTCGTAGTCGGGTCGAACCGCACCTTGAACCTGAACTCCAGGCTATTCAGGAAGCGTGTATCGTAGGCATCGGGCATCGGTTGGTCCTCGCTTGGAGTGATATCATGGTATCACGGGGGGCACGCATGGTCAAGCCGAATGTATGATCTATATCATACATGTAGGGATCCTACCCGCCGAAAGGGTAGGTACAAAGCGCCGTTCCATCTGCCGTGCAGGGAATGTATCCCGCTATGGCATTCTCCTTTAGAGATATAGCTTCCATAAACCCCTAACAATGGGAGTCTGAGTACACACCATACACGGAGAAGGGTACAGGCTATGATAAGGTAGGTAGTGCAAGGGATATAGCCCGGTACACTGGGGACACAGGCTGCGCCGCTCCCTACATCTGAGCTGCGCCG
>Ga0208019_1001555_pt1 | contig 12108 bp, 12 predicted proteins | sample CB_VirMetaG_5_FD_184540 | JGI IMG/M metagenome (GOLD analysis project Ga0208019, IMG submission 184540) | Freshwater to marine saline gradient viral communities from Chesapeake Bay - CB_1508_1D Viral MetaG (SPAdes) (version 4) | ecosystem: Environmental > Aquatic > Marine > Coastal | place: USA...
ACTTTCCTTTCTTTTTATCTCCACCAATAGTTCTTCTTGCTCCAGTTTGTGCTTTTCCACCTCTTGTAATTCCACCACCTGCTTTCTTCTGTACTTTTTGATTTTTTTGCTGAGGATTTTTTCCACCAAAGAACATATCATATAATGCTCCACCAGCCATATCTCCAAGAGTTCCACCAGCAAGTCCACCAAGCATAGCACCGGCAATAGATAAAGGTCCACCAGCAAGACCTATGGCACCACCTAAAGCAGTACCAATACCACCAAGAATTCCTGCACCAATTGCCTTAAATGCTGCTCTACCAGGATCCTCACCCAAAGCCCACGATAAACCAAAGTCAATCAAGGCACCAACAACGGGAAGAGGAATCCTTTTTAATAAAGGTCTTACTGTTTTAAGGATTGTCTTTGCACCTCCTTTACCAGCAATTCCAACAAAAGCATTTCTGGCAAATTTAGTGGCACCACTTCTTGCCATTCCTCCTGGCAATGCTTCAAGACCCTCTTTTCCAAATCTTTCAATAAATGCATCTTTTCCAAATCTTTGGAAGTAGCGTTTCATTATATCGCGATCAGCATTTAAATGAGAAAATCCTCTAGAAGGATTAGTTGCTCTTTCCCAAGATAAATTCCACCCCTGATTTCCCTTAAAACCTCTTCTTGGATCTCTAAATTCAGAACCTCTTCCACCTCTCCCACCACCAGGTCCAGGACCACCACTATCAGAAGTTAAAGCCTCAACTGCCATTGCACCAGCAATTGTAGTTGTTAAGAACAATGCATTATCAATCAGACCCAAAAACTTTCCAAAGTTATCTGCAGCACCTGATCCACCAATATTCTTAATGAATCCAGTGGTTGCATCAATTGCTTTATAACCCCAATCAACAAAAGTAATCAAACCATCTAAAAGTTTTCCACCAGTATTGATTACAAAATCTGTAGCAGACCCAAGAAACTTTAATATTGGAGTTAACTTTGGCAGATAATCAAGCATTCTTACAGCAAAGTATCCAAGAATTACGTTACCAATAAAGTTTTTCACCCAGTCAAGAAATCCCATTCTTGGAACTTGGGCAGTTTTTATTTTGCCCTTTTCTGCTTGTGGTTTTGTTTCTAACTTCTCCTCTTGCTTTTCTCTTCTCTTGCCACTCTCTTGCCTCTTCTTTTCGTCAAGTGATTTCTTCTCAGAAGCAAGTGTTCCTTTTAAAATATTTTCAATCTTAATTACGTTTACTTTAATATTACCAATATCTTTTACTGATTTTTTGGTTAGAACTATATTGGAAGGACCACCACCAACCATTTTCTTCTGAAGGTCTTCCTTCATAGCAAGTCTTCCACCATAACGTCTATGGAGTTCTGATGGTCTGTTTAGAAGTTTTTCTGAGGTGATTGCCATTTTATATTACACCTTAACTCCAAGAGTTTTAGATTTTGCATTACTTGCTGCAGGATTAGTTGCACCAAACTTTGGAGTTGTAGGTGTTGCAGATCCACCACCTCTTCTAGCATCCTGACGTGCTTTCATTCTCTGAGAATATGATTGTTGTTGTGGTTTTGGTATAGGAGTAATTTTTGGTGCCGATTTATTTTGCTGTTGAGAAAGTCTCAGGTCTCTGGCTTTCTTTGCATCAGAATAATCTTTATAATACTTTCCATCAGAGGATGAATAGTATCTACCAATTGATTCGGCACCTTTTTGCTTTATTCTTGCCTGAGATGCTTTGTCTGCTGCTTCATATCTACTCTTTCCACCAGCTAAACGATCAAGAGTCCCTGTAAAACTTCTGTTTAGTTGACCTAACCACCCACCTCTGTTTTTATTTTCCTCTGCTCTTGCCCTATCTTCAGCATCAAATCTTTTACCTTTAGATCTATAGATTACATTTCCAGACGGTGATATTCCCGTTTCTTTACCTTTACCTTCATTACTCAATCTATCAAGGTTTTGTTGTGATGCCAATTTAACAATTCTGGATTTATATGCAGCATCTGCATCATTTTTGTTTGCATAAGTCTTTTGATCCCGAGGATCATAATACTTCCCTTTTGACGCAGCATAGTTTTGTCTAGCAGACATTCTTGGTCCACCAAACAATCCACCAGGTTGGAACATTCCCCCGCCGCCGACATCTCTAGAATCTTGAGCAGTATATATTACACTATCACCTTGCTTCATTGCATAATATATTTTACCAGCAAGTGTTATTTGTGGTTCATAACTTCCACCCGGAGGAAGTTTTACTTTCACTGCATCTCTTCCTTTATACTTTGCACCATATCCAGTTCCAATATTAGTACCGAAAGTTGCTCCCTTTACATTAATTCCTTTTCCGGATGCAAGTGCTTTTTGAACTTGCATCTGAGATTCTATTCTCTTTAATCTTTTGTCAATTAAAACGGATCTATTAGAATCCATTTCAACATCACTATAATTACCAAACGCTGCTGCATTTGACAATTTATCAAGTTCTTTCTGCCTTTTCTCTAGTATTGGATCCTTTACTTTCTCTTTCTTCTCTTCTTTTGTAGTAATGTAACCACCACCTTGAGCATAAGCAGTCCCACTCATAATCTTTGGTTTATTTGTTCCACCACCAGCAGCGTTCATCGCTTCCAAAGTGCCAACACCATACTTTGCGACAGCACCGCGAGACATAACAAACTCACCATCACTAAGCATCGCAGGGACTTTATCCACACCCTTCTCACCACTTACAAAACCACTCATCATTTCTTGTGGTTTTCCAGACCCAAATGCGCCACCAAGAAGCATTCCTAAAGGACCAAACATAGCGCCCATGCCTGCGCCACTCATCATACCTTTAAAGTTAAATCCACCACCACTAAACACAGGAAATCTTGGTCTTACATATCCACCACCAGCAAGACCCTGTGCTTTTGTTTGTTCATTACCTTTAAGAGTATTGCTTACTGCTAATGCTCCACCAACTGTTGTTGCAACTGCCAATCCAGCAGCAATGGGTTTTCCAGCTTTACCAAGAAACTTCGCTACTCCCCTAGCACCTGCTACCTTTTTTGCTGCTAGTAGTTTGGCAATTGCGATACCAAGTTTAATTGCTCCACCAATTAAAGTTTTGGTTAAACTGAAGACAAACCTTCCGAACGAATTACCAAATACAAGATATAATGCAAGAAGTTTTGGCCAATGATCTTTAAAGAAACGAACAATTGATTGTACCTTTTCCTGATTTTTTGAATCACCAAACCACTCAACAATTTTAAAAACTATTCTTCCAAGAATAACAGTTCCAATAAATTCAAGTATTCTGTCAAGAAGACTTTTAACAGGTGCTATAATTTTTTCTGCAGTCTTAGCAATCCCCTTAAATACAGTTTCTAACTTACTTTCAGCAAGACCTCTTTTCTCTTGCTCTGCTTTTCTTCTTTCATACGCAGCAGTGTCATCAACAAGTTTCTTTCTACCTGCCATTATTTCTGCGATTGAACTTACTGATTTTGCAATCGCAGAAATACTATCTTCTACATTTGATGCAGAACTACCGGGTAATTTTGCACCAATGTTGTCACCACTTATTCTTTTACTTTGAGATTGTGAAAGATTTTTTAGAATTGTAATCTTTCTAGAGTTATTATCAACAACCTTTTCTAAATTAATAAAACGAACAGCAAGTTTTCTTGTATGTCCAGCAAGATTTCCAATTGTCTTGTGTATATTTGCAATACTTTTTGATGAATCAAGAGAACTCCCTCTCTTAAAACTTTCAGCAGAGATGACTGTTTTTTTGAGTTGTGAATCTAGGTCTTTTAGGTCCTTAGAAGTGGGCATTGTTCATCTGCTGCTGTTGTTTTAATTGCTCTTCCTCAAGATGCTGTTGTAATAATTCAACATAGATATCTCTTTCCCACGGTATCAAGTTTTCAATCTCCCATAAAGAATATTTATGGTACTGCATCAAGGAAAAGTTCAAACGAAAATAATTTTCAAGGTCCATATGGACCATTGCTACGCGAAAAAAGACGCTAAGCCCTCAAGAACAACTTCGCTTTCAACTTCAGTCTTTGGATTCTTTACTTTAATAGTGTGGGAAAGCTTAGGCATAGTTTCAAAGAACTTCTCAATATCTTTAAACTGAGAAGAATTCATGGACTCTAAGAATTCGTTTAGTTCTTTCTTTGTTACATCTGCAGTAGACCACACTTCATCTTCTGTATAAATTTTATCAATACAAGAACCAATCAATTCAAATGATTGATCCATCACATTCTTATTATCAAAATCAAAATTATTCTTAATAAACTGATCCAATGATGGATATTTCATTTCCATCATAATAGTATTGTCAAGTTTAATTCTATTTGTGTGTTCATCATTCTTTTGAACTTGAATATCATCAAGATCAATTTTCACAGGAACTTGGGTCTCTCCATCATCTGGACAGATAATATTCACTTCCAATTCTTCACCAACAGACTTACCACGAATATTAAGGAACAAGTATTCAATATCAAACGTTGGCAAAGATTCAACTTTAATATTTTTAGTAAGAACGCAATTCTTAATTACAGACTTAATTGCATTCGTAATTTGTTTTGTATCTTCACTTTCTAAAGCAATTACTAAAACTTTTTCTTCTTTAACTAAAAAAGGTCTATATTGAACTGTTTCTCCTGTTGATGGCAATTCAAGTTCATAAATTGGCGTAGAAATCTTAGGTAAAGGCATAATGTCCTATAAAGTGTTTCAGTGTGATTATTTATGGGTTCAAGGTAAAGTTGCCAGAGAAAGCATCTTCCACATTAATACTATTTCCAGCTGCTTTTGCATCACCAAAACTAATTCCACCAGTAGTGCTAAAATCACCAAAAGTAAGACCTCTCAAAGTATCGCCATAGAATTGCGAAGAGTTAAATAATGCTTGCTGTTCTGATGTCAAATTAGGATTTGTATTTTCGGGAGTCTCATCTTGAGGTCTTCCTTGATTTAAAACATATCTAATATACGTCATCGAAACAGTACACTTCAATAGAGAAGAAGAATCGTAAGCAACTGGCATAGAAGAGACGCTAATTGGAAAAGATTTTATAAATTCATATTCAAGTCTCTGCTTATAATCTCTTTCAAATTTTATTACTTTCAATCCAGATGCAGCATATCCATTAGGACCTTCAGGATATCTTACTCTATAAAAATAATTAGGATCTTTTGATCCGGCATTTTTACCACGTTGCTTTGCAAAACTTTCATCTACAGTATATTTTACCCAAGTTTCAAAAAACCTGATGGGTAAGTAATTCTCAGCATCAACATAAAAAGTCAAATCAATGCGATCATCATAAACTCTTCTATATGCATGTCTTTCAGTAACACCAGTAAAATCATTAGTAAGTTCAAGTGTTGCTAGATTAGATCCAGGTAGAGTTGCTTCTGAGCACATCAGTTGCAATTTTGATTGCTCAACAGTGTTCCACTTTATACCATTATCTGATAAAAATCTTCGAAAACCTCCACCGGTGGAGGTTTTCGATCGAAAACCTCCATCGGGATCTCCACCGGGAAGTCCAATTTCAACTTCAAAATGAGATGTGAGTGCGGGTCTTAGTAGATTTGCTTTAATATCTGCTACTGACCTTTTGGTAGGCATCTATAAATATTTTTAAAGTATATATTATGTATGGCAGAAAGTATAAAGAGCATCTACAAACCTTCTTATCCACAAAAATATGTGGGAGATCCTAACAATATTATTTGTAGAAGTAGTTGGGAAAGATTATTTTGTAGATGGTGTGATTTAAATGAAAATATAATTGCTTGGGGAAGTGAAGAAATTAGAATTAAATATTATGATCCGGTAAAACAAAGAGTTAGAAATTACTTTCCAGACTTTATTATCAAAGTAAAAGAGCAATCTGGAGAAATTAAAAAATATGTTATTGAGATCAAACCAAAAAAACAAACAGTACCGCCAAAACCAGGAAAAAGAAAAACTAAATCATACTTACATGAAGTTTATACCTACGCAACAAATGAAGCAAAGTGGAAAGCGGCATCAGAATTTTGCAAAGATAATATGCTAGGGTTCAAAATTATTACCGAAGACGAATTAGGGATTAAGTAATGGCAAAAGGTTTTGGGCAATATGTTGATACATCTTCTTTTAGAATTAGAGAATTGAAAAGAAGAATCAACGATAATACTATCAAAGATCCAGATTTGTTAATGAAAACAATCATGGAAATCTTTAATGAAGAGGTGCTATATCCAGAACCAGGAAAGTTTTATACATTTTTATACACCCCCAAAACTCCAGACATTGAATATGACCAACATCCACTAATTGCTTGCACTTCATTAGAGAGATGGGGATTCAAAGGAATTAACTTTCATTGGAGAGAATCAAGAAACTATACCTGGGAAGAACTTCCAGGAAAACTTCATGTTGTAAAGTATAACGAATTGGATGAATTACTTGCAATACCATATGCAAAATTTCGTCTAAATAAATAAAAACCCAGTATCAATGTTTAAGTCTTTAAGACAATGTACCTTCATTTGTTCCTTTAATGGGGAGGTTGTCTGATGGCAGAAACTATTACAAGTAGTCCAATACAAACCCCAGTTGGAACTGCTGGCACAAAGTTAGAGACATTCACGCAAACTACTTTTACTAGAGATGCTAACGGTAAAATTGATCCCAAAAGTGTAAAGACGGAAATACTTTTAAACAATTCAACGATACCTGGAGTTAAAAAATTTGTTCCTGCAGCTGCATCTACTGATGGAGGAAAAACTTGGGATACATCATCCTCCAGATACCAAAAACCTGATGGAAGTCCCGTATTTGGGGCAGATGCCCAGAAGTCTTTAAAAGAAGGAGCATTAAGAACAAATACAAATCAACAAATAGCAACAGCAGCAACAAAAGCAAAAATTTCTCCTGAACAACAAAAAGCATTAAGTGCAAATCAAATTAATAACGCCCAAAATCAAACTACTGGAGATGTAACTCAACCAATTCAGTTAAACATTGAAGGTAGTGGTGGGCAAAGAGATAAAGTAGGTAGTTTTGGAAATCATCAGTATCCAGAAAAACTTAGTGCAGTACATCAAGATGTGATTAAGTTTACAATGCAAAAGTACGATCCAAGACAATTCCAAACAGGACAAGGAAATCTTGGAGGTTTTGCGGAAAGAAATCAAAAGAGAACTCTTCTAGGATCAGTAACACTTCCAATACCATCAGGAATTAGCGAAACAAATGGTGTCCAATGGGGAGAAGATAGAATGGATCCCGCTGCGGCACTGGCAGCAAATGTTGCTTTAACAGGAATAACTAAAGGAGCGGGAGAAGCTGTAGATAAAGTAGCAGAAGCACTTACTGCAGCTCAAGGAAGTGGAGATGTTCAAACAGCAGTGGCAGCTGGATTTGCTCAAGCAGCAACTGGAATAGGTGGATTATTAGCAAGAACTCAAGGAGCAATTCTTAATCCAAACATGGAATTATTATTCCAAAATCCCACACTAAGACCATTTAATTTTTCATTTAAATTATCTGCAAGAAGTGAATTGGAAGCAAAATCCATCATTAAAATTATAAGGTTTTTTAAGCAAGGAATGTCTCCACAAAAATCTGCTTCTAATTTATTTTTAAAAGCACCGCACACCTTCAAAATTCAATATTTACATATAGGAAAAGATCACCCTTACATTGGGGGAGTTAAAGAATGTGCTCTTCAAAACTTTGTTGTCAACTATACTCCAGAAGGACAGTATGCAACATTTACTGATGGCGTGCTTGTTTCGTATGAAATTCAAATGACTTTCCAAGAACTAGAACCAGTATTTAATGAAGATTATGGAAATGATGGCAGCGAAGTACCTGCAGATTTACTTTTTAGAGCAAACCAATCAATCAATAAACCATAAGTTAAAATGTCAAACTACTTTCGCCAAGTTCCAAATTTTGAATATGTTAGCAGACTACCTGATGCTAAAATCAGTGATTATGCTTTGGTTAAAAATTTATTCAAAAGAGGTAAACTTAGAGAAGACATATTTCAAAATCTAGCATTTTTTACAAAATACCAAATTAAAGGAAATGATAGACCTGATAATGTAGCCTTTGAATTTTATCAGGATTCAAATTTAGATTGGTTAGTTCTTATCTGCAATAATATCATTAATGTTCAAACAGAATGGCCATTACCTCAGAACGATTTTGACAGGTTTGTTTTGGATAAGTATGGGGATTATGATACTCTCTACAATGGAATACATCACTACGAAACTCCAGAAATTAAAAATAGTCAAGGAGTGACCCTAGTTGCTTCTGGTCTAGAGGTTGATATAAACTATTCTATTTCTTTCTACGATTTCTTCATTGATCAACAGATAAGTTTAGGTCCAGAGTTTAATGGACCTCAAATTTCAATACCTGTGACTAACTATGAATATGAAGAGCAACTAGAAGATAGTAAGAGAAATATATACCTACTTAAACCAAGATATCTCAATGTTGTTATTGATGATCTAGAAGATATTATGACATATGAAAATGGTTCCAGTCAATTTAAAACTGGAACCATCAAAAAGGGCGATAATATCAGACTTTATTCTTAATCACTCTTCAGCAAGACGCTGAAAATAAGAGAGTGCATCGTCTTCATCATCATCATTAGAAGGGCGACGAACAGAAGATTCTACTGTAGGAAGTTCTGGTTCAGAACGACGTGAAGTAAAGTCGGGTGTATAACTGCCACGATCATTATCTTCATCATCTACCTCTTCATCCAGACGAGGACGAGGAGCATTCTTTTGACCAAGAACATACTTCAGACGCTTCTCAAGATCTTCATATGACTTGAATTGATCTGGAGCAGTAATCGCAGTAAGAGAATATTCTTTCTTCCAAACTGCTTCCAGAGCATCATCGTCATCTAGAAGAGGGGATACACCATCAAACTCTGATTTATCGTAGTTCCAGTAACCATCTTTCTTCACAATCTTCATTTTGAAGTTGGCACCTTGCCAAAAATCAAAAGGATTGATTGGAGTTTCATCCTCAAACTCAGGTTGCATTGCTTCCATAATTTTATCGAAGATCTTCTTGCCATACTTAAATAGAAAGACTTTACCTTCGTTTTGAGGATTTGCTGGATCCTTAACAACGTAAATATTGGAATAATAAGAAAGTTTACGCTTTTGCTTACGAACAGTGTCCTTATCTGCTTCGCTACCACTGTTCCAGAGTTCGCGATTATACTCAGAAACAGGATCTTTTTGACCTACAGTAGTAAGACTATTTTCAATAAACCATCCACCAGGACCTTGGAAAGCATGTGAGTACATCTTCACCCAAGGAACATCCTCTCCTTCTGGAGCAGGAAGGAAACGAATAACTGCGGAACCTACTCCACCCTTGTCCATAGTTGGTTTCCAAAGACGATCATCAGCACCATTGGATGTCGTACTCATCTTCTCAACTTCTTTGACAAGTTTGGCAGTTAGAGAACCAAGAGAAGATTGCTTTTTTAAATCTGAAAAACTCATTTGATTTACCTTTATTGTTAGGATTTGGCTTTTGTGATTTTGCTTAAGGGATCATCCAGCCCACATTAGTCTACAAGTCAGAACCTGTTTTGTCAATCTGCTCTTTCATTACCTCAAGCATTCTTGACATATTATTGAAGATAACATTCATATCTACATTTGGAGGAAGTCCCATCACTATTGCAGATTCAGTAACTCTTTCCTTCATACGAACTGCTTCTGGATCATCAGATAGACTCAAACGAGTATAAAGAACTTTTTGTTTTTCAAGAAGTCTTTCTAGAGTTTTTACATGCTTTAGTTTTTCTTCCTTACTCATCGTAGGAAACTTGAAGACGTTTTGATAAACTTCTTCTTGCAGTTCGCTGATTTCAGTCATCTCTGCGCGAACAACTTCAGAATTAAAGAAACTCATGAATCTCCTATGATAAGTTCTTTCAAAATATTCTTATAACGTGGTACATCAATATTTAGAAATGAAGAATACTTTTTAAGTTTACGACTGACGGTTTCCCACACAGGGTCTTGAAGTTTCCTGTCAAAATCTTTCCCGAACAGGAAAATCTTATCGTAGATAACCATTGTTTCTGGACTAATTTTCCCACTCAAGAATTTTTTAAGAATAGGCGGATGTCCTTTTGAACAATCAAAAACATCATCTACTTTTTGGTCTTCAAATAAACTTTGAGTTTCTTCTTTGAAGACATAAGAAAGTGATTGATTTCTTTTCTTCCATGCTTCATATCTACTTTCACCTTCGCGCATCATCTCCCCAATCCACAACTTACTTGGGTCTGTACAAGTGATAAAGTTAGATACAAAGAACTCAACAATTTCTTGGTCTGTCTTTTGTCTTGATACTTTCTCGAACCAGAACCTGTCTTTACGTTTGTAAAAAGATTGTACGGTAGCACGACTTTTACCACAGTATTTGTGATAATCATAACTGTCTTTAGTGAAATGATTCTTTAAAGACAGATAACAACGATAAGCATCAACGGGCATCATTCAAAAAATTAATTTGGCACGAGAAGTTTTCTTTAAAAAATTAAGTTCCATTGCTTCGTACTTAATTTTTTCCTTTAATGGTTTAGAAATTAGTTTAGGAACAGATTCAAGATCAATATTATTTTGCTCGCAGAAATGAATTATAGCATCAATATAATTCATATTATCATTGTACTGCACTAAATTTTCAATTTCTTGTGCAAACTTAGAGGGACAGAAAAATTTACTCTCTAGTACCTTTTCTAACTCATTCTCCATTTTGCCTAGTATTGTAATGTACAAATTTTTAAACTTATGAACTTAAAATAAGTATACCAATATATTTTTATTATGTCAATTCGTCTAACTTATCATTCACAAATTTTTTAATATACTGAGTGAGAAGTTTTAAATATTTCTTTTTGTCTCTTTCTTCATAAACAACACAGTCACCATCTTCACATGACATAATAATTACAAATTTTTTAACAACTAGTCCAGTGAGTTCATAAAGCATTGCTGCATATGCTGCACATTGAACAAAATATCCTTCAATCCAATCTCTTGGTTTTGGCTGTTTGGAAGTTTTGAAATCTATGATCGCCAATTCGCCATCATATTCTGCAATACAATCGCAGGTTCCTGCAATTCCAAGAACTTCACTATACAATGCTCCCTCAAGGGCATAGATATTATTTATTCGATTTAAATCTTTTTTTGCAATTTTAAATAAATGTTCAGAAATTGGTTGAACTGAAGGGAGATTCTTATTATACAAATAATTTTCAACTAGGGTGTGCATATCAGTGCCACGACTAGTTGCTTTTTTTGTAATTTTATCTGCCTCTTCTACACCAACTCTTTTTCTCCAAGCATTAAAGAAATCTTTTTTGTAGTGACTAATTACAGAAGTAATTGATACTAACTTTTTATTACCTGAAGGGAGTTTATAATATCTCACATTGTCTATCAGCTCCCTTTCAAGAACTGGTAGATCTAATTCTACATGGTTAAAAATCATACACCAACTTCCATTTTTGCAAGAATATACTCTTTCACCAATCCAGAACGAACAATATCTTCAACTCCAAATTCAATAATATCAATTGAAGGCATGATACGCAGAATCTTCATAAAATCAATAATTCCATTCTTTTCATTCGTCTTAATAAGATCGGATTGAGTGGCATCGCCACAGAACATAATCTTACTATTTTCACCCACACGAGTAATAATACTATCAAGTTCGTGATAATTCAAGTTCTGGAATTCATCTACAATGATAATTGCATTATCAAGAGTAGTACCACGAATGAATGAGGTTGACCAAAAACTAATCGTACCTTGTGTTTTAAGATTGCCATAGAGCATTTCGAAGTCTGCTTCTGATGGCATCTCAAACATATACTTTACCATATTCTTATATGGAATCTGATAAAGGGAGGACTTATCCTCATGATCGCCTGGAAGAAAACCAATCTCCCTAGTTGCCACAAGGGAACGTACAATATAAATTTTTTCGTAAGGGGTTCTCTCGTCAAGTACATCTCTTAAAGCATTATAAAGAGTGATAAAAGTTTTACCAG
>Ga0208019_1001558_pt1 | contig 12102 bp, 14 predicted proteins | sample CB_VirMetaG_5_FD_184540 | JGI IMG/M metagenome (GOLD analysis project Ga0208019, IMG submission 184540) | Freshwater to marine saline gradient viral communities from Chesapeake Bay - CB_1508_1D Viral MetaG (SPAdes) (version 4) | ecosystem: Environmental > Aquatic > Marine > Coastal | place: USA...
GGGTCTATTTCGACACTATGCAGACCGCAGTGTTCGATTCTGACAAGGAGGAATACACTAACATGTCCTCACATTTCCGTGATTTTAGTAAGCCAGCCCTGGATTGGCACGGCGGAGATAAATGTGGCTGGGTTCCTTCTAGGGTGCGTGAGAAGCTGAAGGTAGAAGACCCGACTGCTTACGCCGCCGCCAGTAAGGTCAAGCTGTACCGACATGTATACGGTATAGTTCGTATGGTTGGCGCTGTCAATCCAGAGACCGGCGATACTAAGGACGTAGAGAACGTACCGTTCCGGCTGCGTCTTGGTCCGTCTAACTTCATGGAAGTTGGTAGTGTGATCGGCGGTATGCTTAAGCAAGGCGTTAACCCTGGTTCTGTTGAGCTTAAGGTTGACTACGAACTTAAGAAGCGTGGTTCTAACAAGTGGTTTAACCTTAAGTACAAGCCGATTATGACCAACATTATTGAACTTGACAGTGACTACAATATGCTGCTTACCGACTTCGCTGAACTGGTTAAGTACGAGAACAACCAGATCCTAGAGAAGATGCGGGAGAATGCTAGTGAGGCCGTTGACGAGTTCGACGACGTTCTAGAGGCATAACCGGTGCTTAGTTCTAAGCATCCTTTGCAGGAAAAGATCGACGGGTTCCTTAGCGGGAACCCCGAGATCCCTCAAGAGGTACTGGCTCAGACCTCCCAACAGTTTGCGGAGAAACTAGAAAGGTTTAACGAGACCAGAGGACCGAAGAAAGGTCTACCTTCTTTATCACAAATCGGTAAACCGTTCTGTCAGTTACACGCTGAGAAGATCGATATGGCTAAGACCCCGGAGCTTCCTAGTTTTAAGATCAAGATGACCTACGGAGATATGACTGAGGTTATCGCTGTTGCTATCCTTAAGTCTGCCGGTGTTGATATCGTAGCCTTGAATCAGAAGACCCGGCTTGAGACACCATCAGGAGATCTTAACGGAGAGTTCGACCTGATGATTAATGTCGATGGCGAACTGTCTATGTGGGATATCAAGAGCGCATCTAAGTTTGCCTTTGAACGTAAGTTCTCGTCCTACAAATATCTAAAGGAAGGTGATTCATTCGGTTACGTGGATCAGCTATGGGGATATACCTTAGCGGAACGTGTCAAGTATCCTGATCTAAAGATCGGTGGTTGGATCGTGATCAGCAAAGAGACCGGCGAGATGCTGGTATGTCCTGCTGATCCAGACGATGAAGATGAATACCGAAGGAAGATCAAGGCTACAATGGAACGGTTCCTGGAAGCTGATGACACCAACTTCAAGAGAGAGTTCCCTGATGTACCGGAGACTTTCTATAAGAAACCAACAGGCAATAGGAAGTTAGGGGTTACATGTTCTTATTGCAGTTTTAAGTTCTCGTGCTGGGAAAACTTAGAGTACCGGCCTAAAGCAAAGTCGAAAGCTAGAGATGCCTACGAATACTACACCTTCTACCAAGAAGAAGAAGATATCCGTAGCGTCGGCTAAGGCTAAAGGCCGGAGGCTACAGCAATGGGTCAGAGATTTCTTAAGGTCAAACCTGCCAGGAGTTGAGGACGATGACATTACTTCAACTCCTGGTGGCGTTAATGGTCCTGATATTGGCCTTAGTCCTCTGGCCCGTCGCGCATTCCCTTGGACCATTGAGTGTAAGGCACGAGCTAGAGTTGGATTGTACGATGCCTTAGAACAGGCTGAGTCTAATCTGATTGACAATACCAGACCAGTAGCTATATATAAGCAAGATCGTAAAGAGCCTATAGCCGTTTTGTACGCAAAAGATTTCTTGGAGTTAACTACATGTCAGAAAAAACAAACGAAGAAATGAGTTCCCTTATTAAGATTCCTAACAATACGTTTGGGATCTTTGTATCTTGTGAGCCGGGGACACAGAACATCATGCTGCAATCGTTTGAGTTCGTAGATGACTCGATCGGCGGCACAAAAGAATATGATGCTATGGCTGTTCTGTCTACTCAGATCGTCGATCTTATCAGTCAGCTCATCGATTCCTTCGTGGAAGAAGTGGACGAAGACTTTACTAAGTCTAAGTTTGATGACGGTGATCGATCCGGGCTACCATTTCCCGAACTTAATACGGTGAATTAATATGGATCGCTGTAAGATTATTCTTGAGGCTAATGATCTTATCACGAGTGACCGGGCTAAGGATTACGGGGATGCTCACCAGAATTTCTTAAACATCTCCAAAGGTTGGTCAGTTATCTTCGGTGTTAATGTAGCACCTGAGAAAGTAGCACTGGCTATGGATTGGGTAAAAACTTGTAGACTTATCACCAGCCCGGAACACATGGATAGTTGGATTGATAAGGTTGGTTATTCCGCACTCGGCGGTGAAGTTGCTCTCAGAGAGGATTAAGCAAATGACTATGATTGATGAGATTACTAAACTAGAAGAAGAGATCGAGCGGCGTAAAGCTAAGATTAAGTCTATCAAAGAGGACGGTCGAAGCGAGATGTTGAATACTATTTCAGAAGCACGCGAGGAATACCGTGAGGCAGCAGCTAATCTAAGTGGTCTGATCGCTGAGTATCAAAAGATGTACCCGGCTTCGCTTCCGCTTACGTATCCTGATCTTCTCCGAGGCACAAAGTTTCGGCTATGAAGTCTAGGGTACAGATCTTATTAGAGATTGACTCGGAGGCTACCTGGATTCCCTCGGATGGTGCGTCCGGTGTAGCCAACGAATTAGAAGATATGATTACGGGTGCCTTAGAACAGTGCATCGACGGGTTAACAGTCAATAAAATCAGGGTTTTAGTTAATGAGCAGTTTTAAATCTAATGCTAATCCGATGTTCCGTTCAAGGTTCTCGGAAGATATTTTTAATCTTAAGTATTCCCATCCCGGTGCGGATACTTGGGAGGAACTATCGCATACCCTGATAGAGGATGTGTGCGGGGATCTACGCAGTGGTGAGCGAGACCTGATCACCAGGGATGAAAAGGCCCAGCTTAAGAAGTATATCCGTGATCTTAAGTTTGTCCCTGGTGGTCGATATCTGTACTACGCTGGACGGAAGAATCGATACTATAACAACTGCTTCCTGCTTAAAGCTGAGGAGGATACCAGAGAGGATTGGGCTAACCTGTCTTGGAAGTCCGAGTCATGCCTGATGACCGGTGGTGGAATTGGTGTAGACTACAGTGTATACCGCCAGTCAGGCCGTATCTTGCAAGGTACAGGTGGTGTAGCGTCAGGCCCTATTCCTAAAATGCAGATGATCAACGAAATCGGTCGCCGGGTTATGCAGGGCGGGTCTCGTAGGTCTGCTATCTATGCCTCCCTTGGTTGGGATCATGGTGATGTAAACGACTTCCTAACCGCCAAGGATTGGGATCGGATGCCTGTAGGTAATACCGGTCTCTCGTTGAAGCAAATTAAAGAGCAGGACTTTAACTTCCCTGCACCGCTAGACATGACTAACATCAGCGTCAATTATAATACGGATTGGCTGTTGAAGTATTGGGAAACCGGGGATGTAGGCGAAGTATTTAAGCATAATGTTCGACAGGCTCTGCGTACTGCTGAACCAGGGTTCTCTTTTAACTTCTTTGAAGATGAGTCTGACACCCTTCGGAACGCATGTACAGAGGTGGTTAGTTCTGATGATAGTGATGTCTGTAATCTGGGTAGTATTAACCTGGGGCGGATTGAATCTGTAAAAGAGTTCAGCGATATTGTTGAGCTTGCAACTAAGTTCCTGATCTGCGGTACGCTACGGGCTGACCTGCCTTACGCCAAGGTGTATGAGACTCGGGAAAAGAACCGACGCCTTGGTCTAGGTATCATGGGTCTACATGAGTGGCTGATTCAACGTGGGTCTACTTATGAAGTAACTCCTGAACTGCACCGCTGGCTATCTATCTACAAAGGTGTGTCTGATAAAGTATCTAAGGAATTTGCTGATAGTCTATCGGTGTCACGGCCTGTAGCTAACCGGGCTATTGCACCGACAGGTTCTATTGGTATCCTGGCTGGTACAACAACAGGTGTTGAGCCACTATTTGCTGTTGCTTATAAGCGCCGGTATCTGACGAACGGTACCAAGTGGAAGTATCAGTATGTGGTTGATAGTGCAGCACAGGAATTAATTGATATCTATGGAGCGGACCCTGAGAATATTGAGAGTGCTCTGGATCTTTCTGATAACTATGAACAACGTATCAAGTTCCAGGCTGACGTACAGGACTATGTGGATATGTCCATCAGTTCTACAATCAACCTGCCATCCTGGGGATCAAAACTAAACAATGAAGACACTGTGGACAAGTTTGCTAACACTCTTGCCAAGTATGCCCACAGACTGCGCGGCTTTACTTGTTATCCTGACGGGGCTAGAGGTGGTCAACCTCTTACAGTAGTACCATATAAGGAAGCAGTAGACAAACTGGGTACTGAGTTTGAGGAACACGTGGAGACTCACGATATTTGTGATATCTCTCAGACCGGAGGCAGTTGCGGTGTCTAAGAAAGCGAGGGTCACACTACAGGTAGCTTTCGAAGATGGCAAGATCGGGTTTAAAAAGAATACGGGTAATCCGTTCCACCCTAAATCTGATCTTTACAAAGAATGGGAAAGAGGGTATAACAAAGAATACTTTGATAACCTGAAACGGTTGACAGGTTCAGCCGGTGGCAATTGAGCACCAAGATCTAGGAGCGGGAGAGGGTAAGGTATGTTCGAAGTGTGATACATATCTCCCTCTTTCTGCTTATGCGATGCACTCTGGCGGAAACTTTCTCCGACCGGAATGCCGTAAGTGTAACGCAGAATTAACAGTGGTCAGAAGAAAACTAAGGAAGATCTATGGTATGCCTCCGGAACATTATGTATGTCCTATCTGTAACCAGAATGCAGAACAGGTAAAAGGCAAAGGCAATACTAAGAATGGTCCGTGGGTTATCGATCATTGCCATGAGACCGAGGAGTTCAGAGGATGGCTTTGTCACAAGTGTAATAGAGCACTTGGCGGGTTTGATGATAACAAAGAGATCCTTAAGAGAGCTATCGACTATCTAAGTAGCAGAACTAATTTCAACCGGGTAAACGAGATTTGGCGATGAAGGTAGATAAGATTTCTTCTATGGGTACAGACCTTACTGTAGCTAATGCTGCTAGAGTCAGCTTCGATAAAGAATCAGAGTGGGGTCTTGAGATTTCCGACGATCACAGGTACATTAAAAGGGTTCTAAAGGAAGGTGATAAGCGGCTTATTAATTATCTGGCAAGAAATAATCACTGGACTCCGTTCGGCCACTGTCAGGTAACGCTCAGAGAAACTGTTCCTATCTTTGTAGCACGAGAAAGGTTCAGGCACACCGTCGGGTTTGTCTATAATGAGGTAAGTCGTCGGTATGTGAATGACTCGCCGGAGATCTGGCGACCGTCAGTATGGCGTAGTAAACCGGAAGGGTCTATTAAGCAAGGGTCCGGGGATCAATTTGATGATCAGAACTGGGCCGATGATATGTTTCTCGCCGCTACTATGGAAGCAAAGAAAGCCTATAACCGTTTGATCTTTGCGGGCGTTGCTCCAGAACAGGCTAGGGCAGTCCTGCCACAGGCTATGTATACCAGTTATTATGTGACAGGATCTCTAGCTGCCTGGGCTAGGTTCTCTAATCTCCGTGCTGCGCCTGACGCACAGTATGAGATCCAAGAACTTGCGGAGAAGGTAGGCGAGATTATCCGACCGTTATTTCCAGTATCATGGGAGGCATTGACAGTTGTTACGTAACCTCTTAGGTGTTGGTCTGTTATGCTTAATGCTGACAGCAACACCGTCTAAGGCTGATCCACCAGCGAACTGTGTAGATATCAAATCTGCTGAACGTACTTTGATGATGAACTACGGAGAGAGTAAGATCTTTGTAGGCTTATCGGAGAAAGGTCACCTGATCGTGATCTATTATAGTCAAGCCAACAGGTCGTATAGCGTAGGGTTTGTACACCCGGAATACCCCAACCTTATATGCCCAGAGGATTCAGGTACAGCGATATATAAACTGGATAAATATCAAAAAGCAGATGGCTCATAAACAAACAATAACCCCCGGAAGGAATCAGCCAACCGGGGGTTTATTTTATGCTTAGTTATGTATGTTTGAACTAACGCTTTGTGAATCCGCTACCGAAGTATAGGCCGGTGATAGCAGCGACTAGGTTTGTATCAAGAGGTGTGATAACCAGACCCTGGAACGATACCCATTCAGTGGCTTTCTCAGGACCGAATAGCCAAGTTAGGAACCCGCCCTGCATTTCCAGATAACCAACTGTTACAATCCAAGGGGTATCAGGGTAAACCAACGGGGCTACTTTAGGTAACACGATGATTGAGAAGATAGCGGATAGGGCAATGATTCGTCTAGTCCAGGCGAAGTGAGTATCACGTAGTCCGTATTCCCTGGCAGACTGAGTGATCTTAGCTTCCTCAGTGAGAGCGGCGATATACATCTTGTTCCGCTCATGGGATGCTTTGATACTTTGACCCCAGATAGACATGATACCACCGAGAACTGTTGAGAACAGCAGGGTGAATATCTCCATAGGTAAGCCGGTCATTGTACTCCCCTTCGTGACATATCCTGACGACCGAATCTCTTAAGAGGATCTTGTTCCGCTATAATACCTAGATCAAGAGAACTTGCTAGTGTCCTGTAGAGATCAACCGATGCAGCCAACCTACGTGTATAGTCCTGATTAGCCACGTCCTTCTCATCTTTGTAGGATAGTCTAGGAATCATCTGGCTCATAACCTGATCATCAGACATTGGTGTTGTATCAATGCCTTGGTCAGATAGAGCATTCCTAGCCGCTGTTACTACCCCAGGTGTCGGATCACGGAATAGTTTTAATACTCTCGCGTCGTCTTCCTTGTCGAGACCGGTCTTTAGCCTTTTTACTTCTGTTAAAACAGGATATTCTTGTTCCACCAATTGGTTAGCGATATCTCTAAAGTTGTTAACATTCTTAGCGCCGATTTGATTATAGACTTGCCGTAGTTGATTCGGTATTTTCAAGCTGTTAGAGTTAAAGTAGGCCACCTCTAGTATCCTACGCTTTGTAGCAGGATCAGCATTACGGTATGAGTCAGAACGAATTATAACCATACCTAACTGGTTAGATACCTCACCAAGCATACGGTTCCTGACCAGATCATACTCAGGTACTTCTGAATACGAGTTGAGTCTGTACGGATCAATACCTGCTTTTTCTAGTTCGTTAAGGATTATGTCACTATCACCTCTTGGTGTTGCCCCAAATAGCTGACGGAAAATAGCGCCACGTCCTGTTCGTAGATCACCGCCTGTTGGTGCGGCGGCTTCTGGTACATCTCCGAATACTACATTTTCTAATGGTGTACCCTTAACACCTTCCCTGATGAGACCATCTGCGAAACCTTGGATGGATGCACGTAGATCCAGGTCGTCAGGTAATGCCCATTCCGGAATGACATCTTTCTGTAGTCTGCGATACCTAAAGTCTCGGTCAGATGCGCCGAAGGTCTGCAATGCCTCCCCTACAGGCCGGAAAGGTGTCAGGAATCCACCGCCGAAAGATCCGACAGTGGTACCAATGGTTTCGAAGAATGATTTAGCCGCATCTTCAACACCGGTTTCTTCTGATGCCAGAGCTTCTAGAAACTCTTGTAGAGCAGGAGCAGCCGCACCTCGTCTAGTGGATAACCCGAATAAAATTTCACTAGCATCTTTTACTAACGAGTTCCTCTGAGGTTCACCCTTCGTTGCTCTAGTAACGGTATCGACAAGCAACATATAACCAGACAGAGGGAACAGAGTACGGAGATCGTATTCTTGATCCTGCACCTTGATAGTATGCCATGTGTCACCACCGTAATAGTTATGGAGAAGCCATGCACCACCGTACAACGAGGCCGAACCGGCAGTCTCTACCAGACCTTCTTTAAAACGGTTAAACTCTCTCAATGCAGCACGTTGAGCATCGATGTCAGATACACCGGCCTTTAGAAGAGATCTTAGTTTTAACCCAGACATGGTGGATTTAATTGCCCCACCAAACGCGATCCGGTTAATGGTATATGTAAAACTGTTAGCCATAAAGTTAGCGAACGGTACAATAGTTTTTAGGTAAGGGGAACCTTCTGCCATACGATTCCAACCATCTAGTATGCTCTGAACCCCTCTACCTATAAAGGGGATTTTTTCCGGCGCTCTGCGGTTCTGGTAAGCCATGTCAAAAGCAAACTCAACAGCCTTGGATACCATCTCGTCATTGAGAAGATCAAACCGTTGATAAGAAAACACATCACGGATGTTGGAAATCTTTTTTGTTGAACCATTTGGTAAGGTTACGGTCGGTGCCTCAATAAACCCTCGGTTTACCATCTGGATGTATTGGTTGTTTAGTTCTGTCATAAATGCAGCAGACTTAAACCAACGATCCTGAGCACGGTTCAAAACGTTGACAGCAGTAGCAGCCCTACCTAAATGCTTAAGACTCGGGACTGCTTCAAACTCAGCGGGGATAAGATCATCGAACACCCGGAAGATCTTAAGGTCTACCTCCTCATACATGCTGGCAGCATAACGAGTCAGACGGATAACTTCATCCGGGCTGCTAAAGTTCTTTAATACATCAAGACTGCTACGCTTTAATACATCTTCGGCATTAATAGGATCAAGACCTAGAGATCGTCGTTCCCAGTTAACTAATAAGTTATCCAGTTTTGCACGAGCGACTTCTTCTGGTAGACGGGCGGCAGTACCGAATACGTTACGAACCGTACTAACGGGCTGAGACACAATTAGTGCTCGCCAGATATCTACGAAAGTATTGGAGAAGCTAGGAGCCTTGCCATCTGTTTCTTCAATCTTATTAAGGTTCTTAAGATATTCCTCTAACTGTTGTCGAGCGGTAGGATTGGCTGTCTCTACTGCCTTACCAGCCTCGATAAGTTGCTTCGGGGCCATCTCAGATTGTTTCTGTAGAGCTTTACCTAATTGACTCACATCAGCACGGTAAAGTTTACCAAGATCCTCTGACTTGATGCCGTTATCATCGAGGAACTTTTTGAAGTTACCTAACTCATTCTCAGGCATAACATCTACAATTTGTGCTATGCGTTCTGTTGCCTTAAGACGGGGGTCAAAGGAGTCAAATGATATCAAAGGATTTCTCGCCATATTATTTGACGCATAATCCATAGTTAGCGTATTAATCTCTAGGATCTTTTCAGGAGGAAGGGTAAGGTCTAGTTTCTCCACTGATATATCTGGGTCTGTTTGCTTAAGGAACTTACGGCCTTCTTCTATTTTCTTCGGGTCTAAGAATGTTCCGTACTGATTAATATACTGAGTGATCCTACGCTTGGTTTCGGTTTGCGTAGGTGCTTTTAGTTCTGATAGAGGTACCTCAAGAGTGACTGCGCCTCTGTCAAACATATCCTTACGATACTGGGCTGTTCTTTCAACCTTGGTGCCTTCAGGGATGTATTGAACAGTGGCCGTCTTCTTGGTCTCATCAATGGCAAGCACCCGACCAAGTTTGTCATACCCGTCCTTCACAGCCTCAGGCATTTTCTCGGCGACGACGTAAGTTCCCGCTAATTCTTTCTTGGGATCGATAGGAGCAGCCGCACCACGAATAGTTGGCGGTGTCATAACAGCTTGTTCTAGGTTATCCAGAGAAGCAAGACGACCCTGGACAGATGCTAGTTCTGACTCTTGCAACATTCGGGTTGTCTCATCGGCGGACATTTTACCGAGCTTACCACCGAGAGCACCGATAGCACCGCCTGTTAAACCACTGATACCACCAGCTAGGGCTAGTTCTTCTGGGCTGTAACCTTCCCGTACGCCTAGATCTTTTTCAGCCTTCTGGATCGATGCTTCTGTAGCTACACCAATCGGGCCTTCTACGGCTGCACCGGTTAAAGCCCCGGCTAGGACAGGGCGTTTAGCTGCGGTACTAAGTGCTTTATTAATTACACCTTTAAGAGCAACACGACCGGCTGTACTGGCGACAATTTTACCCGCGCCAAAACCTAGCAGGTTGATAGGGTCAGCAATGTTATAGGCCAGGATTTCACCAGCGGCCATCAGGCCAGACCCAACCCCTTCAACATCGGCAAAGTTTTCCAGTTCATTATCAAAGGTGTTGTATAGCCGACCTAACTGTGCTTTATACTCTGGATCTTCAATCTCAGACGCATAGTTAGCAAAGGTCACAGCATTCATGGTATTGTTCTGGATACCACGATACTCTGACAGGAAGTCTTCTAAGGCTTCGTCAGGATTGGTATAGTTTTTATTGTACCGATCTCTCGTATATTGTGAGATAGTACGTAAAAGATCTTTATCTTTTTTGAGATCTTCTAAAGTGAGGGGTTTTTTTTCTTCAACCATGTTAAAACTTTACTCTACGGACACAATTGAAAGATCAAAGGCATCTTGTTTGATTGTGTAAAGTTTACCGCCGTGTTCTATTCTGAAAAATTCTACACCATTTTCTGTCTTTACAGGCTGGGCTTTACCAGAATTAATCTGATCAGAGGCGGTGTTGTATAAATCTGGATTGGTGGAAGCTAATCCTTTAATAGCATCGTTACCCGGCTCAGTAGGGGTAACCTCGGCTACAGGGGCATCTCCTGCCCCGCCCCCACTCTCGCCACCGTCTGCTGTGGTAACATATTCATCCAGCCTACTCATAACGTCGGATACACTGGTCTCGTTCATATCTTTAGCGATCTGAGTTACGACTGTATCAAACTTATCATCTAAGTTCTTAACCTTCTCATAGATATCCTTGACATGACCGGTAATACCCCCGATATCGTCCTCGGTGTAAGCCTGATACTGACGAAGGGTATTAATAATCCTCAGTTTATTTGGAGTCTCTCCTTTGGCTTTTAGAAGATTCTCTAGACTATATTGACCTGTAGGGGTCATACCGAGTTGAACACCTTCCGCATCCGCAAATGATTTATACGCCCTACTCCACGCCGGATCTTCAAAAGATAAAGGATTATAAACCTTTTCCATTTTAACAGTGGCTTCCGGGATATCAGACGATAGCCGTGATACGTCCGTTTCTTGTAGTTCTCTAGCGGACGGAGCACCGGTTAGCTTACGACCGAATGTCTCGATAAAGCTTTCGCCTGTTTTTTCTAGATCGTCCATAGGTTCAGGCTTGGTCACACTTACAACTTTGCCTGGATCAAAAGAACCATCTTCTTTCATCCCATTCCGGTAAACAGAAAGGGCAAAGTTCTTTGGCGAGAAGTTCCGATCAATCTCTTTACGTAGGGCAAAGTCTTTATACAGACCAGCACGAGAAGTGGTATCATCCCCGATTGCAGACAGGATAGCCCTACCTTCGGGGTATTGACCTATTAGAGTTTCTAGAGCAGCAGCCTGTTCTTCCTGGCTTTGCCTTTTCTTTCTAAGCTCTCTCTGTGTTTCCCGGCTGAGAATATCAAACTGGTTACGTCTGCGCTCCATCTCAGCAGCATTACGTTCCTGTGCAGTCTCAATCTGATTGCTTAAACTGCTAGCAGCACCGATAATAAACCCTGGTGAAAAGAAACCCATTATTCTGGCCTCCCCATTAGACCGCTAGAAGGAGCAGAGACTTCTTCTTCAGCAGGTGCCTGATCCATTAACGATTCAGTAGCCTCTGATACGCCATCTTCTTGCATCATTTCTGGTTGTGCATCGTCGGATTCTTCACCAAGTTCCTTGGACAATGCCTCACGTTTGTTATGTAGCATATCAAGTAGATTCTCGTATGACTCGTCTTTCTTACGAGGAGCCAAAGCTACATAATCAACACCTGTCTTCTCTAGCAGTTTACCTGCCACTTCGAATACCGGGCCAGCAATAAGGTGCATAACATCGTTGGTATAGTAACCCTCTGCCCAACCGGCAAAGACAATCGGCCTGACCATAAGTTCTAGTGGTACACCTAGTTCTGCCGCTACAGCAATACGCTTGAATACATCCGGATTAGAAATACGATCAACCAGAAACTCATAAGCTTCTGCCGGTTCAACATACATAGGTGGACGTTCATCAGGC
>Ga0208019_1001560_pt1 | contig 12089 bp, 19 predicted proteins | sample CB_VirMetaG_5_FD_184540 | JGI IMG/M metagenome (GOLD analysis project Ga0208019, IMG submission 184540) | Freshwater to marine saline gradient viral communities from Chesapeake Bay - CB_1508_1D Viral MetaG (SPAdes) (version 4) | ecosystem: Environmental > Aquatic > Marine > Coastal | place: USA...
TAAAGCCGTTTCCAAGCACCTTGTACTTCGGACCATCTGCTGCGGGACGCCCTCGATAGATGATATCCAGGTGGCCGTCAGGGACGCCCTGTAAGCGACAGCACTCAGTCGGAGTAAGACGTCTGACCTCATACCGTGTGGCATAGGCTGGCGGGTGCGCTGTTGCGGAAAGCGGGTGGCAGGGATCGCCCGGGCGTGGAGCACACCGGTTTTCTCCTGACGTGATCTGGGTCGTGTCGAAAGCGATGCCGATGGAGGTGCCGTCCGTGTCGAGTGGATGAGTGACGTGTTCGTTGATGTCTGGGTCTTGGCGCGCATTGAAGGCGATGGCCAGTTGGCCGCCAGCGTTGGCGTGGCTCTTGTCGAACATCATCGACCGCATGGTTGGCGACAGATCGACGGTCGCGTCGCGACCGTCGTCCTTGCAGGAAAAAGCTGTCACAGGAATAATCGGCGTTCCTCTGCCCGTTCCATCCTCTGACGCATCGAAGCCGCCTCCGCGGAGGGTATGAGCGATAGGCGTCTCGGATTCGAAGTCCATCCGGCTCGCCCCCCCCTTGGCGTTAAGGCAAGAGGCTATATCTCGCGGGCCTGAGGTGTCGTTGCCGCCGTAGGCTGCGACAGCAATCCCATGCTGCGCGCCAGCTTGGAGCGTGAACATCGGATCGCCGGGCCTTCCAGGGCCGGATCCATCTTTCTTTGCTCCTTTCTTGCCGGCGCGCTTCGTTGGCTCGAGAATTGGAGTGACCACAGGCAGCAGTTGCCCAGCCGCAGCCTCGTCAGCACCAACACGCCACCCACCGCCCGGCGATGTTCCACCAATCGTGCCGGTCGTCTCCGGTATTATCTGGCCGGCTTCGGCATGGCTGGCGTCTGCGCCCGCGCGCCCATGCGCCCCCTTCAAAGCCCCGGCAACTTGTGTCGGCCCAATGCCCAGGCCCGGTCGAAAAGCATCGGCAATCTGTTCCCAAATGCCTTTGCGGCGAGAGCGGCCAGAAGTCCGCTCGGCAGGTCTCTGCCGCGCCTCCACGCACGTCGGAGGATTCCCCTGCAGGCTTTCGCGCTCAAGAAGTATCGGCGATCGATCGGTCCAGTCTCCAAAATCTGCGACAAAGAACACGCGCTCGCGCCTCTGCGCCAAGGAACGCCACTGAGAGTCAAGACAGCACCACTCGACCATCCCTCGCGGGCCGGCTGCAGCACCGGTGTCCTGCCACCCCTCCCTTGGTACGTCAAAGGTGCACCCAACGATCTCACCAACCACCGCTCCAAAATCTCGCCCTGCGTTGTTGGAGTAGAGGCCTGGGACATTTTCCCCGACAAGCCATCGCGTGCCGCATCGAGCATGAGCTGCTCGAACAAGTCGCATTGCGTCAAAGAAGAGACCGGTGCGTGTCGGCGTGCCATCGTCGTTCATCAATCCTTTTCTTGTGCCGGCCGCCGACACATCCTGGCAGGGAAAGCCCATCACGATCAGATCGAAAAACCCGAGCTCCGCAATCCGATCTTCGGTAATCTTTGACACGTCACCGAGGTTCGGCACGTCCGGATGATGATGATCAAGCACTGCGCACGCGAACGGGTCGACCTCTGCTACAGCGACGAGCTCCCAGCCCAGCGGTTGCCACGCCAGGGACGCCATTTCTACACCAGAGAAAAACGACACGTACCTCACGCCGCTTCCGCCCCCGGTTCCACTTTGTCGATTGACTCCAGGACCCCATGTCCCACCGGTGTCAGTTCCACTTCGACGGTTCCAGTACCGGCAGACACCAGGTCCCGCTGCGCCGGGAACTTGAATTCCTGATAGGTCCCGGTCTCGTCGTAGTAGAGCGCCAACCGAGTGGAACCGGGTTCCAGCACGTCATCGTTGCCTGGAACCGGCTGGAACTTGGCGAACCTGCGTTCCATTTCCTGCTCAAGATCAAGAACCATCACATCCCCCTTCGCGCTCTGATTTGCGCCTTCTTGGCCTTGCGGTAGTCCCACGGCATCTGGAATTCCCCAGCCCACATGCCGCGATTGAATGCCTTGGCCCGCAACTCGTTCGGGACGTACCGTAAGCTGTACTTTCGGTACGCAACGGCCAACCCGCGCTCAACCATCTCGCCGCCGATCTCGATCGACATCTCGCCTGGCCGAATGACACGGCAAATACCGATCCTACGGCGATAGCGATCCCGTCCAGTGACGTCGCACATCGCCAGCTTCTTGCCTGCAATCAGGACCATTGCCTCGGTTGCGGCGAGGCCGCATGACCATGTCTGTCCGCTTATGGTCTTGCAGGTCTGCCCACCTTCTGGTGCGTCGATTCCATCGAGACGCACCTTGAGGCCATTGACTGCGATCGTGTCGCCATCGATTACCCCTACCGTGCCGTAAATGACGGGCGGCTCAAAAGCTTGCGCGCCAGAAATGGCAGCCAAAGCCGCGCAGGCTGCCAGATATGGCGCGATAAATCTCATGCGCGCGCCTCGGATTGGTCACCACCAAAGTCGCGCTTAATGGCGTACTCCCCCAGCGGCAAATCGCTCAGCATCCCGAGCGCGTGCATGTAGGTGGCAAGGATCGCCTCCTCCTCGTCACGGTCGGTCTTCGACTTCTTGCGCATCGAGATGATCTTGCGCAGTGCCTTCACGTCGAATCCGAGCGCTTTGGCCTCCGCGTACTTGTCGCGGATATCGCTGGCCAACGCCTTCTTCTCCTCCTCGAGCCGCTCGATCTGCTCGACGAACTGGCGGAGTTGGGCTTGTGCTGACACTTGGAGAGTCACGATTTCACCTCGAGTTTTGCATCATTGAATTTCGTCGTCTGATTACCCCAGCACGCCCACCCCGTCCGCGTTTCCCGCGCGAACAACTCGCAATACGGGCCGTCAAACAAGCGCTCGATAGCGGGTATAATCTCATCCGGTTTGCGGGAATGTTCGCGAACAGGCGACACAACAAGTTCCCTCACCCCGGCATCCTGCCGCTTGGGGTGGCCCCTGGTTCCGAGTAGGCAAATCTCGACGTTAGCTCGAGTGTAGTAGCCTGTTCCAATGTGCCACTTTGGGAGCCAATAGCTGGAGCGCTTGCTCATTTTGGCCCAAACAAAACCTGTCGTCTTGTAGGTGTAACCCCAAGCATCCATGACATCCAGCGCCTGCGGCAGCATTGAGCTAATTGCCCACATCAAGAGCACGCTATTGCGTGCAGACAAATCGCGAACGGGCAAGGCTTTGATCTGGTCAAGATTCAGGACATCGTAATGTTGGATCGCGCTGCGGCCATCGCCTTTGGGGCTCCATGTGCGGAACCGCCATGGCGGATCCGCAAGAATGACACCGTAGTGGTGACGCTCGAGCCGCCCGAATGGCCAATCTCGACCGCATTCATACGTTTCGCCTTCAATGTCGAGTTGGATGGGAGTCATTGAGCCATCCCCATGAGATCAAGTAACCCTCCAGAATGCGACTCCCTTCTCACATCAACCTCCCCAACAAGGGCGCCAGGAAGGCCACTCGAGGCCAACATGCAGGCTGCATTTTTGCCATAGGCAATCAGGCAAGAAGGCCCCCCTGCGTTCGAGTCTGCACGCCGTCCGTCCGGGTAATGGAAGTGAAGCCTCCCCTCCAAAAACAAGATTGCGCTCGCCTTCCCCCAGACATGCTCAAAAAACATCTCCGTCTCAGTCCGCGCAAAGATCAAAGCTATGCCGTTGCCATGACGGGCCAGCTTAGCCATCCACTCCGAGGCATGGACTGAGTACGGCGGGTTCATCCAGACGCACCCGCCCCACTGCTCCCGCAGCCCGTCGACAGGCTGCACAATTCCATGCCGCGCGCACAGCCAAGGTTGTGTTGGTGATTGGCACGGGTCCAAGTCGAACGCCTCTGGCGCATCAAGAGCGTCCAAAAGAAATTTTGGTGTGATCCAATCGTGCGTAATGGCGCGGCCAGAGTGAGCACCAGAAATACTGGTCCCTTTGCGGGCTGGATCGGGCATGTCGAACAAGGCTTCGCTCATGCCGCTTCCTCCACCCGCATCGCCCAAACACCAATTCGCCGCGCAGCATTGCGGCCGCGGACCGAAAGCACCTCGTCGATCTTTTCCCAACCCTGACCTAAAAACACGTTCCCCAGCCGCCGGCCATCGGCGCCGTCCGGTGGCGGGCACTCGCGCCAGACATCGTCAACCGTGACGTGTCCCGTCTCCGCTGCAATGCGCTCTGCGACAGACCGAGCTTGCTCCACCCACGCTTCCGTCAGGCCAGTATCGAATTTAGGTTCTTCGACCCTGACAATCTCAACAACGCTCGTAGGAGCCTCTAGGAGCGTCACTGGCGGCCGTTTTGAGTAAATGGCCTCAAGCATCAGCGACGCGCAACGCCGCCTCTCCCGCCTCACCGCAACGCGACCAGCGATGGCTCCAGCAGCAACGGCAGGAGCCAATGCCACGGCGCAGAGTGACCAGTATGTCAGGATGTCAGTCATTGGACAGTAGACCTTCAATCCGCAGCGCTTGGTGAATTGGGATGTTTTGGTCAAGTGAGCGCCGGAGTGCCCGCCTCAAGACGGACCACTCGTACGCCGTGAGCCGACGCGTGGCCTGCGGCGAGGGTGGTGATGTTTTGGGTTGCCGACCGGTTTGCGTGCTCATTCCCCACACCCCCGCCCGACCTTGCCGTGATCACGCGCATCGACGAACTCACGATACGGCACCCATCCCTTGGGGCACCAGAAACCCCACTCCCGGAACCTCGGCCCCGTCAAAAACAGGGTCAATGCCGGCTCCCGCGGCACCACCATGCGGTGGGCAAATTTGCCCTGTCGGTAGACCAAGCACCCCTGTCGAATAACTCTGCGCGCCTCAAACCAGCGGTACGCTGGCAGCAGCGTTGTCATTTCCCGATCACGCTCCCGCTTCGCGTAAATCTCGACAAGCGGGGCATCCGACAGCGCCAGCGAGACTGAGGCGAATGGATGATCGTGGAGTGCACGATCGATGTCGTCCTTGCGGAAATCGTGCAGGTACACGTTGATGAACGGATTGCGGGGGATGACCCACCAGCGGCGCAGGTATGGGTCTTCCGTCGCGCCGATAATGAAATCCGGGTTGCGGGCATCCATAATCCGACGCATGCGCCGTTCAAGGCGCCGCGCCACCCACCGCGTTACCGCGTTGCAGATCATGTCCGATCCCCTCGACCGACTCAATCACCGACGCGATACAATCTGCTCAATAGTACAATTTGTACTGCCGCGCAATATGCTAATTCCATCCGTGGCCGCGCGGCGCGTGCCGGCGGTACGCCTCAAATTTTGCCGCCTCGATTGCCTCCGCGTGGCGCGGGTCGTGCGGGTCAATGTCCATGTGTTGATGCACCGGCTGTGGCTGCTGTTGCGGGATCGGCGGCGGCACGAGGTGCCCCAGCGATTGCATGATTTCCGCATGCGATGCTGCGCGGCGCTCAACCAGGGCGGCCACTTGTGCGAGCACATCGATCTCGCTTTGGTTCGCGCGCCGCAGCGCGTCCAACAAATTGAGCAAATGCTGATCGATCTCGTTCATTGCTGGCTCCTGTGTCCCGTCAGAACAAATCTCACGTCTGCCTCGTCGATTCCGAGGTGTCGGGCAATGCCCGCAAACGTCCACCCCATCGTCCGCAGTCGTTTGACGCGGGATTTTTGATCGTCAGTCATGGTTTATCTTCCCTTGATAAATTTCGACCAGCTTACGCTCAGCAACAACATCCGGATGGACAACCGCTTCCTCGTGTCCGGGCGGCGCACCCAACTCCCACCACGGCCACGTGCCGTTCGGCTTCACCGCATCGAGCCGTCTTCGCCAAACGTCCTGATCCAGCGCCTTGAGGCTTTCCATGCCGTCGCGCCACCACCCCCAGCGCTTGCCGTTTGGCCCCACCAGTTCATCGGGCTGGCCCGCGAGGTCTAGCAATCGAGCCAACACATCCCCCAGCCCACTTTTTGTCGATAGCAGGCGGTCGATGTCGAGACGGAATGGTTGTGTTCCAGGCTTGCTGGTCCGCCCCACCAAAAAATCATCTTTGCGAATGGCCCAGAGCGCCCGCCGAAAAGCCTCCACGCCTCCGATGTCGTCCAATCGCGCGAGCAGTCGCGTTCGACGTGCGTCCGTCATGCTTTCGCACACAGCAAAACCAAAGTGAGTTGCTGCCTTGTTGTAAAGGTCGAACGCCTTGTCCGCATCCTCGCGCCGCATCGCATTGCGCGCTGCGCTGGCTTCCCGTCGTTTGCTTTTCAGCTTGAGTTTGACCTGCCTCTGGATGGCAGCCTCGAGATCTTCGACAGACATGCCATTTCGCTTGGCAAGCTCAGCAACGCGATCATACCCGTCAGCCTGAGACGGGGCCGAAGGCTCCGGCTCATCCCCGAAGGGGGTAGGGGGGTAGTTATTGTTTCCTTGTTTAATTGTTTCTTTGTTCGCGCGCGCGCGCGAGTATATAGTGCCCTGCTTGCCCCTTGCTTGCCCCTTGCTTGCCCCTTGCTCGCCCTCTGCGTGCCATTCTGCTTGCCCTTCCTCCCTTTTGGAAACCTGATATTCGCTGTAATTACAAATAGTTATGATCGTTCCTTGCTTGCCCTTTTGCTTGCCCTGTTTTTGACCCTCATGATTTTCGTCCGAACTGCGCATAACTCCGGGTGTGAACAATTCGATCATCCCATCCGTAGCTAGCTTGTCTATGAAACCACGTACGGTTTTTGGGGTCCAATTCCACCGCGTAGCAAGCCAACTTGTCGGCCCTAGGAGCTGACCAGGGCGGAGTTCCATTCGGTGCCCGCCATTGCTCACTGTACCTGCCGCGTAGCGGCACTCCATAATCAGATCAATCCAAGCCTCTGCGCGGCTGTAGGAGCCACGCGAAGGGTCTTGAGGGTCCACCGGGATACCAAATCCAACAAGCCAGTGTGAGCGCATGCTGCGCGCGATCGCGACCCACCCCTCATTCCCTATGCTGGTCGGTATGGGGGGGCCGCCATTGTGGCCAATGCTATCACTCATTGCGTCCCTCCATGATGTCTAGGAGTGGACGTGCAATCTCAAACCCCTTGTCGGTGACCGACAAAGCAAACTCATCGTTCCATCTCACGACAGCTAAATCGTCCGTCATGAGGAGAATGGTGCACCACCCACGTTCGGACTCGCGCCACAATTCAGACTGAATGGCAAGTAGTCGAGATGGGCTGCCTTGTGCTGCATCGGTTAGCCGAATGCCCTCAATGAGGGGGTCCGCAAAATCGCTAAGATCAATCTCTTCGACTGGGGTCATTGCTGCCGCGCTAGTGTCCATTACTCTGTCCCCTGTAGACGTTCCCGAACCGGGTGAACTGAGATTCAAATGTCACCTCAACAATTCCAACCGGCCCATGCCGGTGCTTGCCTATGATGACCTCGGCCCTGCCTTCTGCGCGGCGATTGCGCGTGTCCCAATCGGCATATTTTGCAAGATCCGATTCGTCTGGCTTCTCGCGCTCCAGGTAGTATTCGTCGCGGTAGACAAACATAACAACGTCAGCATCCTGCTCGATTGATCCGGACTCTCGCAAATCAGCCAACTGAGGACGCTTGTCAGCGCGCTCCTCGACCTTGCGTGAAAGCTGCGACAGCGCCAGGATTGGAACATCAAGATCTTTTGCTAAGGCTTTGAGGCCAGTGGTTATTTCTGTGATCTCCTGGACCCTGTTTTCGCCTCCGCGTCTGCCTTGTGATGTCATAAGTTGAAGATAGTCGACGACGAGAAGTGTCGTTCCATGCCGGCGCTTGATCCGCCGAGCCTTGGCCGCAAGAGAGCCTATCCCGATGCCGCCTGTTTCATCAATCAGCATGGGGAGTTTTGACATCGTTCGCGCGTGCTCCATCAGCGATCGGAATTCGCCTTCGCTGATCATGCCGCGGCGGAGTTTTTCGCTGGCGATCTCGGCCTCTGCAGATATCTGACGAAGTGCGAGTTGCGCAGCGCCCATCTCGAGGGAAAACACATGCACAAATGGAGACGGGTCTTTCTCTGCTGGCGTTGATTTTGCAACATTGTGAGCGATCGTCATGGCCAGGGCACTCTTGCCCATCGAAGGGCGCCCGCCGAGGATTATGAGGTCTGAGTTCTGGAGCCCACCGAGCTTGTAATCGAGGTCTGCTAGGCCGGTCGGCACACCACTGATGCGCCCATCTGCCTGATAGGCTTTTGACACGCTACTCATCGCCTGGGAGATTGCCGCCTCGAAGGTCACCTCGCGACCAGGTGCGGAACGCTCTGCAATATCGTAGAGGCCACGCTCGGCACGCTCGATGACAGAATCTGCCGTCATGTCGACGGGGGAATCGTATGCCATCGCCAGCATATCCTGTGCCACGCCGATCATTTTGCGACGCGCAGACAGGTCCATAATGGTCCGCGCGTAATGGGGCGCGTTTAGGAGCGTGGGTGTGTGGCCGACCAGCCGTGCCAGGTACATAGACACCGTCAGATCGCCAATCGGCGCTGCTGCCTCGAAGTAGGGCTTGAGCGTGATTGGCGATGCCAGCCGGCCAGCATGCACGAGCGACGATATCGTCTCAAAAATCTGAGCGTGAAGTGGATCGTAAAAATCGAAAGGCTCAATCGGCCCAATGCGATCAAGCGTATCATTTTTAATGAGTATCGCCCCGAGTAGCGCTTGCTCAGCTTCGATGCTGTGCGGAACCTCCTGTGGCTCAGAAAGAGGCTTGTGAATTGCGTGGAAATCATGTACCGACATGATCATGTCCTTTCAGGTTTGGTGACCGCAAGGGCTTAGCGCTGGGCGGCGCAAAAAACGGCTCCGGGGTCACGACCGGGGCCGTTTTTTAATGTGCAAGTAGATCCGGATCCAGCGGTGGTCTGACTTCCCCATCGGAATACGGTTCCATTGCCGTCCCCACGGTCGGTTCCACGTCGCTGGTATCTGTTCCCTGTCCCTCAACGTGCTGTTTTGCGTTCATCATCATCATGCCGCCTGCCGAATGTTGACGACCGCGGCAGCCGGTGGCACCCGCTGAATCGTGTAAATGACTGGGCGGGCCCGCTTGTGACCACGCTGATCCTTGGGCAAATCCTCCTTCCGCTTTGTGACGCCAGGTAATCTGACAAACGCACCCAAGAGCATGTTCTGCGCGCACGGTACGCGATTCTCTGTCTCGCAGTACTCCATGTATCGCGACCAGATTTGCCGATGCGAGTACCGCGCACACTCATCGCCAGAGTCAGCCATCTCCCACCGCAACTCCGCAACGAACAGTCGCGCCGCCTCGGCAGGCGGAAGTTCCGGAAGCGGTGGGTTTTCGTCGTCAACATCCTCTTCGACTTCGTCACGCGTCGGACTGACAATCTCCGGTTCCACAGGCACAGTTAGGGCGCAAAGGTCCTCTTGCGCCTCAAACTCCGCGCGCGTCGAATACCTGAGGCGCGGGAGGCCGTAGCGCTCGGCGCGCGCATTGACGACGTGCCACCATGCGGGGACCTCCTGGGAGTCGTCTGGCCACCGCAGATTCTGCGCCTCATCATCCCATGCTGCATCAAGAACAGCCTGTTCGTGTGCAAACGTATCCGCGTCGACGACCGGCGCGGCCGTAAGCAATGCAACCGGGGAGGACCCAACCAGAAGGTCCTCCCCGATGTTCGGCGCGAGCACGCTTGATTGCCGCGCACGCACGTGAGGCCGCAGTGCGCGGCCAATCTTAGCCAATAATCTCATCTCATCGCCCTATCCGCTCACGCGAGCACCTCGTCTTTACGCTGCGTTTGGGCGGCGGCAGTCATTTTCTTCGCGCGACGCGCTTCTACCGTGTCGTAGGCGCGACGTGCGTGATGCTCGCAGTAAGGTAGCCCACTCACGTGTGGTCGTGCGCAGAAATGGAAATCATTGTCTCTCGGATCACCGATCGGCCACCGGCAATCGCCCGGCTCCAGGTCAGCAAGGGCTTTCCGCTCCACGAGCGGAATGACAATGTCGGGCTGTGGTGTGTAGAGCTCCGGCTGAATGCTAGCCATCGGCGTGTTGGCGCTATGGCGCACAAACGTAGGCGCCTTAACTTTTGCCGCCGGCATGCGCATGCGTGTGATTCGATTTTGTGTCGAGACATTCTGAGCGCGCCCGGACAACCCGGAGCGATGCAGCTTGGAAATTACCGCGTTGCGAGTTACCCCATCACCAAGACGCGCAGCAATAGCCGACGCGCTCAACCCTTTGTCCCACAGCCTTTTGAGTGTCTCGACGCGCTCTGGAGTCCAGCTCATTGCCGACTCTCCATGCGCCCGGCATCGTTACGTTTGAAGCCTGAGCACAGCAAATCGTCTATGTGCGCGCGGTGGCCGCGGATGCGAGCAAATATAGCGCGCAGCGTCTCTCGAGCCGAAAACAGCATGGTGCGTTGATGCCGATCATTTCACGCGCACAACGCCAGGCACAAAATTACTCGACCGCACAGGTCCGGCGCGCGTCACACGGCGCGCTTGTCCGGCGATATGCCGCCGCAGCGACCAAATCATCCGCAGTCAACGGAATATCGTGATTCGCAGCAGCCCGCAGCACAGAGGCCCAGTACTCCGATGGGATAGACTCACGACGCAGCCACCCAATCACCGTCCACCGCTTGGCTCCAATGTCGGCAGCCAAAAGCTCCGCCGATCTTTCAAAGCCAAGGCCATCCGCGCGACCCCACAGACCGATGATCTCAGAGAATCGCATAGGCTGCTCGTGATCGTTGCATGATGACATGACGGCGCACCGTACATGATGTACGTCCGATGAGTCAATATGCAAGCCATCGAATACACAACGGCTGATACCAACCGGATTCAGTGAGCCGTACACCGTTGTGCATGCAGTGACGTTTTGTCTTGCGTGCCTCGTTTTGGTCATCGACTATAAAATTTGGTCCACAGTACATTTTGTACTTGACGGGATGTGCATGAGAGTACAATATGTACTCAGCCAGCGATTGAGACCACGAGGCCACCAATGCCAAACAATGTGCCAGATGAGCAGAGTGAGCCAGACGCATGGGAGCCCTTGAGTGCACCCGTGGCCCGCATCATTGGTCGACTAGCAAAGCAATTCCAGGAACCGGAACCGGCGGGCGGGGACGCCGAGTGCGGGGGACCTCAGGTGCGTGAGGGCGCGCGCGCTTGAGGTGGCGGGCGGCCTCCGCGGGGTAGGTCGCCCGCCGGCAACTTTCAAATCAGGAGATGAGCTATGCAACGTCACACATACGCGACGACAATACCATTGTGCGTGGGAGATCGCCCCATTATCGATGATTTGGACGTCGAGTTCCACATTGAGCGTGATGGGCCGGAGTGGCAGTGGGCACTATCGATGATCTGCCTCGAGGACACTAACGGTGAACTCGTGCAGATCACAGCGGGCGGCCTCGTGCTTGAGCCAACGAACAAACATTTCAATTCGCGTCTTGCTGAAGTGATTTGGAGTGAGGCGCAACTAATTCTGGCCGCGGAAATGGATCTGATCGACAGCGACCATGCTGCCGGCCTTGTGATGGATGGAGTATCCGCATGAGTAAGACGGCGGTTACTACCATCGAGGATGGTCCTGTTGCACCGATAGCCACGTCATCAAGTGATGGATCTGCTCTAATCGCAATGATAGAGCGAGCGGCACGGGATCCCAATGTCGACATTGACAAAATGGAACGGCTTTTTGCGATGCATGAGCGTGTCGAGGCGCGTCGCGCTGAGCAGGAGTATAATGACGCGCTGGCGGCAGCTCAAGCCGAGATCAAGCCTGTGGCGCGCAAGCTGCGGAATACACAGACGAATTCGAAATACGCTGACTTAGCGGCGATTTCCGATGCAGCCGACCCCATCATCCACAAGCACGGACTTGCGTTCGTTGTTAGCCAATACCAGTCAGCTACACCCGATTGCATGGGCATTCGCGCAAAAGTTAGTAAGGGCTCACACTCTGAGATCTACGATTTCGATGTGCCGCTGGATAGCGCGGGCATCAAGGGTAATACCAACAAGACGGCCACACACGCCTTCGGATCGACGCTGACCTACGGTCGCCGCTATGCCAAGTGCGCGGTGCTTGA
>Ga0208019_1001562_pt1 | contig 12076 bp, 30 predicted proteins | sample CB_VirMetaG_5_FD_184540 | JGI IMG/M metagenome (GOLD analysis project Ga0208019, IMG submission 184540) | Freshwater to marine saline gradient viral communities from Chesapeake Bay - CB_1508_1D Viral MetaG (SPAdes) (version 4) | ecosystem: Environmental > Aquatic > Marine > Coastal | place: USA...
ACTTTTACTTCTACAAACAACACATGGTATCTTTAATTTTCTTAATTTTTTATCTAAGGCTAGATGGTCAATCGGATATGTATCAATATCTAATGCACCAAATTTACAGTTGTTTTCTTCGTTGATAGGAATAGAACCAACACCAAGACCACCCTCAAGATGACCGTTGATGAGTTCCATTGTTAAAGGAGTTCTCTTTATATATGAATTAGCTGCTTGTTTCCCTTGCCTTCTTTCCTGGGAAATCTTTGTTTCTCCATGAGCTTCAGAGAAACCTTGAAAAGCATCCATAAACCTTTGACCATTGTCCATTTTTATTCCTCACAAATGGTATTCGGGTAGGGGAAAAATGATAGAAAGGAGGAACCCCCACCCGAAACTGTTAAAAAGTTAGAATGGCACTTCATCAGTGTTAACTGTTGGAGCTTGATCAAGTTCATCGGCTACTGCCGTTGCTTTGATTTCTCCACTAGCAACACTATTATGAAACTCTTTACATTCATTATAAATGTCAAGAGAATCTACCATCCCGACTTTTTCTATCTGCCAGGAATACCAAGATCCTTTATCGTTGCCATCGGCTACTGTTTTCAGCCTCCACTTATTGGCAAACATAGGAGCAGGTTTTGATGAGCCATCAGCTAACTTAATAGTTTGCATTGACATTTGAGTTACCCAAATCTTTGATCTTCTGATTTGTGTTTTCTTCATGTCTATGATGGCAGGTTCTAACATGCCAAGTTCATCATTGAAGACCTTGACATAATGTTGACCTGTTCTTACAAGTTCGTTACCACTTGGTAAGATATCCATGTTTGTTTCTTTGTCTCTTCTTACATTTAAAACATCAGGATGATCTTTAGCTAACTCTTGTACAAAACCACCTCCTTGATTTCTTGGGACGAACTCAAGTAACTTTTGCTCAAAATAGCAAGGCACAACAATAAGACCTTCATCTGCTTTCCACACTTGATGTGTTACAGTATTGAAGATGTCTCCTTGTTCTGCACCTTTAATATATCCAGAATTAGTCTTAACTAACTGTGGAGACAGAGCTTGTAGAATCCTTAAAAAAGGAATCTGCATATCGTCTGCCGTCACGTTAGATAAACCCAAGCCAGAATCGGTTGCCATTTCACTTATCAAACTTGCAGGTAAACCTGCTTCTTTACTCTTAACTACTTGTTCACTCATAATTATACCTTTCTAAATGTAGCAGTTGTTCCAACATACGCACCAAACATTTCAAGATCTACATCTTTTCCATCCTTGATACGATCTGATAACCAAGATTTCAAAGTCATTGGATGTATGTGTGTCTTTGAACTTGGATTAACACCTTTCTCTTCGAGATCGGCAATAATAGATTTAGCAAGGTTGTCTTCTCCCATGCTAAAACTTACGACAACATCGTTTTTGATGATGTCACTTTCGCCAATTGATCTTAACCAATCATAAGCTTCACCTTTTCGATCTTGAGGTATGCTTGCGTGTACAAAAGGTTTTAACTGAACTTTATTACCATCCACAGTAATAGAGTCCATCCCCATTTCTTGCATAATTGCAGGAATGGATTCAGTATCAACCTTGTGTCTCATAGCCTTAAGATCTTTGAGATGTTGCTCGGCTTCTTTGATTTGATTTGAAAGTTGTTGACTGCTACGAATTAAAGAAGATAATTCACTCCCTTTTTTTGCGTTAATATCATCAAACGCACTCGCATCTGCAACCATCGTTTCAAATAACTCGTTCATAATTGAACCTCCTTTGTTAAAGTTATGCCCTTCGGCTTTGAAGTTCTCGGCAGCAATTTCCGTACGCTTGAAGTAACTGCCGAGAATATTTTGCACATGAATCATACAGTAGAAATAAACTGGAGAATTATAACTCATGTTCTTTTAAGATAATCATTTGCAATTAATTGTCAATATCTTTATTAAAATAATTTTTTATCATCCAAGAAATTTGTCTTGCGTATGATCTTCCTTCTTTTTCTGCTATCTCTCTTAGCTCTTCGAAAATCTCGATTGGGATAGCCACTGTTCTGTATTTTTGCACTTTATGCTCCTTGTTATTTTTTATGGGTATTTATTATATATAGTATATTGTTGTAAATTTCAGCAACTAATCGTCTTTTTTTGGAGAAACTTGTAACCATTTTTTAGCTTCTTCGTTCAAAGCTTTACCTGCTAAGACAATTTTGTTCTGTAAGACTTTCACAATATACTCGTCAATCGTGCCTTTAGCTATCAAATCAACATAGACGACTTGATTCTTTTGACCCGATCTATGATTACGATCTTCAGATTGAATCCGTTTTTCTAAATCAAAATCATTAGAATAATAGATTACATTTGTTGCTTGAATCAGAGTCAAACCTCTGCCCCCCGTTTGTGGATTCGCAACAAAGAATCTTACGTTAGGATCGTTCTCAATTCCTAGGATTGCATGTTGTCTGTCTTTTTCAGAAGTGTCTCCAAAATAATTAACAGTTGATGCATGTCCATATTTTTTTCTTAAAGTATTTGTTATTGAAATTATATCATGTCTGAATCTAGCCCAAATGATTACCTTACCACTCATCTCTTCAATGGCATCTATCATAGCCGTCATCCGATTGTTTTTTATTTCAATTGTATCTCCATCATCAGTGACGATAAACCCACAAAGCAATTGTTGAAGTTTAATTAATTGTGTCATAACTTCAGTTGCCGTTACCAACTCATTATTGACCACTGTCAATGCATTCTTCTTCATGGATTGATAGTGTTGCAACTGTTCAGTTGATAGGTTTACTTCTCTAGTTGTATATATTTTTGGAGGAACATCTTTCAGAACTTTGTCTTTTGTAACTCTGAAAGAAAATGTTCTTAACCTCAAAGCTAATTCATCTAAGTTCCTATATCCAATGACCTGGTTAAAGGAATGAGCTCCCATCTTTTGTCTTCTCATAACTGCGTATCGACCTTGAAAAGACCAAAAAGAATCAAATCCTAGTAAGTCTTGACTCATAAATAAACATTGAGAAAACAAATCCATAGGAGATTTTGTAACAGGTGATCCCGTTAATATTCTTTTATAGCTTGCTTGTTTACCAAGACTAATTAATGCCTTGGTTCTTTTAGCTTGGTGGTTCTTAATTGTTGTTGATTCATCAATTGCTAATAAAAAGTTAGAGTCTTTTATAAAAGCATCAGTGTATTTTTTTACCTTTGGTGTAGCAAATCCTTCAACATTTATTAAAAGAATTCTAAATTTAGATTTATCTTTTGTTGCCCTAATCAACTCATCTTTTTGAGTCTTGTTTGGATTAGCTCTCCAAGTAAAAGTATCATATTCAATTTCATCCAAGAAATGTTTTGGAATCTCTGTTAATTCCCAATTCCGATAGACTCCCTTGGGAGCTACAATAATCGCAGAATCTATTTTCTTTTGTAGTCTAAGCCATGCCATATTGTCGAGCAGAACTTTAGATTTACCACACCCCATCTCCATAAAGTATGCATAGTTCCGTTTATCAAAGCTATGTTTTAGTGCATCTTCTTGGTGTTGATATGGTTTTGTTTTGTATTTGAAATTCATTTTTCCCTCCTTAAATTTCAAAATGTAGGTTCTAGCATAATCCCTTGTTTTATCAAGCCTTTAAAGTGATTTGCTTGTCGTTTGTAAAAGTCGGCTTGTTCATTGTCCCCCGACCATTCTGCATCATACTGAAGTTGTCTTAATCTTTTTTCTTCTGCGACACAGTTAATTAGTAAGTCCTTCATTTTCCTCAACCCTTTTCATTTCAAGCTCTGCATGATGTGATGCATGATGTTTCTTACACAACACAATACATTTTTTTATTTCTTTTTCTACAATCTTTTTATTTAGCCCTCTAGATATCATCTCTGAAACTGCTATTCTTTTTCCTTTACTATCTTTATATTTTTGGCCTGGATCTAAATGATGCCAATCCAAATTGACTGTTTTCTTATCATAACCACAAACAATTTTGAAAAAAAATAAATCTAAAATGACATGTTCGCATCCTCTTTTTCTTTTTATTTCATTAAACATAACCCGTCTGTTCCTTTTAAAGTCAGTTGGATTTACTTTTCTTTTCTGACTTTTACTCATGAGTATGTGTCATTTATCCAAGATAAAGTTGACGCAGCCGAACTAAAACTATTGTACTTATCTCTATAAACTCCCTCATTATCATCAGGTACCTCCTTTAAATTTTGATCGCTCCAATCGTCATCGATCTGTAGTAATTCTTCGGGTGTTAGATAAGGTCCAAACCATTTTATCTCCCACCACTCTTTCTTAATTCTTTTCCATTCTAAGACAACGGCAAGCATTCTTAGTACAGGTATTTCTATCCCACACATAAGACTAATTGTCTCAATCGGCTTGCTTATCTCCCACATTCTCCTCGCTTGGGTTATCGCCAAGTCTGGATTTTGTTTGAAAACTGTAGATGTTATCTCTATCAGTGTTTCGGAGAACCTTAGTTGCACTTTTTTTGTCGTGTCCGAGTTGCTCAAGTCTTGCCACTGCCTCTTCCAAGTTAAGCTCCCCTTTAATATAACCTATCACTTCTTCCAAACTTGCTTCTAAATAAGTTTGATATTTATTCTCTCCCATTTTCCTCTGCTCCCTTTGTTAATAATCCAAGTTTAACTATATCAATAATGTAATTAATGTCTGCATAATTTTCTAAAGTTGTTACCATTTTAAGTTCGCCTTGTTTATCTTCACCAATAATAATTAACTCTGCAAACTCTTTTGATGCCATCTGACAAACTTTCTCTACGGGATCTTTTGTCTTGCGAATCGAATCAAAATGTATAATGTTATCACTCATTTTAATTGTGAGCCTTGGCAACAATCATCCACAACACTATGGCACAAAACACATTGCTCATGACCATGTATGTTAACAGTCTGTAATGTGCCTTGACATCTAGGGCATCTCGGCAAACAATGTGTTTTAATTTCTTCTTCTTTCCACTCATGACCTAGTTTCTCTTTCCATTCATTTTCTTCCATCAATATTTTTCCTTTCATGTACTATTAAATGACCATTATATTCCATTTGTCTATATTTTAAAGCTAATTCTCTTAATTGTTCTGCTCTTTCGGATTCTCCAACAGAATCAAGCTCATTTGCTTCATCCTCTAACGTCATCGCTAGATGGTTAACTATTCTTGTAGTAGTCATAATTAATCCCTTTTCTTCTTGTATCTATATCGAACTCCATCCCTTGCCGAACCATGTTTAGCGACATATCTAAGATGATTGTTACCACCTTTGTCCATGATGTCAGACAATGGTGAATAGCCACCCGTAAATGGCTTGATTGTAGGTTCACGAACCACACGACCATAATCTATTTCTTTTATGGCTTTTGGGTCATCCTCAAACCATGTGTCGTCTTCTCTTTTTTTATTCGCTTTCTTTAAATCTTTACATATTCTTGATATTTCTTGCCTCGCCGATCTTTCGGCAAAGTTATTGTATATTCTCTTCTTCAATGCTTGTCCTCCTTGTTTTGTTTTCGCATTTATATTTTATAATATGTGGATACGGAACTATCAATGTTATCATATCTGCCATCTCCTTAACTCTAACTCTGCATTTTTTTTCAGTTATATATCCATCGGGGGCAAGAGTATCGTTGATTTGAAAACAACTCATCTCGTCTCCCGATCCATGAACCAAGGAGCAGATTAATAACATGGCTTTGAACATATCTAACCCTTTACTATTCTTTGAAAAGCTTCTCTTAAATAGTCTGAATAGTAATGATGTCCTTTTTCATCATATTCTTTACAAGTGTCTTCAATAACCCTTGATACTTTTATAACTGCCATCTCCCACTCCATTTGATTTTCCTGGAGAAGTGGTGGATGTTCTAAGTAGGTTGCTTCTTGACCATTGCTCATAGTTTACTCCTTTTAGTTTGAAATAACATTTATGACATAAATATTCATTTCCTTCCTTTACGTCTGCTTTTGTCCCACACTTACATTTTAAGTCTACCATAATTTAACCTCATTCTCTATAAGTACAAACTTGATCTCTTGCTTTTGGCTCTTTTGATAACAACTTTGTCATCTTTAGACTTACCCTCAAGTTCAAGAATATCTTGTTCAAATTGTTTTATACTACTATTTAATTCCAAGACTAGGTCAATGCCGAGCAAAACACCATTATATTCTGCTCGGTCTATTTTGTATTTTGGAATGTCTAGTAACTCGCAATGTCTTTCATATAATGACCTAAGTTTTTCGATAGAATCAAATGAAAGAGGGTTTGAGGGTCTAGGCATTTATTATATCCTCCTTTATGGCTAGTCCTATGTGATAGGCATGTTGTGGTACGATAGCATTTCCAAGCATCTTTAATCTGTTTGCTCGGTTTTGTTGCTCGGTTGTGATTCTTGGGACTCCTCTAGGTTCGTCCATCCAATAGGATATCCCATTAGCCACTCTGTCCAATCGCAGTTTAGTCTCGCATCTCCCTCTGTTTGATACATCTTCATTGTGAGATCCACTTGTCTGCCATCTTCCAATCGCTTCTCGTAATATTGATTGTTGCCATTGTATGAATGCTTCTTTAGTCCACTGTTCGGAGTTGGAAACTTCCACTCTTCCATCCTCGGTGGTCTTAAAGTTACCCCATTCATCATAGATCGAGCCTCTGCCTCTGTCAGTTCTCCCCTCTCCACTTTCTTTCTGAAGATCATTGTCTGTCCCTCCGATGCATGACCGAAGCCCTTGGTCGTTGGAGTAGGATACATCTCCATTGTCTTGGGATCTACTTGCTCCCTCAAATTGCTTGGTCTCTTCCGACCTTTCCTCGCTCCCTCTTGCAATCTCTTCGTTGCCTCTGCCGATCTCGGAGGTAGAGAGTCCATGGTAGTAGGAGTCGCCCAAGTTTTTACAGATGATCCACACTCTGTCTCGTCTGTGCCTCGCTCCGATACTGCTAGCCGAAACAACAAATGTCCTCGTTTGGTAGTTAAGGCTTTCCATTGCAAAGAGTGCCTCGTCAAGTCCCATGGAGACGTGCCCATATACGTTTTCGAAAACACAATAAGAGGGTCTAACTTGTTTAACAATTTCATGGATGTACGGAAAGATGTGTCTAGGGTCTTCCGTTCCGAGCCTTTTGCCACTTGTTGAGAATGGTTGACATGGATATCCTCCACTAAGGATTCCGATTGGTTGTCGAATAAATTTTCTTGGGTCACTTGCTAACTCCTTTACATCATTAAATATTGGTACGTTTGGAAAATTTTTTGCTAACACTTTCTGACATGGTTTATCAAAGTCACAAAATGCTATGGGTTTGGATAGGTTTGCCCATTTAAATCCAAGAGCAAACCCACCGATGCCACTACATAAATCAAGATGATTAATCATAGTTCTGCCTCAAAACTACATTGACCATTGTCAATTACACAATCATAAATCTTCTTCCCAAGATTCAGTCTTGCATACCATTCTAAATAATATCTAACTTCATCTTCAGAATGATTATGAGGTTTTTCTTTCTCATTTAAAAACTCTGCAAGTTTTTGATTATTGTAACTCTCTCGACTATCAAAGAATTCATCCAAGTGTTTTTTATACTTGCCTAATTTTCTGTCACACTCAAGCATACCTTTAACAATGTCTTTCTTGTTATCTTCATCGAAGTAGTAGTGAAGATAGTTTGTAAATCCCTCTACTCCGAAAAACTCGGCATCAGTACTTGATTGAACTCCAAACCAAAACTTGCCCTCAATGTCTCCATGATAATATCTACCCATTGTTATACTCCCATGTTTCTATAATATCTTGTTTAAATATATCCACTTTATAAGCTCCATTTGCTATATCCATAAAATATTCTATCATCTCGTTTTTAGTCATATCTGACCCTAACCAAAACTCTACTTGTTCTTCTGTAACTTTATCCATTATGTGTACTCCTTAAATAATTTTAATGCTTGATCGAATGGTAAAAAGTTTAAACACTTATCCACCATGTGAGGATAATCAGTCTTCAAAAAGTTTTTGAAATAATTATCCATATGATCGCCTTTTCTTTTCCATGTGACCAAGAACTCTTCATCTTTTACTTTGTCTTTCTCAACACAAACATAGTTCTTTTTTAGTTCTTTCTTTAATGCTTTAGTATCAAGGTGTTTGTATAATTCGTCATGGCAATAATGCTCCAAGCCTAGATCAATAGAATAAGTCTTGCCATCATGTTCCCAAGTTTCTTGACCAAACTTTTCAACACACCATCTATCAATCTCTCTTACATTGAATTCAGATTGAGGATAGGTATGTTGCCTATCACATCCACCATGTCCATCGTTGGATACCTCAATGGCTTTCTTTCCATTGATATATACAGTCGCATTATAGCATGGAGTTTCTTCTGAACCTCTTGCATAGTAAGAGATATTTTTTAATTCTAGTTTATCTATTTTCATTTTGTCCTCCGATAAGTTCTAGAAAAGGTTTGTAATATGAATCCTCAACTGTCCAATCGTTAAGGATCTGCTCTGCACATTGACGAACAAATCTGCCACTAAACTTTTGACCACCGACAATGAATTCTTCTTGCTCGATCACTGTCAATGCTTGATCATTCGTCAATCCCTCATCATTGAGCAGAAAACCTAAATGGCTTTCTACATCAATAACTAAATCTTTTATTCTATTCATTTTTTATCTCCTTAGTTTTTTATTATTAAATATTATATTACAATTAATCACAAGTCTTTTTAGTTAACATGTTAAAGGCCTGGATTTTATTTCCAATTTCTAGGGTTATCTTTATGTTTGTAGTCAATGAATTGTTCATTCAATTGAAAGATAACTCTGTTTTCATTTAACTTGTTAAGTAGTTTTGGTAGTTCACAATCTTCCTCAAGAGCAAATATCTCTTCGCCTTTAGTTCTATATGCATTTGGAAAATCATTGGGATGTAATCGTGCTTTGCGAATGTCTTGCCTAGTCACTATTCCCCAACCATGTGATTCATCAATTAAGTATGGTATATTTAAAATTCCGTTCATTTTATTCCTCCGTATAATCTTTTCATTATTATTTGTTTTTCTATTTCTAAATCGTGAAGTGCATCATTTAAAACATCTATTTTAATTACATCTTCCATTTCATTAAATAACTTTGAAAATTCTGCCCATCCCTCTTCTGTTCTTCTTCCATATCTAAATGTAATTAATTTCATTACTTCCTCCCTATTGTTATTATTATGTCTTGAGGTATCGAGGATAAATTCTCAGTCCATCCTCGACCACCACATTCTTCGCATGTGCTTAACTCTGCATTATTTATGGGTATGTATCCATGTCCCACACAATCTTCACATTCATATTGTAGTGTTGCTCCACTGTCCTTAAGCATTGCCAATTGACCATTGATCATTGTTTCCTCCCTATTAATCTTTCACATAAAACTTTCATTTGATTGTAGGTAATATCTTCGTCACAAGTAAAACCAAACTCTTCAGAAAAATATTCATTGAATGATCTCTTGTCTCTATAAAGATACTCATTCCACAATTCTCCAATTTTATCTTGTTCAGTTTTATTCTTATTAAACTCATGCTCTTCAGATCTAAACCAAATCTCCATGAACTTTCTTAACCAATCAACTTGATTGTTAGTTAATGAATATTTCTTTTCCACTCCTCGAAAGTGCATTGTCAATTGACCATTGACGTGATCATGCCAAAGATCATCTGCACTAATCAGAGGGTTAAGTTTGTTTCTTTGTAACCATCTATTATAAAGTTTTGTTAATGCCTTAAAACTGTCCATTTAACCCTCCTTAACTGCCAAGATAAAAGAACCTACACAGTTATAAATCTCATAACCTTTAAAACCATCTAGATTATATGGTTGAAAATAATCTCTACTATGACCAATAAAATAAGCATCTTTGATACCTAATGAATTATCATGAAATCTTTCTCTATTATCTCTTTCAACTTTACGGAATGATTGATCTTCACATGCATCAACACAGTCAATCATCCCATTAAATCTTGATCTCGTAGAAATATAAAGATCATCGAAATTCTTTTTGATAAAACCTTTAATAGTTGTTCTAGTTATTTTTTTCATTATTTACCTCCATTTAATTTCATTAGAATAATATCAACGTGTTTGAATTCTCTTTTACCATCAACTTCCCATGTAGATGTTTGGGAAGTTTGCTCTTGTTTTAGAATTGCTTTCAAAACTTTTTGTTGTTCTTTAGTTAAATAAATATTCATTTTTATCCCTCCTCTCTTTCCAAATAAGTTAAAGCACAATCAAGAGCCATTGCATCTTTTTGTCTCTCTAGTTTTTCATCTATAAGTTTTACTAGATCATCGACAATCAAAGTACTGAACGATGTCCACTCTTCATAAAGATCTCTACCAATTATATTAACAATGGCTTTCTCGATTGGATTACATACTGTTGAACAAAGACTAGCATCTAACCCATTTATATGATCTACAGTTACATAATTTAAATTAGAATGATTTCCCTCATTCCATTTACAATCTTCACAGTCTGAAAGATTTGCAAATAAATAAGCATCAGTTAATAACTTTAATAATGTAATCTCATCTTTGTTTAGTTTTCTTAATGTCTTCATTTTATCCTCCATAAAAAAATTAACTCTTAAAAACCCTACCATGAACATATATTAAAAGTCAAACAATTAATTGCAATTAATGACAATTAAATTACTTATATAAGGGTTTTTCATAACGAAAATAAATTTAAAAATATTTTTGAATATAGGTGTATAAATGTAACAATTGTAACAATGCAATAAAATCAATGACTTATTGTTTTATTTTTATTACAAATTGTTACATTTATTACACTTGAAATAACACAAGCACATGTGCGAGATTTTATTTTTTCAAAATTGATTTGGTTGTAAAAATCCCTTATATTAGCTTTATGGCTAACAAACTTACTGCAAGACAAAAAGAATTCGCAAAACACTATGTCGAGGGTATTTATTCTGCAAAACAATGTGCAGTTAAAAGTGGATACTCTGAAGATAGTGCTAGATATCATGCATCTAAATTATTAAATGGAAAAGACTTTCCTTTAGTTACTGAATATATCAAAGAACTTCGAGATGAAAGAGAAAGAAGATATGGAGTGACTTTGATAGGACAATTAAAAAGATTATCTGAACTATCTCACAAAGCAGAAGAACAAGGACAGTTTTCTGCATCCATAAATGCAGAAGTAAGAAGATCTGCACTAGGTGGATTAATTACTGATAGACGTGAACAAAATCATATCCATCAACTTGATAAATTAAGTAGAGAAGAAATCGTTGCAAGACTTGAACAAATTAGAAAAGAGCATCCTCATGCTTTTGTAGAGGGTCAATTTAAGAAAGTAGAAGATGACAGAGAAAAATCTTTGGTTGCAATTGAAGAAAAATCTACCTCCAAAAACTCATTATCAAAGGATTGAAAACAGAGTTTCTAATGGCATGTGTGACACATTTTTATGCCACAATGGTAGATCTGTATTTGTTGAGTTAAAAACAACAAAAAACAACAAGATATTGCTACAAACCTCACAAATTGCTTGGAATATGTCGTTATTCAATGCAAAAGGGTTGTCTTTTTTCTTGGTAAAGCACCTCTTGACCTCCGATCTATTTTTGTTTGAGGGTGGTCAAGCTATTGAAATCTCTGAAAAAGGGTTGCTTGTCGATTGTAAATTAAAAACAAAAGACATGAAAGAAATTTTGAAAGTTGTGCTTGGCCCCTTAACATGTTAACTAAATTCTAAAGCCAGGCCTTTAACATGTTAACTATTATCTTGCGTCTTGCGTATTATGACCGATGGTCAATTGACCATGGTTCAGTTGTCTTGCGTCTTGCGTCTCATGACCGTTTATGATGGAACAAAAAAAAGAGACTAGGAGGGGAGGAAATCCTAGTCTCTAAGGGCTTGATAAGTGAGCCATCCCGATTGACTCACTTATTACTTAACATGTTAAAAACCTGGTGTCAATGTTTAGGGTATGAAACATTTTTAAC
>Ga0208019_1001563_pt1 | contig 12070 bp, 30 predicted proteins | sample CB_VirMetaG_5_FD_184540 | JGI IMG/M metagenome (GOLD analysis project Ga0208019, IMG submission 184540) | Freshwater to marine saline gradient viral communities from Chesapeake Bay - CB_1508_1D Viral MetaG (SPAdes) (version 4) | ecosystem: Environmental > Aquatic > Marine > Coastal | place: USA...
CAATGGGTTAGTTTGAGTTGCTGAGACACCTTTCTTCTTTGTAGGTTTATTTTGAAGGTCTGCAATCTGCTGCTCTACTTTCATTCTTGCGTATTTGTTTCTAAGTCTCTGGATTTCCAGCTTCTCATTTTGAATCTCCACCTTTGGGTCAATAATGTTCTGGTTTAAAGTACAATGTGCTGCAAGATACTCTTCATCCCCTGTAGCAATCGCGTACATATCTTGATCGCTAATAGGAGCGGCCTTATCATCAGAAAGTTTAAATGGTTCTACACCACCTTCTTCCCCAACAATAAATCCATATAAGAAGCATACAACTAAGAATCCAAAAAAGCAGTACCCAAGTATTTGGGCGGTAAACATTAACGAGGTCATCATTAGTATCCTGTGCAAAAGTATTGATTTGACTTCTCTATTATACCATACATCGGCTATTTGTCAATAGGTCTTTAGAAATTTTCACAAAAAAACCTCGTCAAGCGTCATGCTCAACGAGGTATCTCTTGGTTGTGACTAGTTACGTCTTTTGTACATGACGTTTAACCAAGAATTATGATTGGCTTCTGGGAGTGATTGTTGAAGGATCAGGCCCAAGAGAAATCTCGTCTGCCATGATGCAAACAGAACTCTTCTTCTGCTGATTCTCGTCCTCATAATCGTCAATCTTGAGCTTTCCTGTGATCGAAACTAGACGACCCTTGGTGAGCATGGGATTTAGGTTCTCTGCCATCTTTCCAAAGCACAGTACGTTAATAAACAATGTGTCGTCATTTCGACGATCATTTACTGCCAATCGAAACTTAGACATTGGTGTACCTTTTTTGGTTTCACTGAAGTCTGCATCCTTAGTCAAACGTCCTGCACCATTCCAACAATTCTGATTCATAATTAAACTCCTAAAGCTGATCGAATTTTTCCACGTACTACTTGTGTGTTACCACGATTTGAAACGCCCGTGATCGCGTTGTAAACTGTTTCAGTAAAGTGTCGGTTCAAACCCAAGGCTTTGCCAGCCCGAAGAGTCTCCCGTTTGTTGGTTCCATAAACCGTACCCGTAGTCTTGTATGCGACTGCGGTTACTGGGTTTACTGTTTCGCCACGGTGCTGACCGCCAGCGATAGAACCTGTAAGCTCACCCTTTGTGCTAAAATAACTGTTTGGCAATCGAGTGAGTGCCGTATAAAACTCATTGTTTTCCATTAAGATTCTCCTAAACTGGGACTAAATACTGTGGATGCGGGTGCATCCTGTTTAACTACTTGTGTACTCTGTGCTTCCGTAAAGGTAGCTGAACCTTCTGTCAGATAACCTTTCAGCTTATCAATTTCTGCGTCGATTGCAACCTTCCGTTCCTCAAGGATTTGGATTTCGCGTTGCACATTCAAAAGGTGTGCTTCTACCATTTCCGCCATACTCGGCATTTCTTTCTACTCCTGTAAAATGTTTGACTGGGTTTTGTCTCGGTTTACTATATTATAGTCTACAAACCGCGATTTGTCAAGTGCTTTTTTATAAATTTTCAAAGTTTTCTGCGGATTCAATAAGTGCGTAATTACATAGGTAATTCTTAGGAAAGAACTTGAACTCAATCCTATCCTCAATCTGTTTAAGTATTTCATTGTATCCATCACCCCACATGCACGACTTTGGTGCAGATACATTGGTGTAGTAGATTTCCTTGATCCCACACTGCCAGAGCATTTGTAAGCATCCTCGGCATGGGATAGCTGTAATATAAGCTCTTGCACCCATTGTAGATTGCCCTTCGCGAGCAGCATTATAAACAGCGTTAGCCTCTGCGTGAATCATAAATGGATACTTGGCAGGTCTTGTGTTGGGCAAAATAAAGTCATCTATTCCTCTGATGAAACCATTATAACCCGTAGCTATAATTGTTTTATTCTTTACCAATACGCAACCGCATTGTGTTTGGGCATCGTGACTCTTACGCGACCACAAAGTTGCAGTAGCGAAGAACATATTATCCCAATCATCAGGTCTATTCTCTTGCATTAGATAAGACAAAATAAGTTTCTCTGACATAGTAACCTCCGATCTATCAAGCTGTACGGGCAGGACTCGAACCTGCAACAACAAAATTAACAGTTTTGCGTTCTACCATTGAACTACCGTACAGTAAAGCCAGTTTGGGTAAAAAGGTACTGGCAAACCCCCGCAGCTTACGCTGCCAGAGCAAAACTAGGTTCTGCATTTAAAATTTAGTCAGCTTTTAACGAGGCCAACTGACCAACCTCGGATTGCAGTTATTACTTCTTTTTGCACGTCGATTCTATTTCGCCCCCGTTGTACGGGTTACTGCTTGTGCGAACTCGATAACATCTTCATCTGAAAAATTATTACGAGCAAAGTTAAACATAACAGAAACAAACCTTACATTACCAAGAATGTATCCTTTTGAATTGTCAATTCTATCAAGACTTGCGGTTTTTATATGTAACCTATATTGTTTTGATTGAGTTGGCAATTCTAACTTCCAGCCGGTAAGTGGGCAAATACCCTGTTGGGAATCCCAGATTTCTTTCAGAGATTCCAAAGTTACAGTAACTTCTTTATCTCTCCTGCGAATCCTTCTAAAAGTTTCTCTAAATGGTGATAGCTCATCTGCTCTGTTCCCAGCATACTGAGATATATCAATACGATTTAGGTCTTTTAAACGGCTTACTTGCTCAGGCGATTTACCCGCACAAGCCAGCCCACAATAAAACTTATCCTTACCTAGCCTTATTCTTCTGTTATATTCGTTCCTCGCTTTTTCAAATTCTTTGTTACAAGTATCACACGTTAAAGTTATCTTCGACATTTCCACCTCCTATGTTTAATGGTACATCTTATTATACACAAAAAAACGTGTGGAGATGCCGGAAATTTGGTGGAGGCGGGGGAGAACTGCCCTCCCCGTCCGTCACAAACTTCCATAACAACGTCTACAATCATATCCCCCGAAGGGAAGAATGAGTGACGGGATTTTCACCCGCGAATCTAGTGTTGTCCATCTGTCTAATCGCTCTAGGCTTCCGACTTCACTCACTTCTTCTTGAAGAACTTCTTTATTTGTTCAGGCATGGATTTCATTTTGTCCTTGCCCATATCTGTCAATGTGTAATAAAAATTACCATCCTCTCCGATTAACTGGTCTACATATCCTTTTTTCATTAGTTCCATAACAGCCTGCTGTATTCCGTCCTGCAATAATTCCATTTCTTTTTTAAGAAAACCTAGCATCAAAGGCTCTTCATCAAGATTAAACTCAAATATGTCATAAGCTGTTTCGCTAAACATTTTGGGATCTTGATATGTATTTGCTTCTAATTCATTAACATATTCCAATGCTTTTTCAAGTGTTGAGCAAACACCAACTGGTTCTACTGAAAAGTTAGTAAGAACTTTGCCCTCTGCTGTAATCGAAACGATGACATATACTTTCATGATTATACACCTTAATCCAGCAATTCCTTGTAATATTTTTTAAGTGTTTCAAGTCGATCATCTGCATCTGCCAACTGAGACAAAGCCTCATTCAGATTATTGTGCAGATCAGTCGTACTGTGATCGCCAATACCGGCTGGATGACGCAACATAATCTTCAGGGAGGTCAATGCCTGATAACGGTCTGTCTCAGCCTTGTTGCGTAGTGCATCAATAGCGTCTGACTTGTAAGAACTGTAACTCATTTCTTCTCCTCATAGGGCCAAATTTTGGCAAGTTCATCTGTAACACCGTCGATCTCCACCAACCAACGGCCATATTTTCCTGTTTTACTTGTTCTGATTATTACCTCAATCTCGACCGGAAACCCATCTGGGTTATGTATACCTGCCGATTCATATAATAAATCTTGACACATATTTTTAGCTTTAGTCCAATCTTCATGACCACGTTCGGGCGTATCTACTCCTAATAGTCTGGTTCGTATAGTCATATGCACATTAAAACCAAGATCCACCACAAAATCGACAGTATCTCCGTCCACAACCCGTTTGACTCTAGCACGATATTCATACATTAGTCTCTCCCATTCTTAATTGCTTGTAGCGTAAACTTAAATGGTTCGCCTTCGATTGTGGCGACAAGATCCCACATCTGTTGTGCGATCTCACGAATCTCTTTTTGTGCGTGTTCGCTGTTTCTTAACTTGATAAAGTTAGCAAAGCTACGCATATTAAACATTACGTCTGCTTGGATCTGACTGTTGTAAGTCTTGAAGAATCGTGCCGACTCTTTTGCTCGCTTGCGTCCCAATACTGGCTCAAGGTCATTGAAAGCACTATGATATAAAAAATTACCTAGTCTTGTATACCACCCAAGCATATCATTCCAGTCTTTGATCTCAGCACATTTAAATGGAACACCTAGATGAAACCCATGTTCATCTTTAGCATTATCCCAATCTAAATTAATGTTGATACCTTCCCAATCTTCCGGCAGGAAGTATTTATCTTCCTTTAATTCTTTGTAGCGAGCAGACTCAGCATTAAGACTGCTAATCCTATGTTTTAGTAAATGGATGTGACTTGCGATGTCTGTGTCAACAAGGAAATGAACCACACCTTTCTCAAAAGGCGTTTCATGCCCGTTGACCCATAGCATTTCGATGAGTGACTGAATACGATTTCTCTTTTCATCGGTCAGGTTCCTACTTGTGCTTGTCCATGCTGAACATGCTATAGTAGTATCATCACCATAATGCCCTAAGATTTCTACTGTATTCTGTCCCATTCTATCTTATATTCCTCATCTTGTGTTTCTCTTAAATCTCGCCTTGAGTGCTTCCTCATCAATCTCTGAATCTAGGTCGGCACTAACCTTCTTCATCTTCTTCTGTATCTTGTCCTGAAATTTGTAGAAGGCACTGTCTGACATTCCGCTATCTTTCATCGTCTTCCTCGTAGTTGTCCTGCCAACTTTGGAACAGGTGGTCATCTTCTGGTTCAACAAAGCACAGGTTGTATTCCTGCTCAAACTTTGAGAACTCTTCTTCTGGAAAGCTAATGTGAATACCATCATTATCGACAATATGGCTAGCCTTCTTTAGCATTTCTCGGTAAGCATTTTTAAGATCGTGAAACATGATAACCTCAAACAGTATAAACCTTAATACCAGACCCCACCTCACGGGCGAGATCACAATTCTTATTGCAATCGTCGTAAAAGTAAACCAAGTCAAACGCTTGGCACAGGGTTTCCAAAACCTTTTTCTTTTCTGCTGCAATATCTAACTTGACCTCATCAGAACCAACACCAAACACTTTCATTGGCTTAACATTGTGTCCTAACAAAAAGTCAGTGATTGCAACAACCATGCTATCTGATCTTGCAGTCAAAACATAAACAGCATGGTCCTCTTTGTAAACCTCTTGGGCGAGAGCCATGAGAAAAGTTGGGTTCGCATTGTGAATAAACTTCTCTGATCTAAATTCTGAGAAGTCATATTCATACTCAAGATCCTCAATTTCATACTCGTTGTATTCTGCTGGCGTTAGCCTTTTAAACGGTAACTTTGAACCATTACGAACTACGCGAACTTTACATTCTGTAGTCGCTAGTGTGTCATCGAAATCAAACACAAATGCTTTTTTCATGTACTGTCTCATACTTATATTATAGTCTACGGTTGCTCATTTGTCAAGTGGGATTCTTTAATTTTTTCAAGAATTTGAATTCTCCTGATGTTTTGTTGGCCTGTTAGACCAACCGAATAAGTGACACGATAAAAATCCGGCAGTAAATCCTGCAAGAAATGTTCTGTTTGTATGGGCATCGCCAATACCCAGCCATGTGTGAATAGAATTGGACAGAGTGTATTCTGTTCCGATGAAAAGAAACACAAGTATATCGGCAACTGTCCAGATCAATGCGGTCATCAAAATAATTCCCGCTAGTAGGTTTTTACTCATTTGTCAACATCCTTATGTCTGGATTCACGAGCGTTCGGAATATGTTTCAAAAGAAAATCTTTAAGAAATACAGATCCGGTTTTTTCAACGCATAAAAAAATAAAATTAGGATGGATTATCATAGTCTTTAATTACTTCTAATATTTTTATATGATGATTTAATTCATCTTTCGCTAATTCATCAGCGTAACTGACAGCATCAGAAAAGCTGTTAAATTTTTTTTCTCCGTCTTCCCAACCTCCACCCCCTAAACAAGATAGGTCATCAAAGTACCAATATGTAACTAAATATGGTTTACTCACGATAATATCCTTAATTTTTTAAAAACATTAAATTCATTAAGACATTTATAATCTTCTTTAGGCTGAATGATTCCAACTCCACTTACTCATTTATCAACTCCTTAATTTGCCCCAAGATAGTCCGCATGGATATGTATCAAACCCACATTTTCTTAATTGGTCAGCAACCCATTCAGCCTTATCTTCATTTGATTTATTCTTAAATATATCAACATGTGGCTCGGCGGTGATTGTCAACACTAACTCAAAAGCTAAATCAACTAATTTTTGTTCTTCAGAACTCATTTATCAACTCCTTCAAAGATATTTCCCACTACTTCGTAGTATGGATCAAGCCCGTCAATTTCATTATTAGTTGGGCATTGACCGTAGTAGTATTCAGATACAGGATAATTTACTGTATTGCTATTTGAATATTCAACTTTCTCACACTCACTAAATATACCATCTTTGAAATAGCCATACTCAAGTAGATTCCATCCCATTACATACCCATAGTTTTCATTATTAAAATCTACAAGGTAGATGGTTGTAAAACTTCGATGTGTTAGCAAATCGCCCTCATAAATCTCAACTCCGTTCTTGTCTTTGAGTCCAGTGTATTGTTGGAAAATTAAACTATCATTTAAATCGAAAGTCATCAGCCCCCCCATGCTGTGGCCCACCACCATTGCTGTAAAAGAAGGGTTTATCCACAAATTAGACACATCAGATATGAAGCGTTCATTTACCTTGTCGTAGACACGAAATTTAATCTCTCTCATTAGTCTTTATCCTAACTTTCAAAAACCCATCTTTATCTTGATTGGATGATGCCCAGCCTATATGTTCACATTGTTTTCTCCAAGTGATCTTACCCTTTTTGGAGACGTACATTGGTTGCCCTGTGGGTATTTTATCATATTTCCTATGGATAATAATTTCACCATCTTGTAAGATTCTGGTCTTATTTCCTAAATTTACTACATCTGAACGGGCATGACTTGGGTGCTTTGTTAAATCAATATTTACCACATATACGGTAGAGACGCCCAATAATTTATCTCCCGGTTTTCTATTTTTAAAACTTCGGGCCATCATAGGATTGTCTTTGTCTGCGAAAATATCAAGGTCGTAGCTTCCATACAAAGGATCGCCAATTTCAATTTCGTCTTCGCAGAACCATCGAATTAATTCGGTTATGCTGTCAGTTACTCTCGCTATCATTTTCCACCCCATTCATTCCAATGATCGTACATATCTGCCCTTGACTTTAATAGTTTTTCCCTATCTTCTTTTGAAATAAAGATAGGATTTACATCCATTAGACTTGCTGGCGGCACATTCCAGAATGGTATTTTAGCATTTAAATGGGGAATGTCAATATATCCGTCTGGTTTTTTTTCTGATTTATCAGTCATTTATCAACTCCTATGTCCAATATGGAATTTACCACAAAACTTACACTTGTAAATAGACAAATCAGGATCTCCCATAATTTTCTTGTGTTCGTATGCTTCCTGTTTATCGTATCCAATCTTCCTGAGACATGAGCCTTTTCTATGAGATTCACTTTGACGCCTAGATTTGTTGCGGGAAGACTTTGGTTTTCCGTTGTGTAATTTTCTTTTACTCATCATATCTTACAATTTTGTCACAAATTTCAAAACTGGGATTGCTCGGACCATATGGAGGTTTATTCCTCTTGCAGTATGTATATCTTGTTCTACCATCAACAGTTGTGATGTCGTATAGGTAATAACCTTCTAATTTTTTTTCTGACTTGTCAGTCATTTATCAACTCCTTCAATAATCAACCGCATCCAACTATTTTTTATATCGTTAGTTATCCGTTTTCTAAATTCATCTGGTGTAAGATTTGTTTTATGAATAACCAGAGCAGCAACTCCGTCACCCCAACCATCCATATAAATATCATCCATCATAATCTTCAAGACTTTCATTTGCATATCGCTAAGACCCCAAGATTTAATAGCATGGGCATAATGGTCTGCGTTCCAGTCGTCTTGTTTTATTCCTAATGGGTCACTCATTTGTCAACCCCTTCAAAGATATTTCCGACAACTTCGTAGCTGGTATAATTTGGACGTTGCGATGTACCACACATATATCCACCACAAACCTTACCATCCAAAGTCCATCCACCAAAAGCATCTGAAAATACAACTTCTGCTGGAGTTTCACCTATCGGTAAGTTATGACCCATTAAAAGGTCGCCTTCATAAATCTCAACACCGTTCTTGTCTTTAAGTCCAGTGTATTGTTGCGGTTCGCTCAGTCCACCATAAATACCCTGCGGATACTCACCATAAACGTCCCAATAGTGCCAAGTTTTATCAGCTTGAGCATAAGCCCTGAACTTAATTTCTCTATTCATTTGTCAACTCCTTCAAATATATTACCCACCACTTCGTAGTGATGCCATTTCGGATCATGCAGGTTTGTTATCTCATAAGGTTCCATGATGTCTCCCCTTTTTAGATTAACATCATCTCCTGTGCTTTCAAGATAGAATCCGGGATATTTGTAAGTCCCGCCATCAAATTCTCCAGTGCCATATTTTACAATAGCATGCACGATGTAGTCTTCCATGCAATCTTTTGGAAACGAGAGAATATCCCCCTCATAAATCTCCTGACCATTCTGATCGGTGAGTCCCGTTGACTGTTGAACTACAAGGTCTAAATTCTCCGCATTAAATACCTGATGTTCTACAGCTTTTCCATCATCATCAACTTTAACAAAGTGAGCAAATGACAGACCATCATAGGCTATTAAAATAGTATTATTATACCATTTCTTATGAAGTTTAGACCACACACGAAATTTAATATCTCTCATTAATCTTTATCCTAAGAAAAGTCAAGTTTAACAGTTTCAATGGTTTCCTTTTTCGTCACCATTGTGCTCTCTCATGTTCTTTTTATATTATCCCCACTGAGAAGCGAAGGCTTTCGCAATACCCTCGTAAGTTATTGATCTTAAATGGCCCCTATCTTTTCCTGGAGACATGTAGTGGATACGATTCCACGTTCTCTTTTCTTCTGGTGTCATATTCTTTGGTGGTGGTCCTACTACATTAGTAGGTTGTAGTTTTGGTAGACCCCTAGTCCAGAGACCAGTCTTCTTTGTTTCTTTGTGTCCGAATTGCCAAGGTTGAATATAGTATGGTTTTGGTATGTTTGGAAGTAGTGAGTTAATGACTCCCACAGGGTTTTCAATAGCTACTTTTTTACACTTACAGTTCCATATTTTCCAGACAAATTGAGCAGCATCTATTCTTGCTTGCGTTTCTGAATGCCAGCGATTACCAGATACGCAAAGATGGGTGCATGGCGGAAATGCTATAATCAAGTCCCAGTCTTTATCTAACTGTTCTAAAATGTCTCCCTTAATATGCCACTCTGGATGACCTCCCGTACAGTCAATTATATCACAACTGTACGCTTCGTGACCCTTTTTTCTGAATTCTTTTGTTACAATTTGAGAGAACTCACATCCGCAGAGAATTTTCATTTATTTGCTTTCTTGTATATATCACTTATCATCCCACTAATCCTCCACCGTTACTACAACGCCATCTTTAACTACTGCATGTAAATTTTCAATTGGAAACTTGCTTGAAGAATTTGGTGAAGAAGAGTTTAATAAGCACGTTATTTACTGGCAAGACATTCTTCAATACTTCTCGCAATAGCACGCTTCCCCATCTTCAAGGTAGCGATTACATCCTCGACAAAAATGTCGCAATACTTTAGATCTATCTTTTTGAGATAGCTCTTTTAATTGAGCTAGTGATACGCTTGGCAGGTCTATTATAACACCTGTTGGAGCAAAGTCAACAGCTTTAAATCCAGTTTTGATTTTTTCAAAGGTCGCTGAATCAATATCAACGGGATCATCATAAATTGGACTACCATTCTTGAACCCACGAATATTATGAACCCATCCTTTAGACTCATAACCGCATCTTGGACAGGTATAAATACCCATACAGAAACAATGACTGCCCTGAGCCGCCATAATACATCCACATTCTTTACAATCAATAGTTCCGAGGCATCCCGTTCCGGGTTCGTTTCTCCAACTATAGTCAATCGGTTCTGTTCTGGTTTTACCTGTGTCGATTATGTAATCACTCATATTTATCCCTAGTAATAGTTTGGATGCGAACACTGAACATAATTACCACCACAGGACAAAGCTACTATAAACCCGTTTTCTGAGTAATCTTTATGGGACTTGTCTACAAGCACAAACTGCCCACCTTCGTAAACAGAGACTCTTTGTAGGTCGCTAATAGCTTTGGCGAAGTCTGAGTACCACCCGTCTATGTTTCTTTTGCTGTTCTCATAAGAAACTAGATTTCCGTTGAATTTGTATAGCCTGTATTCTTTTTGCATAAGTGTGAATATACCGCCTCTCTAAATTCTGTATCTGACAAACCCCATTCATTGGCTATTAGAATAAGATGTTCTGGTAAAGAAAAGAAGATATCCCGCAGTTGCTCAATCTCGTATGACTGATTAAGTGCCTCATAAACGCAGTCATGAAAAGACGCAACTTCTCCAGTCATTTCATCGCTGTATACATCGTTTAAGTCTGGATCGCTCCATCTATTCCAAGTATTCCACTTTAGGGAATCCAATGACTCTTGTAATTTTTTCTTGATTCTATTTTCTTTGTCTTGATCGCTGTATCCGAAAGTCGCATAGCCATACCAGCCTTTTCTATTCTCGGTCATCTGTTCTATCCTCATTCACATACCACATAATTTCATCTTCTGTTAGATACATATCAATCGCTAAATGCTGAAACAGATGTTTTCTATTTCCTACATGCACAGGTCCAATATACTGGAATCTACCTTTAATAAATGGAGTCTGTACGAGATAGAATGTTTTCTCTTTTAGTTCTTCAGAACTCATTTATCAACTCCAAATAAAGCGTTAAGCTCTGCCATTCGCAGCCGTGTTGTTTCAAATCTATCTCTCATTCTTATGAAACAGTCTGAAATAACTTTCTGTTCTTCTGTGGTACAACAATGGCCCTTGAGAATTACTTCCCATTTATTGCAGTCTCTATTAAATTCTACAATATCTCTCCAATCAGTCATTAACTTTCCTCCAGCCAGTTACATACAACAGCAATGATCTGTCTTGCGGACCAATCACTTAGGTTAAATTTCTCTTTTAGTTCTTCTACTAATTCGTTGTATGACATACCTGTATTAATAAAATCTGACTTGTTAGTCATTTATCAACTCCTTAAATTCCTAATTATTATTGCTATTACGGTGTGCATAAGCCTGATTTTTGGATGGAAGTGTAATCGAAAAATCTGACGTAATGATTGTAATAACCAATTGGTCCTTGTTCTTCATTTCTTTAAAAGAAAAATCTTTGGGATGCCACTGACTCTTTTGTGTATCCCAGATATTTATCAAATCTCCGTTTCTTCTGATATACATGTGTGAATTATCATGGTAATTTTTTGCCCATAGATATTCATACTCGTCATCTGGGACTATTTTTATTTCTACGCCTAAGAAACCATGATCAATTTGAGCTAAACTCATTTATCAGCTCCTTCAAAGATATTTCCCACTACTTCTATTCCGGCACCATCCATTAGTTCTGGATCAAAATTAAATACAAAACCACAAGCGTTTCCCCAATAAAAATCTTGGTCAATGTCGTCATCCCATACCTTATATGCGTCAAGGTACGTTGTTACTTCAGATACGGAAGTGCCGCATTTTACAATGTCCCCCTCATAAATCTCCACTCCATTCTTGTCTTTAAGTCCTGTGTATTGTTGGACGACAACATGATTAGACACATTTTCTTTTA
>Ga0208019_1001565_pt1 | contig 12062 bp, 31 predicted proteins | sample CB_VirMetaG_5_FD_184540 | JGI IMG/M metagenome (GOLD analysis project Ga0208019, IMG submission 184540) | Freshwater to marine saline gradient viral communities from Chesapeake Bay - CB_1508_1D Viral MetaG (SPAdes) (version 4) | ecosystem: Environmental > Aquatic > Marine > Coastal | place: USA...
ATGTGACTAGCGAGGTAAAGAGCATCGTCACGCCGATCAGGAAGTACGAATCTCTTAACCGATCGACCAGATTTAGTGTTGCCAAGAACGAGACTACCATCAAGAATACGATGAGCAGTAGATAATAGTTGAGCATATTCGATAATCATTTTAACGACATGTTTGTCGCAGTGTTGTTGTGCGCATTGCACAGGATCATTATGAAGATAAAAGATGTTCATGTGGCATAATACCATTGGCTTTGGTGAATTCTTGCTTCAACCAATCATAATAGAAAGTTGTGTAATCGTCAAGCGTCTTTGGACTTTCGCCATAAAGGACAGCTTCTTCTTTATGAAGATACCACATTTGTAGAACAAATTCTTCAAACCGCATTTTCTTCTTCCTTCAGCTCTTCTTCGTTAGTGAAAAACCACTTCACTTCTTCATCCATTGTTTCCCACACAACATCATCAATAAAGGCACGAGTGTAATCCCAAAGAAGCTCACGACCCTCGTCAGTGTAATCTTCATCTTCTTCGTTGTACTGTTCACGGAGATCTTCATGCCGTTCGAGCATTTGACTTTCCATATCTTCCCACAACCACTCACGACCTTCGTCATAAGTTCCGCCATGCCAAGTTGACCAACCTACGAAGTTCGGCATCTCGTCTTCGTACACAACGGTGGCGAACAGAGTAGGATCAACCTTATGAATTTCGGTCAGCACATAGTCAATACCATCCCAAGGCACAGACCATGCGGACTCGGTACGAAATCCATCATCGCCACAGTCTTCCATGTAACACCACTTGGCTCCAATGTTATCAATGTTCCAGTCATATGATCCTGGACCACCCTTAGTCTCCTCCAGACCAAAGATCTCATGCATATTGAAGGAGTATGTCCTTTCTGTATTCCAACCATCCAGACGCTGACAGAGTTCCTCGAAACGCTTTTGTCCAGCTTCTGAGATACGATTGAAATTCACATAGGTGCCCACATGGTTTGCCATAATATTATCCTCGGCGCATTTTAGAAATTTGTTCAGCGTGTTCCTGACTGATTATTGGTACAGCATTGCTCTTGTGCATCGTGGCGATACCCCTGATCAGTGTCCCAGTATAACGCATCGGCTCAATTTTGTCAACCATCATTTTGCCTATGCCCTTATAAGAAGGGATTATGGGCGTTTCTCGCCGATAGGTTTCGGCTGGTTTGTACTCACGCTCTTTACTTGGCGTTGGGGTTACAAACTCTCCGTTTGGCTTCATCTGCAATCCGTGACGCTTTGCTGCTTGCTTTCTTGCCTTTAGTAGTCTTGCCTGCTTTTGCTCCGCTTGTTTTCGTAGCATTTGGGCTTTCTTTCGACTCATCATATAGAAGTACACCTTTGTGGTCAGTGATAACGGTGCGGACAACAAAAGTCAAACTTTCAGATCGTCGAATCTCATTCTGTAGTCCTTTCTTGGTGGGGAATACTGAAAACTCATTTTCAAACCCACCATCCCAATAATGAATGCCTTTCCACATATTCATTTTGTTACAGCCATCCATAGTCCAACATTTGATAGTGCATATGCAAAGTATGCGATGCCCATAGGAATATTCCCTTTGAAGAATTGATCAACGCTGACAACTGAATAGATCGTGCCAGTAATCATAATCAAGTATCCGCTCATGATATAATCCTCGGATCATTTAGCAGCTTACCAAACTTCGTAAAATATGCACGTGCCTCAAGATAATTCCTGGCTGAGCACGTCATCGTCACTGGGTATGGCGCACCACCGTTTGGCTGCGGCATCGCAACTTTACATTCCCACTGATGCATTATACCTTCTTCACCTCTTTAAATGTACGACCCTTCTTAGAAAAGACCCGAGATGGTTTGCTGAACATAATCTTATCAGTCGTACCTTCTTTAATATAACCTACACAAGACGATCCGTCAAATATGTAAGTGTGGTTCGGAATGCGTGCATATGCATCAGACCAATCAGTCGTTTCCTGTAGATACTTCATATCAACCTTCGTGCAAACGACCAGACACGGTGTTCTTGTACACCTCGTCAGGATTGAATTTGTGTTTCGTGTAACCACGCTTGTCGTCTTTCTTTCGATCACGCATCACTGCAGACTTGTTGAAAGACCCAGCGTTTTTTGCTACTGGATTATTCATTATTCATACTCCGAAAAATAACCATAAGGCAGACTGTTGAGGAAGCAGAAGTAATCCCAATCACCGTTAGCATCACTCGCATCCATCAGCCAGCGAACCGCAGTTTTGCGATCACCAGCACCCATACGGACCAGACCCTGAACATCCAACTCAAACTGAGCGGAACGCTTCTCGAACATTCGCTGTTCCCATTCCTGCTCGGCACGCATAGTTTCGCCCATGCGCTCCCACTCCGCCTGCTTTTCGTCAGGAGTCAGCGAGTTCCAGTAGCGAAAACCAGTTTCGCCAGGACGCATACCATAGGTGTCCTTGTGGAAATCAGAATAAAGTTCGTTAGAATAAGTGTACATAATTTCTCTCCCTCTCAATCAATGCACCTATTATATCCGACCCTGCCCCATAAGTAAAATTGAAATTCTTTATGGGGCGATAAGCCAGATTTATCCCCAAGCTGCCTCAGTCATCGCTTCAAGCTCAGCTTCGACCCAGAACAGCGGAACTTCCGCCTTCTCAGCGATTTCTTCCAGCGTCAGACCGTTGGGTGCACCATAATAGGTTTCGATAAGTTCTTGAATTTCAAGCACTTTATTTCCCATCTTAGACATATCTCTCTCCTTTCTCAATTTATGCACCTATTATATCGCATCCTGCAGGAATGTAAAGTCCCTGCAGAACTAAAATTTTCAATGGGGCATAAGTGGAGTTTATGGAGATCTGATGCAACTTATTGATTTGAAAGGTGAATTTAGACCGAATATCAATGACTTACAGCGTTTTTGCTGCAGCTGCACCATGGTGGGGGGAGTTGCCCCTGCGCACGAAAAAATAGGGGCAACTCCTTATAAATCAATGACTTGCGAGATTGGAGACGGAATGCAAGTCATTGATTTTATTAGACTTATCTTGGAATCAGCTTGTCCAGCTGGCTCATCTGATCACGGATTTCTTTATCTTTTATTTCTTGTTGACGCTTTTGTTCTTTTTTTGTTTCTTCGGAATTGAAATTGTTAATTTGCTCAATAACTTCTTCTTTTTTATTACCGAAGATTCTATCCCAATTATCTTCAAATTGTTTTCTATCGGAAATCGGTCTGGGTTTTGATCCTTTTCCGCCATGCCATTTTGACATAATAATATCTCCAATAAAATGAAATTAAATGCTCAGTTTTACATCTTGAGCTGGATGCGAGGCTCGCTCCGACCAGGTCGCTTTTATACTCATCCCGAGAGTTTCGTTTGGTCGGACATGTAGGATTCGAACCTACGACCCTCTGGTCCCAAACCAGATGCGCTACCAGACTGCGCCAATGTCCGAATATGGTGCCGACAGAGAGACTCGAACTCCCAACCTACTGCTTACAAGGCAGTTGCACTACCAATTGTGCTATGTCGGCAAATATCTTAGTATATATTGAAGGCAATAATAATCTTTTCTTGGTTTATAACATTAGATCTATGATACATGTTACTTGGAAAAGTTAGTATTTGCCCTTCTTTAATAATTGGTTTGACTATAGAACCATCATATGGGGATCTTATTTCAGTTGCATCGTTTTCGTTTTCTAGATGCAAATAATATATACTCGCCCAATTGCTAGAAATATGTCTATGCCAATTTAAATAATCACCTTTCTTATAATGATTGTACCAAACATTTGTTATGGTATAATCTTTTTCTAGAACACCAAGATCAGAATAAACAAAATCCATATGAGGAATAATATATTCTCTCATTAAATCCCAATAGTTTCTTTCATGACCCCAGCGGTCAAACCAATCATTTCTTGTTATCTTTTCTTCACCTGGAACATCAATATTCTCTCTTGAATATTCATACTCATCAATCAGGTTTAATATCTTTTGTTTCAGTTCTTTATGATGTATAAAGTCTGTAATTGAATACGCTGTTTTCAACTCATACTTCATATGTCTAAAAAAGAATCGAAAACTTAAATTTCTCTTGATGGATTATATACTGCCGCCAATGAAAGTTCTTCAACAAATTTCTTTTGGTCGTCAATATATGCCAGCAGTCTATTAATAAACATATCTGCTCTTGGATCAACTAGAATTTCTTCAACTTTGCCGTTGGCATAAATCCCTGTTGGATCATCATAATCTTTATAAGATGCACCGCAATCCCAATTACAATTTGGCTTTTTCAATTCTTTTAATTCTTCATTAATCATAGTTCGATAATCCTTAGAAATGCGTTTCCGATAATCACACCCAGAGCAATAATTATAACCTTTCTAGCATCAATCGTCAATCGTTTCATCTTTATCTTATTGCTTTTAATTTTTCTAATTCAATTAACCAACCAATTGCTTTCTCATAATAATCTTTGTTCTGTTTAAAAACAATTTCTTTAACCAAATTGATTTTAAAATGGCTGAAAGAACTATCCTCTACAGAACAAATGCTAATCGGTGTTGGTAGAGTTGATTTAATTTCTCCCATCAACGATTGATTATAGTTACCTGAGATTAACAGCAATTTCCCATTATCGTTCAACAAATTGAACGCTTTTCTCATATATTCCCAGCGATATTCAGGATTGTTATGAAAACAACCTCTATCATATATTAAGTCATACTTCTCTTCAGAAACATATGTATTGAAATCACAAACTACAAATTTTGCAGTTGAGTTTGGATATCTTTCTTTTGCTTCTTGAATTGCTGTATCTGATATATCTATTGCGGTAACATCAAACCCATTTTCAGACATAAAATTTGCATCATTTCCATTACCGCAACCAATTTCTAAAACAGTTTTTACATTACTATTCCGCACCAAAAACCATTTTAAATTGTCGTCCGCTTCTTTTATGTCCCAGGGAACTTCTTTTGTTTCGTTTAGAGAAACATAGTTTCGTTGCGCCCAAAGACTTTCCCATTTTTGTTTGTTCATTCTTTACAATTTATAATTGGCGCAGCGACAAGGAATCGAACCTCAACTTGTGGTTTTGGAGACCACCGTCATACCATTAGACCATCGCTACAATTTTGGCGGAGAGAGTGAGATTCGAACTCACGGTGGGCTACAAACCCACGACGGTTTTCAAGACCGTTGCATTAAACCAGCTCTGCCATCTCTCCTAGTATATGGCTCCCGAGGTTAGATTCGAACTAACGACCAATTGATTAACAGTCAACTGCGCTACCGCTGCGCCACTCGGGAATGTCTTATTTATTTGGTGCCCTCGACTGGACTCGAACCAGTAACCTACAGCTTAGAAGGCTGTTGCGCTATCCATTGTGCTACGAGGACAAAACAAATGGAGCGGAAGACGAGACTCGAACTCGCAACATTCTGCTTGGAAGGCAGAAACTCTACCATTGAGTTACTTCCGCAAAAATTTGGGCTGCCCTATCTCCACGCAGTTTAGCCTTAAAGGAACGAAGAGATTTGAATTCATCCTATGCCGACAGCCAACATAGGTATAGACTGAGAACTAAAAGTGTGGTTGGTCAGTCACCAAGTCCACTCAGTTTTTAGGCAGCGAAACCAGCAGCGTATGCTGCGGCAACCATCGCACGAGACGGAGTGCCCAGACGATAGAAAGTCTTGGTTTCACCCTTAGAGTTGGTCTTCTGGTTTGCATAAATCGCATAACCCTGATGACGAACCTGACGAACAACTTCGTACGGATTCTTTGCAGCAAAGCGAGCACGAATCTGCTTAGCAGTCAGTTCTTCACCTGCCTGAAGAGCAGCGAGTACACGATCAGCCTGAGAAGCAACAACAGTCTTAGTAGCCATGATAAAATATCCTTAAAAAATAAACAAAAATTAACCAACGATGCGTTCGTAGATTTCTTTCCAGTTACGAACACGATCGACAGTTTCACTTACATGATCCAAATTATGGTCATGTTCCATCAAAAGAGGACGCAACCCCATTTGGAACCCAAGTTCCGCATTCTCAGGTTTGTCCTCTACCCACCAACACTCAGAATCCCGATAGAATTCTAGAGCATTGTCCTTATCGGCACCAGTGTCGAGATAAATGTAACGCTCGAACACTGTATCACCGAAAAGTTCCCGCAGATTCTTCGTACGAAGATGCTGCGAATATTCATCATCACTTAGCGAACTGATGCAATGGAAAACATACCCATGTTCTTCATGCAACTTCTTCACATATTTAATAGCGTCTTTAAATGGAGGAATCTTACGAATCCATGCTGACTCATTAAACATCTTAGCGAGTCGCTTACCATCTTCAGTTTCATACCGAACTGCCACGCTATATGCATTCGGATTTGTTATATTGTATCCATGACGCTTCATCCACATGTCGAAGGCATAGATCCAGTCTAGCAGGACGCCATCAGCGTCAGTCAAAATCACCTTTTCATTCATCATATTCTAATCGTATCCAATACCTTTGTCAACCCCTCTGTCGTTTGAATTTGTTTGATAATTTCCAAACGACGAGGCGAGTCTAAATTAAAAATTCCATCACGGATCATCTTCGCTTCCTTCGGATGAACCATAATCTCATGACCATCATCAGTGATCACCGTGTTCACTGCCTTAAACTTAGCAGGATCCACAACCTCACGAGCGGACTCAGAGTCTAGGATCTTGCCCAGCTGTTCCATCATCGATGCGTTTTTGAATGCTGGATCAAAGTCCATCTCGCCACATTCACCGTGCATCGCATAAGAATCATGCCACATTACTTGGTCTCCTTCAGGATCTCATCAGTCAGTCGGCGAATCGCTTCTTTGCGTGCTTCACGCTTCTCACGACCAGACTCCCAAATTTGCCCTGCAAAGAAAGCAGCCATGCCAACCAAAAACATCATCATCAAAATTTGAATCATCATTAAAGTATCCATTATTCTACTTCTCCCTCAAGTCCCAAATAATCAATTGTTGCTTCGTACATTCCCTGAACAGTATCCATTGAAACATACTCCATAAGCTCAAGCGCCACAGTTTCCCAATCTAGATAACCATCTTCGACCAACTGTACAATTTCGTCACGATAATTAATCATAATCAACCCCAATCTTTCTTGTCGCCATACATTTCGTTGTAGTCATACCCAGCCATGTATTCCCAGTATGCATCCGAAGTATCGGTTGGGATTACTGGCTCACCTTCATATGACTTACCGACATAGAAGTGTGGATCCTTTGGACGACGATAGTAGGAATCAGCAGAACCACGATCAAACGGACCACCGTGACGAGCGTCGTAGGAACGACCACCAAATTCAATTGTGTATTCCATTATACAATCTCCAAAATGTTACCAGAAGTTGCTGCGATGCAGGCAATATCCTTATTCAGATCAGGATGGAATCTTCCTGGGTGATTGTAGTGAGCATACACTGAAGTTGTGTCGACACGATAACCAGTTTTGTAGCGACGGTCAGCCACTTTCAGCTTGACCTTCACAGGATAGTAAGTTTGAATTCCCATTTTTTTCTCCTTTTTCTCTCTCAATCAATGCACCTATTATATCCGAACTTGGGGCAAAAGTAAAAATGAAATTCTTTATGACCCCATTAACCAGACTTATGCCAGGTCGCAGACTTTATCCCAAACCAGATCGAAGTCACGCTGGGATGCCCAGCCATAGTCGGTCGCTTCCCAGCAGGAGGACGAACCACGAACCATGGTGTCCAGTCCGCCAGAGGCGATTACCGCACCGACCAGAATCATAGGATCATTGGAGGCGATCACTTCACGATCACCAGCGAACATTACCAACTTGCCGTCACGAGCAGCGATAAAATCAATCTTAGACATAATAAACTCCTTTTCTCTCTCAGTTCTCAATCAATGCAAGTATTATATCCGATCCTGGGGCGATTGTAAAGGACTTTTTTCACTTTTTTCGATGAAATTTTTTATGACCCCATAAGTCCAGTTTATGACCCCAGACCGAAACGGAGTTCGAATTCACCCACGGTCAGAGTCTGGCGTGCGGTCACCACAGCTTCCTTGCCGAACTTTTCAGCCAGCGCACGGATATCGTACTTCTGGTGCAGGTACTTGAAATTGGCGTCTGCAGGCTTGTTTTCGATTAGATTACGAACACGCTGACGGACACGCTCACGCTCACCATCAAGGGCATTGCACTCAGACTGCAGGACGAAGTTCTTCAGCGACTCAAACGAGCGGAAAATTTCCTTGACCTTGGAGACGGAGTTGTGGGAGCCCACACGGATGCCGTTGGAGACTCCTGCAGCGGCATTGGCGAATTCCTTGAGTTCCTTCGGCAACGCTACCTGTACACAGTCACCATAGGCATACAGGACGCCAGTCTGGCTGTTGTGAGGATTCTTCAGACCACGCTCAATGGCACGGTCATACATACGCTGCAGGGCAGCTTCTTGGATTTTGGATAAGTTTTTCATAATATAGGTCTCTCTCTGTTCACTCAATCAATGCCACCTATTATATCGCCCTGCACAGGATTGTCAAGGACTTTTTTCGACTTTTACCCCAAAAGTTTTTTATGGGGGCATAAGTCATTGATTTTATTAGTCATCATCAATATCAAACGCACCAGCAATGTACCCTTCATAATACTGGTCAGAAGCCATATCACCCAGCATAGCACGGACGTGATTTTCGACCTCATCAGCGGTCATAGTGGGGGGAATCCAGCCTTCAATACGGTCATCACGACCGTCAGAAACGCCAGAAAAGAAGCATTTATAGGAATGGGAATTAGCAGTTTTCATAGTATAGCACCTCTCTCTCAATGCCACCTATTATATCGCATCCTGCAGGAAAGTAAAGTCCCAGAAGGACTTTTTTTATTGGATTTTTTTATGAAATAAGACTGACCCATAGGCAAAACCTTATGGATCGCAAGTCATTGATTTTATTAGTCCTCTTCTTGGACTTCCAATTCAATAATACCTTTCGCTTCCAAATCTTGCAAAAGAGTATCTACACCGAATTCAGCACCAGATTTAAAACCTGACTTGTATGAGAAATAAGCTGAGGCAGCAATTGTGCCCAAAAAGATAATACCCCATTCTAATGGCATAACATTCTCCAGTTATGGGTTTAATGTATTTATAGCATTTGGTTTGTATGGGAGCCCCAATAATGGTCTACCATCAAATCTATAATTAGAATATGCTCCATCTCTATCAACATAATGTAAAAATGCTTGAATTTGTTTATCTTCGGTGTATGGTGTTCTCCAGTGTTCTATCTCGTCGCCTTTATATATGCAAATATCTCCAACAGATAAAGACACTGGATTTTGTTTTCCTGTTTTATCTTTAAACCAAATTTCCCAAGGCGTTTTATCTATCGAAATACATGCAGTTACAGAATACTCACAAGATCTTCTATCTACATGCCTTTCCATTTCGGCTTCTCTATAGTATATTCTTGCATATGAATATGATGGCAACAAATTTTTTCCCACCACTTCTTCAACTTTTGGTTGAATTAATAATAAAAGTGCTTCAAACCCATGCACTGAATACTTCCAAAAACAATTATTTGCCTGCCCATCAAATGGCTGGTACTCTGGGTCGTTATATAAACAAATATTTTTTACTATTTTATCAAACTCGAATTCTAATAATTTGCAAGTTTGTTTTTCAATAACATTTTTTAAAATTTGATACCCATACTTTTCAAAGTCATTCATTTTGTCCAAACCCAAGTGTTATCAAAACTACATAAACGATTTTGTATATTATTGTCTTTTCTGAATTTTCTGACTTCGGTTTGAATTTCTGGGCAGTCCCAATCATGCCCAGCAAATAATCCGCCGCTTTTAACTTTGGGATACCAATCTTCTAAATCTTTAGATGCTTGTTCTTTTGTTAGATATGTGTCAATAAAAATAAAATCCAACTCTTCATCTTGAATATGATTTACAGCCAAACTGCTATCCATTTCTAAGATTTTAACTCTGTTTTGTTCGCCAGACCATTTGATATTATGATATGCTTCAAACCTAACTGTTTCAATTTCCCTTTCTGACACGGTATATGCTGGCGTTCCGTCATAAGGAAACTTTAAATAATCAGAATAAGGTTGCCAACTATCTACACCATACATCAATTTGACATTTTCGCAAGTCTGCAGAATTGTACAAAGACTTTCAGCACGCAAAACACCAATTTCTGCGCCAATCAAATTCTCTCCATGATTTTGAATCATAAGAATTAAACTTTTGGCGTCAGGTTTCCCATACCTAAAATTATAAAGATCAGACATTTTCAACTTTCTTTGTGAACACTGAAACTGGAACACCGATTATATTTCTAGAATCAATCTTTTTGGTTTTCGCATTATCTGGAATTACAAATACGAACTTAACATCTGAATGTTTAGTTGCAAACCATTCTAGATATTTGACTCGATAATAATTGTCTTCGGTATTTGATTGAGTGTGTGGTTCATAATTTCGAGAACCTTTATATACATTCTTTACAGAATCTTCGCCCTCAAGAATAAAATCAAACCCAAGGCAATACAGCATTGTATGTCCCATTCGAATCGCAGCGTTCATAGCTGCCATTCCTGCATTATTACGGCGACGAATCTTTGAATACTCTGCTGATTCCCAGCGTTCATCTTCAGGTGGGAAGATTGCCTTTCCAGCCAGACGCTTTTCGGTCGTCTGAATCTCATTGATCATTCGGTCATCGATGGCAACCAAATAATCATATCCATCAAAATCCCTGTAAAGAGCATTGCACCCAAAAATAGTACCCTGACCCACGAGCGAGTCCAAATTAATTTCTTCACGTGATTTGCCGTTACCGATGATAATTGCTATGTTCTTCTTCGTAGAGTTCATTTTCTAATGATTCCCAATCTTCTTGTTCAATAATATCTTTCAAATGCTCTTTAAAGTTGTGGCGAGATTCATCTTTCAATCTTTTCCTACGAATACCATCAGCTTCTTCAATATATGCTTTGAATCGTTTTGTAGTTTTACCCACACCAGACTCCTATCTTCCTTTCACCAGTCTTTTGTTAAATTAGGGAATGCCTCTGCTACCAACTTACGAGTGATAGATTTGAAAGGCAGCTTACCATCCTTCATGCCAATTAATACTTTGGCTTCGTCAGGATCAATGCTCTCAAGCAAACCGATAAACAATGTCTCACGCTTGGTCTGCTTCAGATTTCGTTGTGTATCTGTATTGCCTTCAGTAAACAGATACAGCTTGCGCAGCTCACCTGATAGATCCATCTCGCCATCAGAACCTTTCGGCAGTGGCTTATACGGTGGTGCGCCTTCAGGCAGCAACCACTTAACACGTGGATCATAGGTGGCGCCAAGCACCAACTTGAGTGCACCGCTGCTATACTTACGCAGCGTTTCAATCTTTTCTTTCTTCGTCTTCGCCTTTTCTACTTCGTCAAAGATTTCATAAAAAGTCTTAACCATTAAAAATCCCCAATAGAATCCATTAGATTCTTTAATTTGTTTTTGATAAAATAATTCAACAAGCCACCACGCTTTGGCACCTGATATGTATTATACTGCTCAATGATCTGTTCGGCAATACTTTCAGGAACCATTTCTAAATCAACCAGTGCTTCGTTGCGCTTATAGTTACGCAGCATATCTGCGTCGCAGTACTGTTCTGGCTCTAGATCTACCCAGCTCTCCAGCTTCTTAGAAGCCAGTGGTTTTTGGCGACGCTTAGAGATAATGGTGCTGTCATCAGATAGGAAGTTTGGAATACCATCACCACGATCGCCCTTCATAATATGCTCACGAAGGAATCGGCGAGGATCAGCAATACGAATCCACTTCTTAAGAACAGGACTAAACTGGTCCACGTTCATATACTTCTGCAGCTGACCAAAGTCTTTGTCGCCTGATAGAATCAGAACACGCTCGGTTGTATCATTATTTAGATAAACGCCATGCTCACGCACAAGCACACCG
>Ga0208019_1001566_pt1 | contig 12060 bp, 16 predicted proteins | sample CB_VirMetaG_5_FD_184540 | JGI IMG/M metagenome (GOLD analysis project Ga0208019, IMG submission 184540) | Freshwater to marine saline gradient viral communities from Chesapeake Bay - CB_1508_1D Viral MetaG (SPAdes) (version 4) | ecosystem: Environmental > Aquatic > Marine > Coastal | place: USA...
TGAAGAAGATGAAGAAGATGATGAAGAAGACGATGTTGAATCATTAATGGCGGCAGAAAAGAAAAAGAACGTTAAACTCAACAAGCCTTTTAGAACCCCAAAGGGTCCAAAAAAGTTTAGTGTTTATGTTAAGAATGATAAGGGTAATATCGTAAAAGTAAATTTTGGTGATCCAAATATGGATATTAAGCGAGATGATCCTAAAAGACGCAAGAGTTTTCGTGCCCGTCATCAATGCGATACTAATCCCGGACCTAAATGGAAAGCAAAATACTGGAGTTGTAGATTTTGGGAAGCTAATAAAAGTGTAACAGATTTAACATAAGAAATAAATATATGAGAAAAACAGCAAAGCGTCGAGTTCCAAGATATGAGGCTGAAAGCAGAAAATCAAAAATAAATAAAAACCAAGATCAGTCTATGCTTGTTGAGGCAAAGACAGAAAACCATAAAGACTATATGGTTTCTATCATCAATAACCCAATAACTATATGTGTTGGCCCAGCAGGTTCCGGTAAATCTTATATTAGCTCTGGATTATTTGCAAATTTCTTACATGAAGGAAGTTATGACAAAATTATAGCAACACGTCCTTTAGTATGTTCCGGGAAGGAGGTTGGATCGCTACCGGGAGAACTGAATGAAAAAATAGCTCCATATCTAAAGCCAATTGAAGAACATATCAAAAATTTCTTAGGAAGGGCTAATTATGGCCTATACTTTAATGATGGTAAAATTAAGTATGAGCCGTTAGAATTGATGAGAGGTGCAACATATGATTATTCATGTATGATATTAGATGAAGCACAAAACTGTACACTAGATCAGCTAAAGATGTTTATTACTAGGATGGGTAAAAATTCAAAAATTGTAATAAACGGAGATATAAATCAAACAGATTTAAAATCTAAGAGCGGACTATCAATCTTGATCAATAAATTAGCAAAAATCAAAGGAGTGGGCATTTGCTATTTAACATACGATGATATCCAAAGAAATGGAATCATAGGGCAAATTTTACAAGCATTGGAGGAATAATGCTTCTATATGATTATCAGTGTGAAAACTGCAAGAGCGTATTTGAAAACATCGAACAATCTATAAAAGACGAGCCTCTAAGACACTGTCTACAATGTGGAATGGATTGCCTAGAAAGAGTAATTCATGTACCGATTTTAGCATCGGTCAGGCAAGAGGTAACAACCATCGGTCAGCTATCAGAAAGGAATGCTAAAAAGATAGGGAGGTATGAAATTCAAGAAAGAACCTTAAAAGACAAAGACTCTAAAAAAGAAGCACTAAAATCTGCAAAAAAAGAACTACATTCAAAAATTAATAAAATGTCAGATAAGCAAAAGCAAAGATACATTGAAAATGGATAATATTACTATAATGCTTACTATAGCACCATACATATGCGATTCTTGTGATAGTAATTATTCATTTACTAGGCCGTTGAATAATCAAGAGTTGCGGCTTTTATGTAAAGACTTTGAGCCTATCATAAAAATGAAATTTAGTTCGACAGAAGAGGCTTATACTTATTTGAGTGATAAGCTTCAAAAAATCACTAACATTCTAAACGAATAAACAAAAGGAAAACTATGCAAACAAAAAAAACAATTAAAAAAGTAGCAAAAACGCCTACAACAAAAGAGCTGAGTGTTGCTGAAAAATATTATATTCAACAGCACGCCTCAACTGTTTCATTGAAGGAATTATCCACGGCTCTTAGTGTAGAAGAATCTGAAATTGAAACTCTATATGAAGAATCGAAGAAAAAGGCATCTTCACCACAATCATTATTGACAAGAGATAAAAAAAGAGGTATTGTAACTATGACAAAAGCAGCAGCAGAAGCTGCTAAGGTTAAGTCTAGAGCCTCTAATGTTGACACAAAGCATATTCATAAAATCAAAAAATGACAAAATCATATCCATATAGTGAAACTAGACCTTTCAAGTCGATATACAAGGCGGGATACATAACTCCCGCCAATTATATTGCTGAATTAATTTTTAAAAAACGTAGTGAATCACTAAACTACGGTAGTAATGCACAGCAGTTTTGGCTATCTAATAGTCCTCTGCATGGTAGTTACAAAGGAGAGGTTATAGCCGCCAATAAGCTTTTGAAAAAATATCATGCTGATTGTATCATTAAAGCTATTCAATCACCAAAAGCTAAGTATATAATGAAGCTGGCCAAAAAAGAAAATATTGATAAGTTAGTTCCAATTATAGAGAGTTTTGAAAAAGAACGAACTGAAAAAGAATTAGTTATAAGTGAAAAGATTGAATGCAAAGGTATACAAGCACCGTTTACGAAGACAAAAAATAAGAATGTATTGAAAGGCTTGTAATGTCGAAAGATAAGAAAAAGGTAGATTTAAGTTCTAATAAGGCAATTGAAAAGGCATTCGGTAAAGTTATATCAAAAGGCTCTGAGTTAATTTCAGTCAAAAAAGACCTTAAGCCGATATCTGTGAGTCCAAAATTAGATCTTGCATTAAACGGAGGAATTTTAGAAGGTAGCTGGACTATAATTTCTGGAGATCCTAAAACTGGCAAAAGTTCTACGTGTTTACAGATCTGCAAAAATGCTCAAGATGATGACCGTCCTGTAATCTATATTGATGGAGAAAGTCGATTAAAGACTTATAATCTTGTTGGAACAGAAGGTTTAGATCTAGATAAAATTCAAATAGTTCATAGTCCGGAAGATGGAGAGTCTTTATCAGCAGAAGACTTTCTAGATGTTGCTGAGCAGTTAATTAAAAGACCAGAAAATAAAGGAGCGGTATGTGTTATTGATTCTTGTTCATCATTAGTTCCTCGTGCTGAATTAGAAGAAAGTGCTTCTGCTTCTTTACGTGCTAGTTTGCCAAAACTATTGTCTCATTGGATCAAAAAGAATGCTCAGACAGTAGTAAAAAACAAAATTATAGTACTTATTATTACTCACTATATTACTAATACATCTGGTTATGGTAAAATAAAAATTCCAGACTGTGGCGTTATGGTACAGTACCAAGCAGATACAAGAATTGATATTTCTAAAATTGAGCCTTGGGAAGAGAATGGAAAAAAAGTAGGCCAGCTTGTTCATTGGAAAATCTCATGTTCTTCTATGGGTGCCTCCGGAACTGAGTGCGTCAGCTACATTAGATATGGAAAAGGCATCGATAAAGAAAAAGAAATCATTGAACTGGCCGAGTCTTTAGGTATAATAGACAAGTCCGGTGCATGGTATTCAATACCATTCCTAGAAGGAACAGAGGAATTTCCAGAAGCCCCAAAATTTCAAGGACAGGCAAAAATCTATGATTTTCTAGTTCAAAGAAAAGATATTTTCGGTAAAGTTAAAGATCAATTAGAAGAGCTTTTAGTAAATGTATAAAGTTGTTGGATTTGATGGAAATTGCCATAATTTTAATTTTACAAAAAATAGATCAAGAAAATTTAGAAACAATAAGTCATCCTATCATTTAGACGCTCGCCTCTTAATTCAAGAAATTATTCCAAATAAGTCATTATACGAAGAAGTAACTCTTCCGGGATCTAAGCGGTCCGGAAGACCTTCTTTGCTGTATGCCGATTTCTTTATTCCTGACTTAATGCTTATAATAGAAGTTCATGGAAAACAGCACTATGAATACTGCTCGTTTTTTCATAAGAGCGTTATGGACTTTTATCAATCTAAACAAAGAGATAAGGATAAAATAGAATGGTGTGTACTAAATGATATAAACATACTTATCTTACCATATAACGAGAAGAATCAATGGAAGACTATAATAGCAACGTACCTGAAACAATAAGTGCATTAGCGGTATTCAATGAATGGGTTGAGTCTTTTTGTTTATCACAGAATATTATAGAATATAAAGAAGACAAAAATAAATATAAGGAAATTCTAGACTTAGAATATCAGGAACTTCTCAGCCTATCTGCTGAAGAATGCATAGCATATGCTATCTGTTTAATGAACTATGCGGGAATTCTACAAAAAAAGCTAGATATATTATCTACACAAAAGAACTGGTCGGTAGAAGCATTAAATTTTCTTATGTCTAAATACTGGCAAGACTACAGCACATGGATGCCAGCAGAGATAAAAAGACAAGCTATTATACGAGAAAACTCATACGCAATTAGTGTTGAAAAAAACAAACTAAGAATCGAAGCCGGAATACAATTGCTCTCAGAAACATGTAAAGACATAAAGAAAAGAGTTGGGCTATTACAAGATTTAGGAAAAGTAAAAGGATTCAATAAATGAACAAAAATAATGTTACTGTTCTACTTGATGATATCATCTCTCTCATGCAGCATGGTGTAGAGAATTCTGATTGGTCGTATATTGTTACAGCATATTCATTTCTTACTGGTCAGGAAATAGAGCTGCCTTCTAAAGCTGAAAATCCTGAAAATGCAAGCATTAATATTTTATTAGCTAGACTGGAAAAGTTAGAATCTAATTTAGCACCATCAACTAAAAAACCAGTACAAACACGAAAAGGCAAAGCAACAAAAAAACCAGCAAAGATTGAAATAAATAAAAACGAAAAAACAAACAAATTTGATGAAATGGATTATTTAATATCAGAGGTTGGCAAAGAAAAAGGATTTGAAAATATTGATGATAATATAGAAAGAGCAGAAAGAAAGCGTAAACCATACAAGCCTGTAGATGTAATATGCTCAGTTTGTAATAAAAATTTACAGGTTCATCCTCAATTTGCCAGAGAGATATACACCTGCGATAGATGTATAGGAAGAAGATCTTAATGAGTAAAGAATCTAATCTTTATAATGTAGCATCTGAACGTGCGGTTCTTGCTGGACTTCTACAGCATGGTAAAGAATGCTTCCTAGAAGTTGAACTCTTCGTAAATGAAGAGAGTTTCACAATCGAAAATAATAAAGTCCTGTATAAGTGCATTAAGCACTCATTCGAGAGTGGAGATATTGTCGGCTATACAGAAATTCTATCATCAGCAAAGAGTCTACATCTAGAAGAATTTGTTGAAAAGAATGATATGTTGAAACATATTACTGGAGTTATGAACACTCCGGTAAATATTAATAATGTTGCAGAGCACGCCAAAAAGCTAAAGAGGCTTGAATTTGCTAGAATTATGCAAAGCAAGCTCCGAGATATTTATTTAAATCTAAACAAAGTTACTGGAGATGAGGATATCGCCAGTATTTTATCAATTGCAGAAAATCCTATTCAGGATGTTTGCCTATCCTTCATGAAGGAAGATGATCTTTCTCCAAAATCTATTGGAGAGGGTATCCATGAATATCTAGAACATATCAAGAATAATGATGGCAAGTCTATTGGTATTCCAACTGGTATGAGTGCATTCGACAAGGCTATTGGAGGCGGCTTGCGTCGAAAATGCGTAGACCTGATTGCTGCTCGTCCCAAAACTGGAAAATCTGTACTTGCCGATAATATTGCCTTGCATATTGCTGGAGAGTATAACATACCAGTACTTATGCTTGATACAGAAATGAGCACAGAAGATCACTGGAATAGAATTATTGCAAACAAAAGTGGTGTTGAGATTAATGAGGTCGCATCCGGCAGGTTTGCTGCAAATCCTGCAAAAGTAGATGCTGTTACAAAGTCTATAGATATTATCAAATCTATTCCTTATGACTATATTAGTATTGCCGGAAGACCATTTGATGAAACGCTTTCTATTATTAAAAGATGGTTACTTAAAAGAGTTGGATACGATGAAAATGGCAAATTAAATAACTGTGTTATCATATATGATTATCTTAAATTGATGACATCTTCTAGCATTAATAATAATCTTGCAGAATTTCAAGTTCTTGGCTTTCAGATTACTTCGCTGCATAATTTCTGTGTAGAGAATGATTGTCCATGTTTATCATTTGTGCAGCTTAATAGAGACGGGATCACTAAAGAATCCACAGATGTTGTTTCCGGATCTGACCGTTTAGTTTGGCTCTGCACTTCATTCTCAATCTTTAAAGATAAATCAGAAGAAGAAAAGTCTATGGACGGAATAAATAATGGAAATAAAAAACTTATACCTATCGTTTCCAGACATGGACCCGGAATGGAAGATGAAGGCTATATATGCTTGCAAATGGACGGCAAGTTTGCAAAAGTGAGAGAGGTTGGCACTATTAGAGAGATTAAGAGCAATGCAAACAACAATCAACAGGGATTTGCAGATTCAGAAAATTCAAATTTTGAAGAGGAAGATGATGAAGAAGATTTTTGATCTCTTTGCCTTTTTTGGAATTGACTCATATTATGAATCACATAATCTACTAATTAGTTCTTGTCCAGTTCATCAAGGAGATAATGTTACAGCCTTTAATATCAATATTGATGAAGATCATGAAGATCACTGTGGTAAATGGTTTTGCAATACTCAAGGCTGTCATAAAGAGAAGTCAACGAATGACATTATTTCTTTAGTTTGGATGCTACTTGAGAATAAATTCAAGAGATCTTACAAATTTTCAGAAGTTCTTAGATTCTGCCAAGATTTTTGTCACGGCGTAAAAGTAGACACTTCTGTTGCTTATAAATCATCAGAAGCAATAGATAAGTTGCTAAAAAATACAAGAAAAACTGAAAAACTAAAAAATAAGGTAACAAGATCTATAGTAAGAAAACATCTTATATTTCCTGCACAGTACTATATTAATAGAGGATTTTCTCAAGAAGCATTGGATCTTTTTGATGTAGGCTTATGTACCAGATCGGATACTCAAATGTATAATCGTATTGTATTCCCGGTTTACGATGAGAATGATGAGTATATGGTAGGATGCGTCGGCAGAACTATAAATAATGATCCTAAAAAATGGATCAATCAAAAGGGCTTCAATAAGTCCAACTTTTTGTACAATTACGGTAAAGCAATTGAGCATATTACTAGAAGTGCGACTATAATACTAGCAGAGGGTCAAGGCGATGTTATCCGTCTTTGGGAATCTGGCATTAGAAATGCCGTTGGAATCTTTGGCTCTAAGATTAGCGATGCTCAAGAATTTCTGATTCAAAAGACTGGCGTTTCAAATGTGATTATCATGTCTGACAATGATAAAGCTGGTGATGCTTGTAAAAAAGACATACATGAACGATTGAAACTTTTATTTAATATTTATACTGTGGAAATTCCCAAAAACGACATTGGCGATATGACGATCAATGAAGTCAATGAAGTAATCAAGCCTCAAATTCAAGGAAAATTTTAATGACACAGATCATTGCATTATGCGGTAAAAAGCAATCAGGAAAGACTACACTTTCCAACTATCTACATGGTTATGAGATGAAACGTCATGACATTATTGAAAAGTTTCTGGTATCCCCAGAGGGAGATCTTGTGGTAAACTGCACTTTTCATGACGAAAACGGAAAAGAGTTTGAAGAAATGGGAGTGCTTGATTTACAGCAAACTAATGATGAATTTTTCCAATATGCTTCTCGAAGGATCTGGCCGCTTATTCGCGGTTATAATTTTGCAGATTCACTAAAAGAAATCTGTGTTATGCTATTTAATATTCCGCCAGAATGTGTCTATGGAACTGATGAACAAAAGAATCAGATTCAGAAACATCTGCTTTGGGAGAATATGCCGGGAGATACTAGCGATATTGGTCCCAACGGTAAGATATGTCATCATAAGGGACCAATGACCGCTCGTGAATTCATGCAGTTTTTTGGCACAGATGTTATGCGTAAGATGTACGAACCAATCTGGCTGGAAAATTGCTTTCGCAGAATTGAAGCTGATGACCCAGAGATTGCTGTTATTGGAGACTGTCGATTCTTAAATGAAATCGAAGCTGTGCAAAAACGTGGCGGAAAAGTTATTAGACTAACTCGCTCACTGTATGAAAGCACCCATCAAAGTGAAATTGACGCAGACAATTATAATAAGTTTGATGCAATCATTGATAATTCAAATTTAGATATTAATCAATCATGCAAGGCGTTCTTGGATGAACTAATTAACCTTGGCGTTACCAAAAAAAATAGACATGTTGGTAAGTTTACAGCAGAAATTAATCCATTGTTGCACGAGCAAATGAAATAAAGGAAATTTAATGATAATTTGCTATCATAGAAGTTCCTCTTTAGGCACGTTTGAGATGTGCGAGATGAAATACTTCTTTCAATATGTATTAGGCATGAAAGATCAAACGAATAAAAAAGCAGTCCTTGGAACCGTGTTCCATAGAGTCATGCAGGTATTAGCAGATAAAAAGAAAGCCCAATCAGATGGTAAGAGAAAACTAAAGAATGACGATATTCAAGACTTAACATTTGCTCAATGTGATGATATAGAATTTGTCACAGGATTGTGCTTTGAATATTATAAGCATCATGAAGATGATGTTGATTTAACACCAAAAGATTTACAGACATGTATTGGATGGGTATACAAAGCATTAGCCTATAATAATGGTTGTATGGACCCAAGAAATCAAAACATAAACGCTACAGAACAATTTTTTGATATTGAGATTAAAAAAGACTGGGCAAAATACCGATATGAGATTAATGGTCAAGTATTTGACGGGTATCTTTCTATCAAGGGAACGGTTGATGTAATTATCAAAGAAAGTGATTTATACTTTCAAGTGCTAGACTACAAAACGGGCCGACGGTTAAATTGGGCAACAGGTAAAGAAAAAACCTACGAAGACCTTCATTCTGATAAACAATTGCTACTCTACTATTACGCATTAAAAAATCTATTCCCTGAAAGAAATTTCTATGTATCTATTTATTATGTCAATGATGGCGGCGTTTTTGATATTGTCTTTACGGAGGAGGATTACTATAAAGCGGAGAATATGCTTCGTAAAAAATTCGAGGATATTAGGTCTATCGAATTGCCAAAACAATTGTCAGCAGACCAACAAAACTGGAAATGCACCAAATTGTGTAAATTTTCTGAACAATACGAAAACTCCGGAAAAACCACTTGTCAATACTTCCACGATTTGATAAGATCTAAAGGTATGGATACTGTTGTCTGCGAACACGCTAACTTGAATAAACTTGGAAAATATGGTGCTGGCGGAGGCAGACTTGGAGAAGATAATGAAAGCAATTAGTAAAACTTGCAGTAAGTGTAGTGAAGTTAAACATTGTCAGGTCATATAATATTGAAGATTTACTTCCCGAAGGAATTGATATATGATTAGAAATCACAGTCATTATTCTTTATTAATGTCTACGTCCCGCTCTAAACAGATTGCTAAAGCTTGCAAGGACGCTGGATATAAATATGCTGGAATTACTGATGTGGCTACGATTAGCGGCTGTGTTAATTTCATACAAGCATGTAAAAAAGAAGATATAACCCCTCTTATCGGGTCTGAAATTATATTAGATGATAATTCAAGACTAACTCTCATATGTAGAAATATTGAAGCATGGGATGATTTACTTTTAATCATATCTCTTGCTAATTCTAAAGATAATCATGACGGCACTCCAAAAATCTCATTTGCCGACCTGACACAAAATATTAATCCATCTAACTTTATCTGCATAGACGGCTATGTCGGTAGCCAGCTATTTAGCAAGTTATTTTCAAATATAGAATGTATATTTGATGCTGCCGATATTGATACAGTAAAATCATGCATTGATAACAACTGGAAAGAAATACTCGATAACGAGCTAGCATTAATGCATCAGGTATTTCCTCATTACTATTTAGAAGTCAACAATTTTGATTCAGAAGCTTTCCCAATTTCCAAGGTAATGACTGATATCCTGTCTAAATATGATAATGTAATTCCAGATACGTCAAGTTATTATCCAGAAAGAAAAGACGCTTTTGATCATCGTGTATTGATCTGCACTAAACTCAAAACAACTATGCGTCAGCTTGATAGCAAGATTAATAATAGTAAAGATATTGATTTGCTTAAATTTATTAGAAGCAGCTCGTACTATATCAAGACTAAAGAAGCTATCGAGGAAGTCTATACTGAAAAACAAGTGGAAAACTTGGATAAGATTACTGAATTGTGTGCCGAAATTAATATCCTGTCTAAGCCTAAACTACCAAGATTTGAAACTCCGGATGGAAGTACGGAAGATGAATATCTAAAGGAATTATGTCGTAAAGGGTGGAAAAATCTCATTATGAATAATGTAGATCCATATAAATACGATGCATATAAAGATCGTGTACTTAAAGAGCTGGATGTTATTCAAAAGGCAAATCTTGCCGGATATTTCTTAATTGTTCAAGATTATGTTAATCACTTTAGAGGTCAAGGATGTTTAGTCGGTCCAGGTAGAGGTTGTTTTCTTCCAGATTCTCGCGTCAAAATGGCTGACGGTCTTTACCGTCCAATTATAGATGTTAATATTGGTGATAATGTAATTGATGCTTATACAAATAAACAGCAAGTATTAGATAAATTCATTTATGATATTGATGAAGAAATAGTTGAATTAGAAATGGAAAACGGCAAGATCATAAGATGTACAAAAGATCACAAGTTCTTAACCACTAATAGAGGATGGGTTGAGGCGTCAGAATTGGATGAAAATGATAATATTTCAGAAATTTAGTACTTTTCCTAACCTCGTGATGAACCACATGGTGTATACCTCCGCGTCGTATTACATAAACTGGTTATAGACAGGAGTACTAAAATGAATAAAGAAATAACATTAGCTGAATTGACAAATAGAGATTATTGCATGAAAGGTATCTCAAGATATAAATTAACAGAAGGTATGTGTAAAAAATGTAATTCTGTAATTGAATATTTAGATGTAAGAAAATTTTTAAGGAGCAGAAAAAAGCATGAAGATCTTAAAAAAGACTGGAATACATGTAAAAAATGTTGGTCCAGAATTGCAGTTTATGATAATGAAGAATGGTTGATTAATAATTCTGAAGCACAAAAGATATCGCAAAATAATCCAGAGACAAAAAATAAAAACAGACAAGGAGTATCGAGGAGTTGGACGGAGAAGCGTAAGAAAAAGCATAGAGAACTTATGTATGATAGATGGAAAAGCGGCGTGTACAAAAACGCAAATAATGGAGGACATAAAGGCGTCTATAACGGAGTTGTCTATGAGAGTTGGTCAGAGTTGGCTTTTATAATTTCATGTATTGAAAATAATATACCAATCAGAAGATTTGATGATGAGGGAATAACTTATAAATATAATGGTAGAAAAAAAGTATATATTCCAGATTTTATAATCAATAACGATACTGCTGTAGAAATAAAAGGACCGGCCCCTTGGTATTATAAAAATTATGAACAAAATCAAAAAAAGTTTGAAGCAGCAAAAAAGACATTAAAAAGATATGCCGTAATATTTGACACAGATGAGTTTATAAAACAAAACTATAACAGAGCGAGAAGAATTGGCCATGAAATTGAAAAAGAAAACATATAAAAAATATAAAGGAAAAGTGTACGATTTGCGTGTCTCTAATTCACATACATATAATATCGAGTCTCTTGGTGTACACAATTCAGGCGGCGGATCATTAGTATGTTATCTAACAGGAATTACTCTAATCGACCCAATTGAATATGGCTTGATTTTTGAACGATTTTTTAACGCGGGAAGGTATTCTTCAGATAATATTAGTTTTCCTGAATTTTCTTACAAGAACTATACGAATTAAGATTTCAATCTAAAAAAGATATTGAGGAAGTAAGGAATTATTTATATGGAACTCCAAACCTTGAAAGAAAATGGCTTTAATCCAAATGCCTCAAAGTTTGAACAAGTAAAAGATTCTCCATATCTAACAAGAGAATGGGAGATTATTAATGAGATGGATCAAGGCATTGCCTATTACAGATATATTATTGACAATATCGATATAAAATCCAATACGAATAACAGCTTCGTTTTGTGGATCTGTGACAAAGCAGATGATATTGAAAAAAGTAAGCCGGTCAAATTTAATACTGGAAACTATGCACTTCCCGATATCGACGTTGACTTTCCTCCATCATACCGTGATAAAGTTGTAGAATATCTAAAGAATAAATATGG
>Ga0208019_1001567_pt1 | contig 12052 bp, 10 predicted proteins | sample CB_VirMetaG_5_FD_184540 | JGI IMG/M metagenome (GOLD analysis project Ga0208019, IMG submission 184540) | Freshwater to marine saline gradient viral communities from Chesapeake Bay - CB_1508_1D Viral MetaG (SPAdes) (version 4) | ecosystem: Environmental > Aquatic > Marine > Coastal | place: USA...
TAAAGATTTCAACGTCATCGACCATTTTATCAGCTTCGATTTCCCAACGATTCCAAGCACCTTTTTTATTGCTTTCGTCTTTTGACTTAGCAGTGTAAATGAAACCATAAGACGGTAGAGGTCTGCCGTCAGGTAGTTTCTTCATCATTTGTTGGGACATCCAATTCTTAGATATCTTTCGATTAGATCCCTTCATGATCATCAGTGCTTCATACATTGGGTTATAGTTATCGTCTAACACGATAACGAAATGAGAACGTGTGTCTTCCACGTAGTGACCATTGTCTAACCAATCTTTTCCGCCATTAGGTTTTGTCTTAGTCATAATGTCAGATTCTTTTGGATAGATGTTTATTGGTGCACTTGGGCCTGTACCCATTTCTGCCCACTCAATATATTCTCGGTTGTAAAAACAAGGAATAACTTTAATACCTTTTTCACCATCAAAGATTTCCTTCGTGACCGTATTAACGATATTTCCTGCTTGAGCACCTTCAATATATTTACCTTTGCTCTTATTTAACTCGGGCGATGACGGTGATAAAACCTTTAAAAACGGTAGGGCTAAGTCTTCTGCGCCTGTTACGTTTTCAAATCCCGTGCCTGCATTTTTGCCAACAAGATCAGCGATCGCCACACTTGTTTCTTTTTTCTTTACTACTTGATTCATGTTTCTTTATCCTTTAGTTATTTTTGTTTGTTGCCCGATGAAAGCACCAAACTTGTCTAACGGTAGATCGTCCCGTCCTTTCTCAACGACTTGCTCGTTAACGAAAGCACGTAATGTAGAGGGTTCTACCTTCTCCTCTTGTTTCGGCATTAGACCAAGCTTCTCTACTTCTTTTTTGAAGTCTTCTGCTTTTGCATCTTCTCCTCTGCCAAACGAAGCACTGATTATATTTTTAACCAGGTCTCCAAAACCATTATCCCTAAGCCATTGATAAACTACAGGTCTATCTTCTACCTTAGGTGTAACTCTTAATAAAGGCTTGATTTGAATTTTCTCGCCTGTTTTTAATTGTAAAGTCTGTAACCCCAATTCTTGCATTGCCTGAGGGATTAATTCATATGAAAGTTTTTCTTTCATATCAGTAAGTTCTTTTTTTAATTGATCAGCCTGATCAATTGCATTCTCAGTCTGAGATAGTTGCTCACATAATTTTGCAACGTCTTTTACCTCATTTAAATCTATTTCATTAGATAAGGTATGCGCTACATTAGCTAGAGCTGCTAATTGGTCTGTAGATATCGTCTCCGTCATCAAATTCTCCTTTCTGGTATAAGTCAATCTGCACAGGATAATACATCATTTCAGTTTTATCCCACTTGAGCAATTTATATTTACCTCTGTTTATATCTGACACAATCGAACAAGCTATTCCAATAGCTGCAGGATCTCCCATTAACAACAAATAATCTTCGTCTGTGAAATTTTTTAAGACTCTTTGCATTTGTTGTATTGTTGGCGCGGCAGATAAAACAATCTGTCTTCTAAACGGTAATACTAAAGTAAGCTCGCCAAATTGACTTGCGGATAGTATATTACGTTCTGGTCTTTCTTGTATTACGTATACTTTTGCCATTATTATTATCTTTCTTGAAATAAAAATAATATCGATTATATTATTGTCAAGAACTTTAATACAAAAAAATGAAATATAAATTTAAAACTAAGCCATACGAGCATCAAATAAAAGCATTAGAGCTATCCTGGAAACGTAAAGAATTTGCACTTTTTATGGAAATGGGAACGGGAAAATCTAAAGTTTTAATTGATACAATCGCTATGCAGTACGACAACGGGTTAATTGACTCTGCTGTTATTGTTGCGCCAAAAGGTGTTTATCGAAATTGGGAGAAAGAACAAATTCCTTTACACATGCCTGAGCATGTCGAACATACTTGTTATGTTTGGTCTCCTAATCACACAAAGAAAAAACTAGAAGAGTTAGAAGAAGCTTTGGGCATATTAGATCAATTAAAAATTCTTATTGTCAATGTCGAAGCTTTTAGCACAGCCAAAGGTGTTAACTATGTCACGAAGTTTTTAAATGCTAATAAAAGTTTGTTAGCCGTTGATGAGTCTACGACAATTAAAAATAGCACTGCAGCTCGTACAAAAAATATTATTAAAATATCTAAGTTAGCACGGGCCAGGAGAATACTAACAGGTTCCCCGGTCACCAAAAGTCCTTTGGATTTATTTAGTCAGTGTCAGTTCTTAGATGATTATTTATTAGAGCAAGATAGTTATTATGCTTTTCAAAATAGATACGCCATTGTTCAAGAGAGAACAGCAGCAGGCGGATCTCATAAGTATCGACATGTTATGGGTTATCAAAGACTAGAAGAGCTTGGAGAGATACTCAAACGATTCTCGTTCCGTGTTCTTAAAAGCGAGTGTCTTGATTTACCAGATAAGGTCTATATGAAACGTGAAATAGAAATGACACCTGAGCAGAAGAAAGCGTATGATGAGATGAAACAGTTCGCAATGACAGAAATTGCTAATGAAACAATCACTGCTCAAAGTGCCGTTACTATTTTATTACGACTACATCAAATTACCTGTGGTCACTTAAAAAAGAACGATCAGGTATTGCCTTTAAAAAATAATCGAGTCAATGAGATGCTTGATGTTATTGAAGAGATGGAAGGTAAAGTTTTAATTTGGGCAGTGTATCGTCATGACATTCAAGCGATTACAAAAACCTTAGCAGAGAAATATGGTCCTCAAAGTGTACGATCCTTTTACGGAGATACTTCTGACCAAGAACGACAAGAAGCAATTGATTTATTTAAAGACGATAGTTCAGATTTACGCTTCTTTGTTTCTAATCCTCGAACAGGTGGATATGGTTTAACTTTTGCTAATTGTAAGAATGTTATTTATTACAGTAACTCTTATGACTTAGAAGTTCGGTTGCAATCAGAAGATAGAACTCATAGAATAGGTCAAAAGAATACTTGTACTTACGTTGATTTAATCTGTGAGCAAACAGTTGATGAAAAGATTGTTCACAATCTAAAAAATAAAATAACAATGTCTAATAAGATATTGGGAGAGGAATTAAAAAATTGGTTGGTTTAGTTAAAAAGTATGATTATATAAATCTCAAGAGGAAGGCTGTCGACGGATCCCGTCTTTACGAAACAACATCAGGCAATCTGCCATCAGTCACAACTATTCTTGGAACATCAAAGAATAAAGATGGCATTCAAAAATGGATTCAAAAAGTCGGTCAAGAAGAAGCTGATCGAGTAAAAATAGAAGCTTCTACGATTGGAACGTATATGCATGAATATTTGGAAGGGTATTTAACGGGCGAAGGGTATGAAAACCAAACAGAGTATGGTCAAAAAGCTAAAACAATGGCTCAACAAATACAAGAGCAAGGTTTATGCAATGTGGATGAAGTATGGGGATGTGAGGTGGGTTTGTTCTACCCTCATCTTTACGCTGGAACTACTGATGTTGTTGGTGTTCATAACGGTGATGACGCTATCATAGACTTTAAACAAGCCAATAAACCCAAACAAAGAGAGTGGATTCAAGATTATTTAATGCAGCTATCTGCTTACGCTTTAGCTCATGATGTTATGTACGGCACTAAGATTAAAAAAGGTGTGGTTATGATGTGCACAAGAGATTTATTATATCAGGAATTTGTCTTAGAAGGGGAATCTTTTTTAAGAGCTCAGCAAGCCTGGTTACGCTTAGTAGGCGAGTATCATATTAAGAACAGCAATAACAATTAATAAATTTGTTTATTTGCAAGGAACCACTAAATCTAAAAACTTTTGCGATACACAAAATTCCTTTCATGTTTCGGTCATTGCTGTTCTTCCAAACAGAATATCACAGCTATTGTGCAAAATAAACATTAGTTTATTTGAAATTTGTGGATATTTTCCTTGACGAAAGGAAATAAAATGATGTTTAATTTAACTAAAAGATCCATGGATCACTTTTTAAACTTCTTTAAAATGAAAGAAGACAAAGACGAAGAAATTAAAGATTTCTGCCAAGCTGAATATAAAAACGATTGGTATGCGGCCTACATGACATTTAAACAAGAAGGCCGATTCCCTAATTTTATTAGAAGAACGCTCTAAGCGTTTTCAACTAAAGAAGCAAGTTCTTTGCAGCGTATGGGGGTCTGATCATGCCAACGGCTGTCGATCATCTGCGCCGCAGCTTCTTTTTTGTTACCGTCCGATAATGCTTTCCAGAACTTACGAAATTTTGAAACACCTGTCTTTCCGAGTTGAAAAACCATTTCCACGATTACATGCTCAATTATTTGGGGTAGTCTCGTATTACCTCTATACAGTTCTCCGATTAGCTGCTCTGCTCCTGCACAAGCTCTATTCAAATCTATTAAAAATAGGTCTTCTATATCATCTGCTGATATTTTAACCCCTGGTTTAAATCTTTCTTTTTCATGTGGTTGTACCAAATGTCCAATGGCAATCGTGGCCTTGCCTAGTGAGTCTAAATAAACTTCGTCCCTACAGCCCTCATGGTCACGAATCCTGGCCTTCAGTTCATCAGTAATTTTAATTGTATTCATTTCTACGCTCCTATTCCCCAATGTTCTTGGTGTTCGTCTTTGTTATTTTTATTGGTAGTCTTTGAGAATAACCTTTTCCATGTTGGAAAGTTTCTCTTTAATAACAGCAATATCTGCTTGAATTTGTTCAATTTTGTCTGCTTTCTCTTCTACCGCATTAAGTCTTTGTGAGAACATACCCCAAGACATTCCGATTGTCACTAAAATTATTCCGATATAGATCAAATCTTTTAATTTTGTTGTATTCATCTTAATGCTCCCATGATCCCTGTTCCTCGAACACGACCACCTTTATTAAAGATCATACTATACCCTAAACTAGCTTTGTTGTCTCCAATTTTTCCAGATAATACTCCTGGTCCTATTTCTTTTTCATAAGTAAAAGTTGGAGCTTTCCCTTTCATTAGATTTAAAGGATCTTCTATTCCAAATGTTCCATAAGAAGTTGATCCTAAGTTTTGAACATTCTTTAATAAGTTCATATAATTTTGAACTGCATCTCCTGCGTCAGCATATAAATACTTATCTCCTGTTGGAGATTCTTTTGGTTTATCTCCATAGTAATACTGACTCTGTTGATCAGAGTATCCTGGATATTTTTGTTTACTAGAACTTGCATAAAACTTGATTGGATCTTCGTAAGCTGACATCTTGGCTTCTAAATCAAAAGAAGGTGTTGTTTCTGTAGTCGTTGTTATAGAGCTTGTTCCCCCATAGGTTGCCTTTGGTTTAGGAGCAAAGAATTTTTGAAGTCCTTCGATACCTGCTTTTCCTAACTGCATTAAAGGTGTGCCTTTCTCCGCTAAACCTTTAGCTATATTACCAAAAGCATAAGAAACATCACTCATGAGTTCTTTCGGGGTGGGACCAAATCTAAAAGCTAAGTCTTGAGCTACATCACCTACGCTTCGACCACCTGGAACATCAGTAAGATAAACAGGCTCACCTGTATTAGGGTTCATAACAGTGTATGTATTATCATCAAATCTTGTTCCCTTTAGAACTCTGTCGTTTCTTATTAAGGCATCTTTAAATTGATTTAATATGCCTTCTTGACGAGTTCTTCTGAGAATTCTGTCCTCTGAAACATCAGGCCTGTTATCAAAAAACTTTTGTCTTTGTAACTGAACAAAAGCGTCTTTTTTTCCTGAAGAGGGAATAGAAGCTATTCCGCCAGGCTGACCTTTATTACTCATACTAGCGTAGGATTTCTTCCCCGCAGATATGATACGATCCATTTCTTTATCAGTGTACTTTGCCATTAGTTTGCTCCCTTAAATCCTAACAACGCACCAAGCCCACCCTGAGCCGCGATCCGTGGTCTTTGAGCTGAGCTTGCAGCTGCTTGTTGTCCGGTAATATCAAACGGGAATAAAGAGGCGTATCTTGTTGGATCTACTTGAGAAGGCAAGGAACTTGCTCCCGATCCTGCTAAATATGGATTAGTCGAAGGTAGTGATGCCTGTTGCTGTGCTGCATCATATTCTGGTAAAGTAATTCCCATTTCTCTTTTGACTGGTTCTGTTTCAATGGGTTTGTTATACATATCAAAACGAGTTCGCTGATAATTAGAGCTACCTTTGTCAATATCTTTATAAATCTCTTGAAGTAGTTGCATTTGCTCATACTCTTCATCCGAAGGAATGCCCACGTCTCGTGCTAATCGGTTAACATACTTTGCTAAATCTTCAACGCCCATATTTTTAATAAAGTTTTCATCAGTCATCTTAATTAACTTGTCTAAAGCTTGTGGATTATTTAAAAAAGCAACAGCTCTTCGACCTAATAAAACCTTAATAATAGTTGCAGGGAGACTGACCATTGCAGCTCCTGCTCCATAAATTAAAGCTCCGCCTTTAATAAATCGGTCTAAGCCGCCAAGTGTTACTTTTCTTGTTAGATATTTAGACACGTCTCCAACTTCGACTTCATCAACAGCCTTAGCCACACTAATAAACTTTTCAATACTCTTAAACGCATTGGGTCCTAAAATTTTTGCTAGCTTTTCTTTTCCAAATTTTGTATCTCCTGCTATTCCGAGTAATGCTTCAAACTTTGCAGGATCAAAAACATTAGGGGGAAGAGCTTGTTCTATGTCAATTAGTCCATCGGCTCCTCTTTTAGGAACAAATCCGTTTCTAAAAGATTTAAAATAAATATCCTGAAACCAAGAACCTGCAGCTTTATTAAAAGCATTATTACCTAATAAAGTTTTCATTGCATCAACAGCCTCTAAGCTATCTCCACTCAACTGATTAAATACATCTTTAAACATTAAATCTAAGTTCTTGCTTCCTGGCTTCATGAAATCAACTAAGAACGCACCTTTATCAAACTTTTTAAATAAACTTGCTTGGGGAGAATCTAGTAAAGAAGCATAAGCAGCAACAGTTTCATTTGCTGTTCTTAGAGAAGACATGAACTTTTCTGCATACTCTCTGTCTTTAATATTTTTAATGGCACTTAAATCAACATTATTGAAGTCCTTCTTTAAAGCATTTTTTAATTGCATGATAGCAACAGCTTGATCATTACTTAATGACTTACCCATACTATTGACATAGCCTGTAATAGATTCATTCAACATTTTTTCTAAGCTTCTATACTGATTAGCGTCAAGCATATCTACTTTGCTTAAAGACTGAAAGAATTGTTTAAACTCTTGAGTATTTTGAAGTTTCATTAATCCTTCATACTGTTCCTTAATTCCTTGCGGTAAATCACTTTTTAATATTTTTTCAATGTTAGCATTTGCAAATGATTTAACATTAGTCATTGGAATAAACGGAGCTGAGATTTTATCAGCATAAGTTAAAGCTCTGTTGTAAAGCATATCAGTTAGTTTTCGATAGCCTCTAAATCTTTGTTGAGATGCTTTCATCATGTCCACACCTAAACTTTGTAATAACTCTACAGGAGCATATTGACCTGTTAAAGAGTTTGCAAATTTAGCTAATTCTGTCTGAGCTCCTTCGGCACCAACTTTATAAAACTTACTTAAAAAAGGAATAACACCAAAGAATCCTGCGGATCCTTTAATGCCTGGCTTTGAAAAGTGAATAGGAGATAAATTAATACCTAGGTTCTTTGCTTGTTGAATTAAGTTTTGAGCTTGTTCTTTACCTAAACCAAGTAGTTTTCCCACTGCTGGTTTAAATGTTCTGAAGACGCCCGCAAGTGCAGGGGAGCCCATTGTAAATAATGTTTCATAATACATATTATCTACAATGTCGTTAAACTGATCTCCTAATCCTTGAGCCTCAGAATCAAATCCTTGAATGTTTCTAATCATTTCATTGACTCGATCATACATATTACCTAAACCAACTCCCCCTAAAATACTTGCTCCCGTTCCTACGGCTAGAGCTCCTAGTGGTGCTGTAAAAGGATTAGATAAAGCAGCTAAACCCCCTACTGTTAAAACAGGTGCGAATAAACCACCTAAAGCCATAGCTGAGGTTTTGTCAAACATTCCTGAAGTGTAATACTTTATTGGATCAGCTCTTTTATTTTCCTCATCTTTTAAAAAATTAATCTGTCGGTCATATTCTCTTTTATAACGAGGATCATCTAAACGAAAAGGAATAGCTTCAATAGGTCCTTCATTAGCAAAATTCATTGCTGAGAAATCACTAGCTTCTTTTCGAAGAGTATCGAACTCAGGATTTTCTAAATAATCATTACCTAATTGATCTCTATAAATAAAGTCTAGTTCGTAAGGGTTTAAATTTTTATTATCAAATACTCGATATTGCTTACCTTGAACAACAATAATATCTTTAGAGTCTACATCATAATCTGGTTTCTTTTCTTGATAGAGATCAGATACTGTTGTTGCTCCACCACCAACAGTGGTTGGCTCTATAGTTTTTGTATCAGTTATTGTTTTGACATCGGCCATTACTGTAAGCCTCCGCCTAATCCATATTGACTTGCTAGATCATCTAAAGTAAGCACAGGAGCTTCCTGTGTTTTTTGAACAACTTCTTCTACATTCATATTTCCTTGTGTTCCAATAATAAAGTCTTCAATATTGTAAGATTTAGGTGTTGCGGTTACTCTTTCTCCTAAATCAATGTCAATATCAGGGAAGAATTTTCCAAATACGCCTTCTTTGGTTATTTGCGTTTTTAATGCTTTTTGTTGATCAGGGTTTAATCCAAATACTTCCCAATCAGGGTTAACCTGAGTACCGCCTGCTTGGTAGTATCCTGAGATAAACTTTTCTCCGTTTCGAGCTAATTCGTTTACTGCTTCGACCAATCCCGCAAGAATACCTTTTTGTGAGCCTGAATCTAAGTTAATAGCTTTAGACGCTCTTTCTAAGTCGTCTAAGTTTAGTCGACCATTACTCTTACGGCTTCGAGCAAGACCATAAGCTAAAGCGTTAATACGAACTTGGTTTTTAAACATTTCTGTATCGCCACCAAAATCTTTTAAAGTCTTGTATTGTTTATTAGTAATTCTTATTTTGCTATTACCAAATTGATCTTGATATGTTTCTGTATCAAAGCTAACTAATATTCCTTGAGATGTTGGAGTTAAAAGTTCTTGAGCAAGAGAAACTGCTTGTTCATCGCCTTCAGTGGCATCTTTGCCAAGATTTGAACTATAATCGTTTAAGCCTTTTCTTGCATCAGTTAAAGTTTGATCTAATCTTGTTTGGAAATTTTCATCACTACTTAACACTGCATTTAAGAAGTTGCCTTGAGTTAAATCTTTTCCAATGTTTAAAGCTTGTGTAAACATCCTGTTTATGTAACCTGATGTACCTGCAATAGCTGCACCGCCTGCTTGAGAGTTTTTCAAGATACCATTAATAATATCCTCACCTGCGGTCATCGCACTTCTAACAGTGGTGACACCTTCTAGGTTCTCTGCTTGAACTTTTTGATCAGGTTCAATAAAAGCATCTTTACGACTAGCTAATTTTTGATACTCGGTTATATTTTCAGCAGGTAAATATTCACCATTAGGCTGTCTTAACATTAAGACACCATTTTTATTAACATAACCAGGATCTACTGTGAAGCCTAACTCACTCTTAGGATCTAAATATAAATACTGACCTGATGTTGTTTGAAAGAAATCAGGATCGACTTTATCAAGTGGTAGATTACCTATCTTTTTCTTTTCTTCATTTCCATCAGCATCTAACCATGTCCAATATTTACCGTCCTCTAAATCAACTACTTGAACGTTATTATAAGTTTTATTAGCAGGCCCTAAATCGGCAGTTTGTATTGTACCTCCTATGGTGTAGACTGCCTGTTTTCTTCCGTCAATATCAGAAAGTGTAAAGTTTTTAATCTCACTACCTTCAAGTTCTGCTTTTTGTAGCTCTAAGTCTGCATCTAATGCTTTTAAATATTGTGCTTCAGCTGCGCCCAATGCTCCTGCTTTTGCTAATTGATCAGCTTGATTCTTTGCTGTTTCAATACCCTGAGCAATCTTACCAATATTGGCAATAGGCTCCGAAGCTGCAAGAGATATTCTACTCATTAAATCAGCAGGTTCTCCTGGTTGAGGTGCTCTTGCTAGACCTAATCCAATTTGAGCTATTTGAAATAGAATATTTGCTTTAGCTGCATCTGTTTTTTGATTACCATAAATGTCTTGATACATCGGTAATTTACTTTGATAGAGCGCACTTAATAAAGGATCAGATAAATCAGGAACCCCTGCCATTCCTTGATTAGATAATATTAAATTTTGACCTGTAGTATCTTGAGTTTGACCTGCGGGCACTTGAATATCTTCTTCGGTTACGGTGGGCCCCATCATTCCTGAAGGCATTCCTGGACCTTGCATTAATATAGATTCCATTCCTGGAGGCATTCCTCCAATCTTCATCTTTACAGGACCTCCTTGAGCCATGGTCTGTGAGCCTTGAGCCATCATCTGTTGTTCAGGCATCTCGGCTTCTTCGACAAACTGTGCAATCCCTTGACCCTTTGCTAATTCCATAACAGGCTGTACTAAAGCTAAAACAGATTCAGGAGTTTGCTGTGCATCCTCAGGTCCGACTAATTCAGCAAGCTCGCCACGAGCTTCTTCTTCATTAATGGGTTTACCACGAATAGCACTCATCAAGCCACCGATATCTTGAGCTTGATCAATTGCTTGTTCTTGAGCCATTAACGCTTCTGCGCCAACACCCACACCGTCCATGATACCAACGTTTTCGGTTGTATTAGGCATCCCACCTTCTGCTAAACCATATCTTCTTTTCATGTAATTAGATGCAGCTCTTTCTGCATCTTCAATGTCGTACTGTGCGTCCTGTGCTACATACTTTTGCATCACCGCATCTCTTGTTTCTTTAGGTAAACTCATTAAATATTTGTTAGTAGGAGCGTCAGGGCCAAATCTTTCTTTTTTATAAGCTTCCATATCCATCATCGAATCAGGACCAAAGAACTTAGGATCTTCTAATAGTTTTTTACCAAATGTCTCTTCTCTTCTTAAAACTTTAGAAGGAAATCCATACTCCTCGTCTTCAGAAAATCGATCTCTATATTTTAGAATAGGATCTTCTGCGGGTTCTTTAAAGTTTTCTAGAAATTTCATAACATCCATTTCAGCTAATTCTGTTGCTTTTTTATCTGCAGCTTCCATTTGCTTCATGGTATATGATCCTGTTTCTCCTGTTGGAGGCAACATGGCATTAAAGTAATAAGTTTTTGCTTCTTTTCTAATTCGATTAAGAACTTCCTCTCCTGGAGGTTGCATAAATTGAGTAAAAAGTTTTGAGAAAGTAGAAGGACCTGCTTGATAACGGGGAATTGTTCCTTCTGCTAATTTAACAGGACCGCCTTCCATTTTAGGAGTAGGAGCAGAATAATCTTTACCCTCTCCTGAGCCATAAAGATAATCATATAAATCTATAACTTGCGTTGGGCCTAAACGAAAAACATAACTTTTATCATAGCCTGCTTGGATTAAAGCATTCTGCATCTTGCCGAGACCACTGCTGCCTGATTTAAAATTAAATAGAGGTCTGTTTAATACATTGTCCACTAGAATAGCCCCGCTGTTTTTGCTCCTGCTAGTCCTGAAAGTCCCGCAATTCCTAAACCAGCAGCCTGCACTAGCGGGCTAACAGACGGGGCAGTCACCGTACTAATAGTCTGTTGACTCGTAGGTGCTCCTTTGTAAATATCCGATAAGAAACCTAATCGTTGATAAGGTTCATAAGCTTGTTGTAATTGTGTTTGATATCCAACATCAGCAGCTTGCTGAGCAAGTCCTCTTTGTGCTTCACCCAATCCAAATTGGAACTGAGCTGTTCCTTGACCTAATTGTTCGCCTAACGCTCCCAGACCAGCGATACCCTGACCTAACTGAGCCTGACCGAGACCTAAGCCTCCGAGACCTTGAGCCGCCTGCTGACTAAATGCTCGTTGTTGCTGAGCTTGTTGTAAGGCTTGTGCAAAGTTGGCGGCTTGCGCTTGTGCAATCGTTTGAGCTTCGGCTTT
>Ga0208019_1001570_pt1 | contig 12047 bp, 7 predicted proteins | sample CB_VirMetaG_5_FD_184540 | JGI IMG/M metagenome (GOLD analysis project Ga0208019, IMG submission 184540) | Freshwater to marine saline gradient viral communities from Chesapeake Bay - CB_1508_1D Viral MetaG (SPAdes) (version 4) | ecosystem: Environmental > Aquatic > Marine > Coastal | place: USA...
CTAAACTTGACAACCCTAACCATGCTAAATCTAATGTATTTTTAAAGCCGTTCTTAATTGCTTCAGAAAAAACTAAAGAAGGTGTGCTTGCGAATAGATTTAATGCACCAGAGATTACGTTAATTGCTTGAGTTGTATAACCAGACAACATAGCAGATAGATAGATACTATAAATTAGCTCAGTAGAGTCTATTCCTATTGTGTCTGCCAAATATTGTTCAAACTCAAGTACTGCTGCTCTCTGTTGAATACTACCCATCTTATGTTTCTGGATATTATCAACATACTTCTGCACTTCCTTAGCGATGGCAGGAGTATAAGCAGGCAATCCAAGCCCTTCTCTGATTGCATTATAAGCATCTTCATTTGAGAAAACATTAAGATTACCAAACTCTATCAATTTAGATAGTGCAGTTTTCTTCTTCTTATCTAACTTAGACTTATTTCCGACAGTCTTTTCGTGACGATCTATGATTAATTGGACTGCATTTTTTCTAGCTTTGGCAGCCTCTTCAGAAAATACTTTATTAAATCTGTCAGCAAATATCTTAGCTTGAGTAGGACTTAATCCCATCTCGCTAACAGCAGAAGCTACTAAGGCATCCCTAAATGATAACTCAGCAGAAGAATTTGCCTTAGCTTCTCTTACTACCTCAACGAGTTTCTTTTCTATATTCTTTTGCTGCTCTCTCAGAACCCCTCTAAATACTCGATCAGATAGATTCATTTCTGCTACAGAATCAAATATCTCATCAAACTCAGCTAATTTCTTTGGGTTGTCCTTATATTTATCTGCCATTGATTGCTCAAACGCAGCCCAAAGCTCTTTATATTGAGTATAGTTCTTTAAGGCATCTCTAAGTATCTCTGTATCTGTTTTCTTCTTCTTAGTAGTATCTATACCTTTTTCTTCTCTAAGCCCTTTAATAGACTCATTCATAGCCTTTCTGACATTAGAGACTAAACTTTGCAGAATAGGATCAAGAACTTTCTGAGTAGCAGGGTCAAGACCACCTGCAAACTCTCTCACTAACTTCATTACAGAAGCCTCTTTAGCATCTTTAGGTTTAGCTGCTTGTGCTTTCTTTACCTTTGCTTGTAATCCTTTAAACTTAGATTTGGCATAAGCATAGAAGTTCCTAGCAAATCTATCAGTCCCTTTGGCAGATAAGTTCATTTCTGCCATCGCTACCTTCTTATAAGTATCTAAAATATCTGGCTCAGTCTGCCTTGCAACCTTCAATGCTTGAACAAACTTATTTGAGTTCTTCTTAGCTATTTTAGCATCTTGAGGAGTTAATCCTTTATAGATTGTTTTCGGATCACGTTGCTTAGAGAACCTAATATCGTCCTTAGTAACATCAAACCTCTGACTAAGTGGGATGATGTTACCTTGATCGTCGAAGGTTACTAGTTCGGCTGACTTGATTTGGTTAGAATCGAATACTGCTAAAGTATTATGACGATCATCAGCATAATAAATAGAATCATATCCTTTTTCTTTTAAATAAGGAACGATTTCATTTTTCCAAGGTTTATGAAAAAACTCATATTGGGTATCCCCCCAATAAAGCCTATTAGCCTCCTTAATATCATTAACTATTCCTAATGCTAATTCTGAACCCTGTTTGAAATCATCAAAAACAGAAACATCAAACTTTCCTCTTCTTAAATCTAGAGTTTTTTCGGCTTTTGTTTTTAGCTTTTTAACATGCCCTCCAGACATAAAACTTTCAGCATCAGCATTCTCTAAATCAAACTTTACTTGATCTAAAGATTTAATCTTTTTAGTTTCATCATTCTCAAAATAAATTCCTTCATCATTTTCCTTTTGAGAGTATATCCCATCTTCTGCTCTTATTTTTACAGGAGTGTCTGCCCTACCACCACCAGCACCCTCTGCGTATTGAGTAGAATTGAACTCTGTTTCTGCAAGATAAATTAACCCACCTGCTTTTTCCTTATCCCACGTAGTCCATTCATCTCTAGTTCCATGATAAAGGTCATTATCATACCCAGCCTCTTTCCATGCCTCATCAAACATCTTCTGAAGCTCGGCTTTATTAGCTTTTTGGTCTTTAGCAAGCTCTAGGTATTTTTCATCTTTCTTCTGCTTACTAAACTGAATCTCTCTCTGCTTACTAAAAGGTAAGTCCTTTCTTGCGTCTAATTCCTTCTTAGCCAACTCAGCAATCTCATCTGTTCCCATTGCTAAGTTCTGGACTTCTTCATCAGTCATATCGTCGAAGTCAATCTCATCGAGCATCCTCTGAGTCTCATACTCAGTATCATCAACGATTACTTCATCCTTCTCTAATAACTCCCAAAACTTATTTGCATCCCCATTAATACCAAGCTGAGGAAACTGCATATCCATTCGCTGTGCCATTACATCTACATGGTATCCAGTCTTGCTTATTACTCCTTTTGCAAATTTCTTCTTTTTACGAGAACCATCTTTATTCTTATCGCCAGTATAATATCCATCATACTCACCACCTGCTCTCTCTGGAGGTGGCTTAATACCACCTTCCTCTATTACTGCATTTCTTAATGTAAATTTCTCACCTTCCCTAACTTTCTCTTCTTTAGGGGTGGCAAATAAATCCATCTCAGTCTGTTCAGCTTCTTCAATATCAACGCTCTCGGCATCCTTTAGAGCCTCATTCAAAGCAGCCTCTTCTAAGTTCTCTGGAGTGTCAGATACAAGTGCTTCTACTGTCGAATCAAGTGCTTTATTATTTACATCAACTACAGTATCACCAGTATCTTTAATTAATTCCCTATCGACCAATTCAGTTACTACATTTTCAAAAGCACCATCAATCATTTTTCTGACTTTACCGCCTTGATCTAGGTTCCCCCATGCTTTCAATGAATTTATAAATCTACCTGCTGTTTTAGCATTATTACGCATAGCAAGCATGACTCTTTTCTGTCTTGCCTCTAATTGATCTAAAAGCATTACATCATTATTACTTCTTGCCGAATCTTTCAATATAGCAAGTTCCTTAAAGACTCTCATTGTGAATCCAGTGAAGGCATCCATGTTTTCACCAAATATGCCAAGTATATCGCTACGCTCAATCTCTCTAACAGCATCCTTTAAGGTCTGCTGCATATCATCATTATTGTCTCTCAATAGATTATTAAAAGTAGTATCTCCATCATTTATACTACTCTCGATTGACTTAGACTTATATTTATTTTGATTTTCAAGAGCCTCACCAATCTTACTTACTTCTGGATCTTCTGACTTCTTAGACCTCTCAATAAGTTTACCCTTAGAGTCTCCATCTGGATCTACCATATATTCCTGCCTCTGCTCAGGAACCTTTAATTTACTTTCAGTAACTTTCTTGATCTGTCCTTGTGGACTATCTGGATTAGGCTCACCACGTTCTTGTCTTTCCCTAGCTTCTTGTGCCCTCTTCTGCTCAACATTGCTTTTAAGACCACGATAAGAAGTTCTAAGAGTATTCCTTAGTTCTGCCTTAGTAAGACCAGTATAATTCTTATTTATCTTAGTCTTGTAAAATTTACTAAATGATTCAACTAGGTTATCCCATACAGAAGATTCTAGGTCTGTGTTCTCTGCCATATTAGCAAGGAATTCTTGAGCTAACCCTATCCTTCCTTGTTCTGTAGTTGCATCGTATTCTTTATAGTTTGGCTGAATGTTGTTTTGAATTTCAGTCTCAAAACTCTTATAGATTTGCTCATGGAAGTTACTAAACTCAGTAGCATCAGAATATAATACCTTGATCCCCTTGTGTGTAACTATCTCATGATTGGCAAGCTGATCCATTCTCTCGTCAATAGTTATCCCTAACTTGTCTGCTTGCTTTTGTATGCCAGATATATTGTAGACAACTCTATTTGTAGCAGGATCTACAAAAGCCTCAATGTTTTCACCACTTTCTTCAGCTTTCTTTGCTTCTGTCTTTGCAATACCATCATCCAAATCGTCTAATGTATCTACGAGATTTATGTCCTCATCATACTCATTCTTAATCTCCTTAACCTTAGACTCTACAATATTCCTATAAGTCTGCTGATCTTCTGTTAGTTCTTTAACAGTAGCAGCCTCACCAGTTACCTCAGTTTTACCTTTTGGTAGGGCAGACGCAATTTGAACACCTGCTTGTGTCATCGGGCCAGAAATAGAACCGATAGTAAATAATTCATCAACTTCTTCTTTACTGATACCAGGATCTTCCAAATATCCTTGATAAACCTCTACAGCACCTTCACCTATAGATTCAGCAGCCATAGCACCACCAACGCTTAAAGGCTTCATAACCTTCTCTGGTATCTTGCTTAGAACTTTTCCAGAAACTCTACTTGCACCAGATATTTTACCTGCCGTACTAATCCCCTTGCCTATACCTGCTGACAAATAAGTTAATGCAAAGTCAGTAGCATATTGATCTGGTGATACAGCCATAGACTCAACACCTTTGAAAAACTCACGAGTCTTTTCATCCTTTATGTTTTCCAACTCAGGCATGAACTCTTTCATGGTTTCATCAAATTCAGCATCGAGAAATTCATCATTAAATGACTTCATCATTTTCTTTCTCAACGCATCCTTAAATCTAGGATCTCTGGAAAGATTGTAAGACTCTAAAAGAGCTTTATTCTCATCACTTAAAAATGACCTCTTTGGATCTTTAGAGTATTGTTCATACCCTAAGTCATCATTTAAGTCTGTTACTGCTTGGTGAAATTCACTCTGAACTAATGCAATCCTCGACTCCTTTTCCTCTTCAGTAAGAGAGTTATCCATGAGAATACTAATTCCCTCATCAAATTTTTCAGTAGCTTTATTTTTAGCACTAAACTCAAATTGACGACCCATCCATTTCTCGAACTTGGCAGCACGAATAGAATATAAATCTCGTAATGCTTCTTGTCTTTCTTTTGCTTCTCCTTCACCAGTAGGAGCAATGGCAGATATTAAATTAATAGGAGCCTTTAAAAAGGTAGAAAGACCACTCTGTACAACTGAAGTCCCTGCCTTTTTTAATGTATCTAAGGATAGGTAATCTGTTCCAAAATCTTCCTCATAAGTCTTATCAACTGAAGCATTAAACTTGTCAATAATAGAGCTATCAACCTGCCCTGCATCTACAGCAGATTTTATCTTATCTCTATATAAAGGCACCCAACCTTGGAATACTCTTCTTTTGCCCTCTTTATCAGCTTCATTATACCAATCTGTGCTAGTAATTTCCTTCCAATTCTTCATATTACATTCCCGAAGTTACAAGACCTTGTAAAAATTTTTCTGCATCTTCTGCTGATATTCTATTAAGATTACCCCCTCCTGTTGGAGTATTAATAGGAGCAGAACCACCTTCTACTTGTCTTATAACTTCATAAAACTCATCTTGCAACTCTTCTTCTAATGTTGATACTTTAGATTTGATTTCCTCCCAATATTCAGGATCTTTTTCTTTAATTGCTTTCCCTTGAGCAATAGCCTCACGTGGATTTGTTAGAGCATCTGCTCCTGTTTTCATAACCGCATCTGAAAACTGGAAATTTTTAATAAAGTCATTTCCAAGCCCAAATATATCAGTCTGTGCCTTCCTTTCATACTTAGGCTGATTAGATGCTTGAGAAGCAGTTCCAAGTATTCTTGTGCTACCAACACTACCTCCTTGCCCTTCCTTTAGCATATTATCATCCTGCATTTTTTTAAGTGCAATTCTTTCAATCTCCGTTATTCGCTTCTCTTTTTCCATCTCCATATTGAGCTTGCGAATATCATTTAACTGTTTGTATTGCTCACCTGCCATACCAGAAAACACAGCATAATCAGGGATATTATATCTTTTAGCAATACTGTCATTACGAGCATCAAAAGCAGAAAGTTTCCTTAGCCTTTCATCCTCATCCGTTATAGCTAAAATTTCTTCATATTCCTTGTTTAAGCCTTTTGCCTTCTCTTTATATGTAAGGCTTTCTTCTATGAATTGCTTTTTTGTTTCTAAGTCAAATTTAGAACTAGCTAGATCAAATTCTGTTTTCTTTAATACTAAATCTTGAGTAGCCTTTTTTCTCTCAAGGTCATACTCAGCAGACATAATATTAGCCTCATTCATCTTAACCTGCGTCTGAGCCAACATCTCTTGTCTGTTGTTCTGAAGCTCTTTAAGCCTCATATTCTGCTGACGCTCATAAAGAGAAAGTGTGTTACTTTGGATTTGCTGAACCCTTGTTTCGTCAGCAGCTAATCCTGTATCAAATAATCTTGGAGTATCGCTCATAATTTATCTTCCAGTTGATGATCCACTTTTCCATGCACTCATCGAGTCATACATATCTGCATAATCAGCAGCACTTAATCCTTTATTACCCATTGCCCTTTGTTGTCCAGACCATGTTCCTGCCCTGTTCATTTCGCTTGAGATTTGACCAGAACTAAAACCTCCTCCTCCACCGCCTGAGAAGCCTCCTGCGAGAGAAGTTCCTAATTGTTGCATATTAGCATTAAACTCTGCATTTTGCCTAGCAATAGCTTCATATTTACCTCTAGCATTAGCATTCTGAATATTTGCCACTATATCTGCCTGTTTTTGTGCTGCATTACGTCTTATAAGGTTCTGTTGGAAGTCAAACTGTGCTGCATTAAATTCATAATTAGCATCAAACTGTGCTTGCTGTTGAGCCTGTCCAGCAGTCGTTAAGAAGTTAAGAGGACTCGTAGGATTGACTCTAGGCATTGTCGCATTAAGCTGCTGAAAGATGCTTTGAGACTCTTGTAACCTTTGCGAACCATATTGCATAGAAGAGATACCAAAGTCTCTCATAAGATCAAAAGAATTAAACTCTCCCCTTGTTCCTCTAGTAATCCCTGACTCTGCTGCTTTTCTTCTTAGATACTCTTGTTGATCTGCTGGTAAACTGTATGGATCATTTAAGCGTTCCATACCTGCTTCAGTAAGTTTCTTTTGATACTCTCTGAATCCTGGCATTGCTTTCTCAGTAAGCCCTAAAAGCCGATCCTGCTCATAAGCGTCTGCTTGAGTGACTAGCTGTTGAGCCAATGGAAGGTTTTCCAAGTTGTCTTTTATATTCTCTCTAGTAGTATATCCTAATGGTGCTGTCCCCTCTGGCAAGTCTACTGTCTGAACATCAATGAAATTAGGTGCTACCATTTTAGGTTTTGGATTCCTTTTACTTCCAAAAAAACCTGCTACTCCACCGATTATCCCACCTGCTACAGTTCCAACTGGCCCAAACGCACTTCCAATCATAGCACCTGTTGCTGCACCTTTCATGGCTCCAGAGGTCTGAGCAGATTTACCGCTAGTTAAGTTACCTCCACCTTGAGGTGTGAAATTATAACTGCTTTGAGATAACTGAGAGTATCTTCGCCTGTCGCTTCTTGTATCTGTAGTTGACATCTCTAAGCCTTTCTAATTAACCACGCACAAATGAATGGTTGCATATTATTTGTATTATCATAGCCCGAAAATCCACCAATAGGGTGAGTGTGGGAACCCCCACCTCCCAATGCTGTTAAGTCGAAAAAACCTGCACCACCACCACCTAATTCTGTTGCACCACCACCTTGTAAAACTTGTGGTGATGATGGCAATTCAGATTTAGTCAAAGTATGTCCATCAGTATTTGCAGGCATCGTATGCCTATGATTCTCAGTCTCACTACCACCTGTATCACCAAAAGCCCTAGAAGTTAATCCTGCCCCTGCCCCTGCTGCTACAATCACTCTACCATAGTAATCTGCCACTCGATACCACCCAGGGTTATTAATCTCAGCATCATCTATTGTGACAGCTTCTACATACTTAATATCACCTGGAACACCATCAAGAGTTCTCCATAAAGCTCGCTCCCAAACGAGAGCAGTATTTATGTCAGTGTCAAAGAATGTTTGACCATCTACAGGATTGCTCGGTCTACTAGAAGTTCCACCTGTTGGAACAGGGAAAACCATCGCAACCCACTCTGAGCCGTTCCATGTTTTCCATGCTACAGGGGCACCAGAAGCATTAGTCTCTAACCAAGGCTTATCTCGATCAGCAGCTAATGGGATTGTTGCCCCAAAGTTTATACCACTAAACCCACCTATCCCTAATACAGATATATACTGAGCTATCTGGTTTAATAAGTCATCTGGTGTTCCAGGGAACTGAGTCCCCGAAGGTGTAGGATTTGCTGATAAATATAAGCTAGGCATCTTTCTCCAAAATTATTGTTTAACGAATATCTGCTGCACCAGTACAGATGAATTTTGAAGTGCCATCATAGAATATAGAGTATTTTGTGTAGGAATTCAAGGTAGAACCTGCTAAATCTGGTTTTGTTCCTGCCTCAAATTGAAAAGCAGCATCAAAAGTAATATCAGCACTTGCTCCTGCCTTCTTTACGATCAAATCATACATTCCCCTTACTGGATTATCTATACCGTTCAAAACGGCTGCTTGAGTGCATTCCAAATATGCTATGTGTCCTAGCTCTCTATCCCAATCAAGAGTAGCTTGGTCTGTCAGTGTTTGAGTAGTCCATTCATAAGCCTTACTTCTTGTGTAAGCCTCAATAGTAGGAGGAACCACATTGTAGTCATCCCCTGCTGTGTCTGTTATCACGAACTCATCAGTATCAACTAATGGTGTTTTTGCTGCATTTGCATTTAGTCTTTTAGTAGCCATCTTTAATAATCTCCGTATAAATTACCGTTTTCATCTGTATAATTGTTTCCTGCTCCATCCACATAGTAACTACCACCGTAAGCAGCAGGGATTAAATATTCTGTAGTAACCTCATTGTATTCACATTCTTGGCAACTCTCATCAGGTTGGAATGCGTAAGTGTCTTGATTTACTGCTGCATAATCAGCATGAGCAACAACACGATCTATCTTGCAACTCCCTTGAACTACTATCTGTATCTGGAAGGAGTTGCCAATCATAGTTTCTACATCATTCTCACTTGTGAGTGTTTTAAGTAGAGGTCTTTGTCCTTTTGAAAGATTCTTCCAAACGTGAGGAACTGCCGTAGAAGCATCTGTAACTGTTTGGCAAGCCTGTATAGTATCCCACAGATACCACACACAATCATCATCTCTCCGATAGTAAACAGATATGTCTACCGTTCCAGATATATCAGCAAGCCACATATCAAAACGAGATAACTTCTTCTTATCTACTCCAGACCCAAAGAAGAACTTGCGATACTCTACTTGCCATTTTATACGGCTAGAAGTCTCTGTGCCATCATCACTATAGAGGTCTACAGTCTGATTTTCCATTATCTCCCATAGTCTATTTGTCTGGCTGTCATCACGTGAGATTATAAAAGCCCTCTGAACTCCATCTATTCTAGCATTAAAAGCATGAGTTACACGTATCCCATCCCACTCTCCATCATAGATAGGTGAACTTTTACCTGCCATAGAAGAAGTAGGACTGACATCCATAGAGATAAGGTTTCTATATGTGTTCCACCCATAATCATTATGATAAGGTGAAGCACTAAAAAGTATCTTATTCTTGTGTAATACGGAAGGAGCAGTGCTTAAAAGAGCTAACCCTTCATGATTCACAATCCTTGAAACCTCCTTAGAAAGTGAGCTATTTCCTGCTGTTTGAGAATCTACAATAGCTTGCCTTAAACTTCTCAGTTCTCCAAATCCATCTCTCCAGAATAAGTCTTGATTAAATGAAATGATTGATTGATGAGATATACAACCGATATTAGGGAATAGCTGAGTCTGAAAGGCAGTCACATCTTGCCATTGCTCTCTATTAACAATATCTGCTCTAAGTGCTACAGTCCAATCTTGCCCAAATACCACTAATGGCCCGTAACCAGTATTACTGTCATTAACAGGGATAAATGCCATACCAGTTGCTACACCAGGCAATGCGAAAGAGCCACCACCACCAAAGTAGATATTCTCAGTAAATAGTAACTCGCTATCACTCCCTGCACCTGCTATATCACCTGCATAAAGACGACCAAACCCATCATGAACCCATATACGACCATTGCCAACAGCCATGTGCTTACCCTTGGGTATTTCATCACTAGCGGCTCTAATCGTTGTAGAGCCATCATAAATAATTGCCGTATCAATTCCATTCTGAATAATTAGTTTCCCTGTTTGTGTTTCTGCAAAAAACAATTCTCTAGCATCAGGGTAATTTTGAAAATCTAATGGAATATCTTCTATTGTAAAAGTTGATGAGGTAGGACTGACATAGTGTAAGAATCCATCTATCATCATGACAATCATCCCATTCCTAGCCTTATAAGAAGTTGCACCATTAACCTTACCAGAAGGTAAAATGGCACGTTCTCTTAGTCCAAACCTAGGCTTAGGTTTACCATCCCTAAATGAACAATTAACGCCCCATGCTACCTGAGACTCATTAATGTATTCTGGATCTAGTGCTGTAGAGACTCCACCGCTTACTATAGCTTGTGCCTCTTTTTGCCATTGTTCAAAATCACTCATATTATTGCCTCAAAGTCACCTAGTCCAAACCCTTTACTCATCTTTAGAAAAGGTTGATGTGATTTGCCATTGTAGCTATTCGCTTCTTCAGTTAAGCAGTTTACAGCTAGGTTTTTAAACATTTGATATTCTTGTGGCTTCTGTGCCCTACGTTTAGCCTGTGCTATAATCATATTCTCAAGAGCATCTATATTTGGGATGATAAGATTGTCATTATCATTTACCAACTCAACAAATCGTTTCCTCGCACGAATACGTACAGTGACAGGATCAGTAGAGTCAGAAAGAAAAGGAATATAATACCTTCTATAAGAGGGTTTAAGTTCATTTGGGTGATATTCTCCTATTGTAGTTTCTACAGCTAAATCATCTATTGCAACTAAATCTAAATACCCCTTTGTTTGGTCTTTTACGATAGAAGTAATCTCAGAGAATTTCTGAGTAGAAGCTACGTCTACAGTAAGATATATACCATCTATATATGTTCCAGAAGATGCAGGCTCTTCACTTCTTATCCAATCTCCATTTTGGTCATACCCTTTAACTAGAATACGTTCTGTTCCTGCTTCTATACCTGTAGAGTCAAACCTTAGAGTATAAGTCCTTCCTTCTTCATTTGGAATATCCAAGAAGGTTACAGCGTCCTCTTTGTCGATGATTACATCTACATTAGTGAATTCTTCCTGTGTTCCAGGGCCATACTGATCGAATTCTATCCAACCCCTTCTAAGTTCATACCCTATTTTATCTACAGATATGCCAAGAATAGAGTCTAAGTAATAAGGTAGAGTCAGAGTCCTATTCTGTGTAACAACCTTATATCTGTCCACAACAGAAGGGTAATCACCTGTTTTAAGCAATTCCTCAGTAGCTCTATTAATTGCTAGTTTGAATTTATCACTAGCAGTAGGGTATCCTGTTACACCTGCAATATCAGCTAGTAGTGTTCTCGCATCTGCTAATGTTCTCTGTATCATTTTCTTTACCTTTCTCTTATTTTAGTGCTTAAAACGCCAATTATTCTTGAAGAATACTTATATGGCATTTCTCCTAATTCTGCAATGATTGCATTAATTTCTTCTTCTGTTAGTTCTATCTTCATACAGTAGCAGGGATTAGCCCTGTCCTTGTTTTAATAATAGCTAAGTCTGCTGACTCTTGGGCGGTCAATCCACTTGTTGTAGTCTCCGCAATGAATATTAGATTCTTCCAAACTATGTCAATGCCACCACCCCCTGTTGTCGGGTCTTTAACAGGATACGCACCATCACTTCGGTAAAACCTTATATTATCGGTCTGATATACATTCGATGTTGTAGTATTATCCCACTGTAATCCGAGCACTGTTATATCATTTTTAATATTCGCAGCGTCCTCAGCTTCAATAGCTCCATAAAGCTCTCTGATTCCATTTTCGGTAGTCATGTTGTAAACCCACCAAGAATAAAACTCAGACATTGCAAAGTTACTAGCGACATCTAAGTCTATTTCATCATCAATATAGTCAGCAGAGAATTTAGTTACCGTTGATCCATCTATCCCCATACCGTTATAT
>Ga0208019_1001571_pt1 | contig 12044 bp, 14 predicted proteins | sample CB_VirMetaG_5_FD_184540 | JGI IMG/M metagenome (GOLD analysis project Ga0208019, IMG submission 184540) | Freshwater to marine saline gradient viral communities from Chesapeake Bay - CB_1508_1D Viral MetaG (SPAdes) (version 4) | ecosystem: Environmental > Aquatic > Marine > Coastal | place: USA...
TTCCACTAACTTCTTGGCATCGTTAACAAGATCACCAATGAGAGCAGAGTAATCCGTCTCGTTGGCTGTCGTGACTACATCCTCCCTTAATCTGCGGAGGACATTGTTAATAAGGTCTAAATACGTCATACGAATGGCCTCGCTATAGACTGAAGCATACCAAGGGCTTTAGCTACGTTATTCAATTCTTTCATTTGCGGTTCAAACAATTCTCTTGAAAACATTTGTTCTGTAATGGGGGCTTGTTGAGATAACATCATAATCAGACCGCTTCTAACGCCGTCACCTATACCATCCCCTGTACCATCTCCAGTACCATCACCAGTACCGTCTCCTGTACCGTCTCCGTCTCCAGTACCACCACCTATACCACCAGTACCACCACCTGTACCGCCTGTACCGCCAGTACCGCCTGTACCACCGCCAGTACCGCCTGTACCACCGCCTGTACCACCGCCAGAGCCTGTACCCGTACCAGTCCCCGTACCCGTTCCAGTTCCAGTGCCTGTTCCTGTGCCTGTACCAGTAACTGTTCCTGTTCCAGTAACTGTTCCTGTGCCAACCAATGCTCCAGTTATATCTCCAAAAACATTAACCTTGTTTTCGTCTGTGGCATCTGTGACATCTGAAACATGTTCTAAAGTTATGGTTCCATCTGGAAGGAAAATTAGATTTACATTTTGACCTTCGTTAAACGTGCGCCCTTCTGCTCCAGCAACATCACTAGCAGGTATTATTTCGCCTCCGGGCAACCTATTGCCGCTGCCGTCAAATGGCGCATAAACAAACCCACCGTTTTCATATATCCACGAATATCTGGACGGCTCTGCTTGTGCAGTCTCTCCGGAAATTCCTCCAGTACTAGCCACACCACCTGTAATATCACCCTCTATATCTACAGCAGTGGTATCCTGGGTTAAGTCATCTGTGGTTCTTTGACTTAAATCTACTTCTTCTTCGGTGGTTATACCTCCTGTACCTGCAACATCACCAATCCCGCCTTCAACATCTAAAGTTTGAACGGGGCCAGTCTGAAGAAGTTCCAGAACTGATGGCTCACGTCTCTGCTCGTCATAGGCGGCCTGTATTTCGCTTTCAGGGATTCCTGTGCTTATGGATACATCTTCTACTGTTACGTCACCGCGCCTTAACAATTCAGTGACATAATCTATTTCAGCCTGATTAACCCCATCAGCAACAGCCTGACCAATAGCATCCAAGACTGTTTCTTTTGCGCCTTCACCGTTTTGACCCAACTGCTGAGAAGCCAAGGCCAGCCTTTGCGTGTTCTCAAAAGCTATCCTTTCCTCGGGGGTCATTGGCGTTTCCTGAAGACCGTCATCCTTAAGCATGTTGGACAAGATTGCACCGAACAATAACGGAGGCAATGCAGTAGAAAGCAAGCCCGTCAAGCCTGTTGCGCCTGCTCCGGCAGTAGTGCCAAGAATGTCTGCGCCAATAGAACCGCCCATAGCGGCCTGTTTTTCAAGTGCGGCGATTGAAAGATCAGCGATTGAAAGATCAGACATTATTCTTCCTCAATCATGTCGGTTAAAATGTATTGCATTTGATACTGGAGTATCCCCACTAAATATACGGGGTCTAGCCCTTGCTCAATCTTTTCTAGACACCATTCGGTTAGCTCGCAATCTGCTGTTTCCGCTAGAGCCACCATCTTGTTAACAGGAAACTCCACAATAGACATCACAGAACCCCAAGGTTAATAGCACAATAAACTCTATCTATTAGTTCTTTGTATCGGCTCATGTCGTGATCTGATACAGCATCAGTCAATCGCCAATCATCCTTCATATAATCTCTGTCTGGGTCAATACAGACCATATTCGTGTTACTAAAGTAAACAAGAGACTGGCCTGAATCTGGGCCATAAAAGTACCTTGGTACTCTTGAGACTATATCGCTACCCTGGACAAAGGATAGCTGGGTCTTAAGGTGGCTCATGGTGGTCACATCTGACTTCCAGAACACATTGGGTTTGCCAAATGTCACAAGGTGAAGGTCAATAAAGTCATTCATAGAATGTGCTGATAGTTCAGCTAATGCGCCACCAAGGGAATGGCCGCATACTATTGTCCTTTCATCAGGGGACAGAAGACTTCTGATCTCATCCCAAACTGACTTGTGTGCCATTGCAAAACCACCATGACACCACCTGCCCTTATACTTAATCGGAATAGCGGATAGGTTAAACAACCAATCATGTGCCTGCTGAGTCCCCCTAAACACAACAACCTGGAAGTGATCGTCTTTAATCACATACGCCGTTGTGGAGGTAAGCCCCCGCTCTATCTTGACACCCTGAACTTCGTTATAACAGTTGAGTGAATAGTTAGCAGCGAGCTTGGCAATTTGTTGGTTTCTACTCAGCACCGCAAGTAATCTCAATCCTGTGTGGTTCTACAGCTACAGCAACCGCCTCACGGTTTGCCATACGTGATTCCATAGGAAGGGCGCAGTATCTATCAACGGCGCTCTTAACAGCCCCTACGGAGCTACAGGAGGCCATAAACAACAGGCTAAGGGTAAATAGGATTCTCATGTTAAACTCCAGTGTAATTAGTAATAACAGCTACAGCGGCGGCAAATACAACCCAGAAGATTCTTTCAACAAACGCCCGGCTGATCTTGTCGCTTAATTGAGAAATCTGCTCGTCCATGTGTTCAACCTTCTGCTCTATATTAGTCTGACGATTGAATACTGTGACCAGCCTTTCCTCAACACGGGCAAGACTAACAATAGCCCTCTGGAGGTCATCCAGCTTATTCTCTATTCGCGAAAGGCGATCTTCTGACATCACTTCACCTGACTACTAACAAAACTAAAAAACCAACTAATCGTAAAGATACAGGCTGTTACCAGGCTAACGATGATTGTTCCGTCAATCATAATGCGTTTCTTTGCTGCCTTGGCTTTTGCTTCTTCTACCCTTCGCTGACGTATCTGCTTGCGCTTCCTCATCATGTCTAGGTAGAAATCATTACCTACTGTCCAGCAGATCAATTCTCTCAAGTCAGATTCCATCTTCTGCATTTTGTGTTCAGCCATCTGGAGTTCCAGTGCTTCGGCCTCTACACTCTTGCCACGGAATAACTTTGACCCGTTTTCGTTTTGAATCTTCCTTACGTCTAGCTGGTCTTTCTTATCATAAAAAGCAGAGAAATACTCAACCATGTCACTGGCTTCACGCCCCATCTCCATTGCCTTTTTGACCATGTTGTAGGACTTGGCAGCGGCACCAAGCAAAGCCGTGACGGTAACTGGCTCCATTCTTTAATTAGGCTCAACAGGCCAGACTACGTTAGTCGGGAATCCTGCTTGTTGAGGTATATCCCGTAGTGATTGGCGATAAGTAGCCCATGCTGCTTTATCTACTGGCGCGTCTGCTACTTGAGTCCAATCTGATTCGGCAAGAAGTTTGTCCCGCTTTGTACGAATTTGTCTTGAGAATACAATGTTTTCCAGTTCTTCCTGAGTGTGCTTCATTACACTACCCTCACTTTCAAGTTGTTGGCAGCCAGAGCAGTTATCCTGACTTTATCCGTTGCGGGGAAATCAAAGTCGTAATCCGTACCTAGTATTGCACCTTCGTTCAATGTGTTGGCATCGTAGTTGATAGACACACCATCTGACGAAGGCACTGTAGTCCCTGATGTCAGGTTGAAGATAATTGCCAAATCCAGATCATTACCAAGAGTAAAGTGGTTGGCATCTGTGACGGCTTCCAGCTGAGTCTTGTTCATTTGGTTTATGTAAATGTATTGAATAGAATTATATTGATAGATGGTAGTATCGCCGCTAGAGGTAATATAAAAATTTAATCCAGAGTTAGCAAAAGTCCCGCCAAAAGCCACAGAAGATTGAGAAGAATAAGAAAAACTTATTGAAGAGTAAGATGCGGTAGAAACATCAAATCCTGTAGTCAAAGTGTATTGATACCAAGAGTTAGTAGTGTTATCCATAATAAACATCTTTGTCCCATCAGAATTAAAGCGCATCGCATATGGTTGAATTGCTTGTGATGCAACACTAAAAGAAACAGAATCATATGAAGCACTAGAAACATCATATGCACTAGATAATGTATAACTGTGGACATTATCTGATGAGTAGCCAACTACAAACATTTTTGTGCCATCTGAGTTAAAGGCTAATGCTGACGGGCTTGCTTCTTGGGAGGCTACAGAAAAACTATTTGACGAATATGATGCTGTAGACAAATCCCAAGCACTAGACACGTTGTATTCATATACAGTATCGGTTGTATAACCACAAATATAAAACTTAGTTCCATCGCTTTTCCACACTAACTCCAAAGCATTTATTTCTTGCGAAGACAAACTAAATGACACTGAATCATAACTTGCTGTTGAAACATCATAAGCCGTAGATAATGTATACTGATATATGTTGTCTGCTGTTCTTCCTATAATATACATTTTAAGTCCATCGCTCTTAAACGCTATTCCTGTTATTGACCCAGCCTCATTACTAGCGTCAAAACTTTTGTTGGCATAAGATGCATTTGCTAAATAAAAACCAACATTATCAACAGCACCTTCCATAGCCTCAGCCAACGTAGCTAACTCTGTGTTAGTCGTGCCGTTTACCCAAGTCTCTGAAGCGTAAGTTGAATTAGAGTTGTACTGCCAAGTACCACCGTTGTTCCTGACAATATCTCTCTCGCCGTCTGTGTTATCAATAACAGTCCACGTTGTTCTGTCGTCTGTAGAGATAGCGTAGTAGACGTTACCGTCACCTGCGGCTTCATCCGCAGTCATAGAGTTAATGTCAGTCCAGTAGGTAGAGTCTATTGAGCTTGTTGTGTGGACTGCGTGGTAGCCTGTAGGTAAAGCCGTTACACCTAAAGAGTATTCGTTAACATTATCTGAGGCATACCCAATAACAAACATTTTTGAGCCGTCATTGTTGAACGCTATTCCTTGTGGAGTTGTTTCTTGCCCAGCTACAGAAATTACTTGAGAAAAACTTGCCGTGGAAAGATCAAAGCCCGTACCTAGCGTGTATTCATTGATTTCGTCATTTGCGTCTCCAGAAATAAACATCTTAGTTCCATCAGTATTAAATGCTATTCCTGTTGGAGATGTTTGTTCGGATGAAACAGAAAAACTTATTGACGCATAACTAGCTGTAGATACATCAAAACCTGTTGTTAGTGTGTACTGATATACTTCATCACCGACAAAACCAACAACGTACATTTTAGTGCCATCGTTATTAAATGCTAATCCTGTTGGAGTAGTTTCTTGAGAGGCTACAGAAAAACTATCTACAAAAGAAGCTGTTGAAACATCAAAGCCAGTGCCTAGTGTATATTCGTTTACGTCATCTCCTGTTACACCAAGAATAAACATCTTAGTTCCATCAGTATTGAATTTGAAGTCCTGTGGATTGTTTTCTTGCCCACCTACAGAAAAGTTTTGTGAATAACTTGCTGTTGAAACATCAAATCCAATAGTCAATGTATACTCATTAACGTCTTGACCAGCGTTACCAAGAACAAACATTTTAGTTCCGTCTGTGTTAAAAGCTATGCCTACTGGCGTTATGTCTTGTGCGTTTACACTAAAACTTTGCGAGTATACTGCTTGAGAAATATCAAAATAACTTGGAGCAAGACCACTCAACTCCAAATCACCATCAGTGGTGTTATACACTACGGCGTACATCTCCCAGTCACCTGAAGCTACTTGGGCGTAGGAAGAAGGGGCTGTGGTTTCTACAAAGGCACCACCTGTAGATGTGAGGACAAACTCACCAGAGTTAGCGTAGATTGTCTTGCCTACGTCTGCTGAGGCGAATGAGCCTGTGCCGAGTAATAAAGAAGAATAGCTTAGATCGTATTCGTTAACGTCTTGTCCAGTATATCCAACAATAAACATCTTGGTTCCATCAGAATTAAACGCTATTCCAGATGGTTCTGTTTCTTGTGAGGCTACAGAAAAACTTTGAGAATACGTTGCTGTAGATACGTCAAATCCAGTTCCTAATGTGTATTCATTTACATCTTGTCCAGTATTGCCAACAATAAACATTTTAGTGCCATCGTTGTTAAATGCTATATCTTCTGGAGTTATATCTTGCGCAGATACGGAAAAGTTCTGAGAATACGTTGCCGTAGATACATCAAATCCTGTGCCTAATGTGTATTCGTTTACCTCATCCCCACTAATACCAACAATAAACATTTTTGTGCCATTGTTGTTAAAAGCTATTCCAGATGGAGATATTTCTTGCGCCGAAACTGAAAAGTTTTGTGAGTATGTGGCAGTAGAAACGTCAAATCCAGTACCTAAAGTGTATTCGTTAACGTCATCTCCACTATATCCAACGATAAACATTTTGGTGCCGTCTGTATTAAAAGCTATACCTTGAGGAGTATCTTCTTGTGAGGCAACAGAAAAAGCATCAACAAAAGTTGCTGTAGATACGTCAAAACCAGTAGATAAAGTGTATTCGTTGACGTCATCTCCCGTGTTTCCAACGATAAACATTTTGGTGCCGTCGGTATTAAAAGCTATTCCTCTTGGTTCTGTGTCCTGAGATGAAACACTAAAACTATCCACAAAACTTGCAGTAGAAACATCAAACGCAACAAAGTCCAACGTAGTCGCAGGAGCGCTATTTACTCTGGTGTAGTTTTCAGCAGTTGAGTTGACGTCCCATTGATTATTCGTTACGCCTGTCTGTGGGACTTCTTTAGTCACAGACACAACAGGCACACCTGAGGTCACAGCAGAGGATAGAGTAAGCGTTGATATTTCGCCTGAAATATAGGTCTTGGTCTGTGTTGCTAGTGTTGGGTCTGTAGAGAGAGCCGCCCATGATGGAGTGGTTCCATTAGTAGTCAGGTATTTTCCTGAATTACCTGATTGACTTGGGAAGTCTGTTACTTGCGAAAGAGTGACAGATGTTGCAACAGGCGCAACATTATTCCATGAAGAGCCATCATAGACCTTCATGGAATTATCTGTAGTATTAAAGTAAGTAGCACCAGTAACCAGGGCATCACCGTCATTATCAAGTGATGGGTTGCTAGCCTTAGCTCCTAGATAACGGTCATCAAAAGAATCGTAACTAGCCGCTGCATTTGACGCGCTGGTAGCAGCATTACTTTCGGATGTAGCCGCATTGGATTCGGAAGTAGCCGCATTAGATTCAGAGGTAGCAGCAGCCGCAGCACTAGCAGCAGCACTGGTCGCAGAACCAAGAATAGAATCTACATACGCCTTGCGAGTTAAATCATCATCGGTAGTAGGTGTGGCGGTTGAAGTGGCTTTGTTTGAACCTAGTGCGATATTGCCTGTCATCGTGCCGCCAGCCAGTGGCAACATGGTGTCTGCGTAGGCTTTGGTCGCGGCATCTGTTGATAAAGAAGGAGTACCAAGACCTGTGATCTTGTTTGTACCCATAGCAATAGCACCAGTCATAGTGCCACCGCTTAAAGAAAGTTTACCCGCCAGAGATGTAGTTACTGTGCTGGAGAAGTTTGCGTCATCTCCAAGAGCCGCTGCCAGTTCATTCAATGTATCCAAGGCAGCAGGGGCAGAATCAATTACAGCAGCTACAGTAGTATCAACATAACCCTTAGTCGCTGCGTCAGTAGAAGATACTGGAGAAGCTAGGTTAGTCAGGATAGTGTTAGTAAAGTCTACAGTTCCATTAACAACAAGATCGTTAACAGTAGTAGTTCCAGAAGAGGCGGTGAGATTGCCAGTGACATTACCTGTCAAATTACCCGTAACATTACCTGTGACATTACCAGTTACATTACCAGTCAGCGCACCAGTAAAACCTGTATTCGCGGTTATGTTAGTGCCAGTAATAGCTTGGGGGGTAGAACCACCAATGACCATTCCATTGACCGTACCGCCTGTAAATGTAGCGTTAGACGATAACAACGCAGAATTGGCTGTAACTGTTCCACTCGCTGTAATAGCACCTGTAGTTATTGAGGTTGGATTAGTACCCAATTCAATAATGGTTGCACTTGCATTTTCTGTGAACAACCTCTTGTCGGCGGTATTTACAGCAAGCTCACCCTGCACCAAGTCAGTAGCAGAAGGAACTGCGGATGCGGTTGACGAAAACTTAGTAATGATTGTTGCCATCTATATCACCTTTTCTGTGATGCTTTAACAGCCCGTAGTCTTTTCTCTGCTTCCTTCTTGGTAGGAGAGTAGCCAGGCACTTTGTCTATTTTCCACCCTTTCTTGGTTTTGCGAATGGGCATTACCACTTCACCTTGTCTGCCCAGTATGCGGCTGACATCTTGCCCTTGGAAATGTTCTTGGCATGACGAGCCTTGAATGATTTGCGTCTTGCCTTCTCTGATTCTGTTTTAGGATTCTTGCCAGCACCTGATACGCCCTGCTGACCGAAGCGAATAGTCTTAACCTTGTCACCCTCTTTAGCCACTACCACGTGACTTTTTGTCGGGTGCTTAGGGGTTCTCTTGGGTTTGTTATAACCGGAGACACCTGCTCTTTCTAATCTTGGGTCTTTTTTCATAATAAGTGGTCAGGGGGCCGAAGCCCCCCAACCTATCCTAACTTATACGTCAGGTACACAGAGGATGAAGCCAGCCTCTGGACGGTGAGCCTGAACACCGTAAAGGGTGTCGGCAGTGTACAGAGTTGCCAAGTACTCTTGCTTGTACTGAGTCTGAGAACGGACGTTCATCTGCTCAGCCAGGACAAGGGCATCCTTGTGGATAAGGAAAGCACCGCGAACATCAGCAGTACCAGTTGAGTTAGAGGTAGCATCCTCAATCAGCGGGCAGTTGGAAGAAACGTAAACGTCAATTCCGTATACTGAGCCAATCAGACCAGACTGGACAGTAGCGCCATCGCGGAAATCAGAAGATACATAACGCTCAGTACCCATGATTGCAGAACGCAGAGCAGGAGGAATAACAAACGCACGATCAGTCATCGGAACGTCATTGTCATCCATCAGCTTGATGAGAGCGCGGAAGCCAGCGTCAGTGAATACGTCAGCAGCAACAACAGTGTCATCAGCGTAAGCAGTCAGACCAGTAGAAGCGTCTACAAAGTAAGTGTTTGCACCTTCCCATGCAGTACCAGTACAAGTACCAGTAACAGGAACAGTCAGGTCAAAAGTACCACTACCGAAGCCAGTACCAGCGCGGAACAGATCATCATCAACCTGCTTAGCCAGAGCGTAACCAGCGTCTTCAGTGTAGAACTGACGCAGAGAAGCCAGAGCTTGAACCTCTACGATGTCCTCAATCAGACGAGAATACTCATAGTGACGGTTGATAGTGATGGTGGTTTCACTTTCCAGGTTAGCCTGCATAGTAACGGCAACAGCTTCTTGCTTGGCATTAGCTCCACCACGAACGGGCTTAGGAATGTGGATAACATCACCCTTATTACCAGACATAGTCATGGTCTTAACAAGGGGAGCCATCTTCAGGGATTTTTGATAAGCAGCGATTACTTCGTCAGACCAAATTTCAGGGACGAAAGTAGCAGCAGCAGTTTTGTCAACGGTTGCGTTAGCAGTAAAGAACGCACCAGAAGTTTCATTAGCCATTGTAAATTACCTCACAATTAACGAACGCGCTTCTCGGCATAGGCCCGTCTAATTTCGGGTTCCATGCTTTGATAACGCTTAGGGTCAGTCTTCATAAGTTCAATAATATCTGCCCTTCGGTAAATTTTCTTAGGTGCGGATTCGGTACTACCCTTGGCCCCACCAGTTGATGCTCTCTTAACAGCATCCTTGCGAGCGTCCTTCTCGTCCTGAACAGCAGATTGAGACATTTGCTTGATCTGCTTCCAGTTGGAAAACAGTTCATCAGCAGCACTTGTGTCATACTGTTGGTCAGCGCGAGCCAGAAGCTCCATTCGGATATTACTGCCCTTCACCCAGTTTATGAATTCTGAGCTTTGGATAATCTCCTGTGCATCTGGATGCTTGTTAATTAAGTCCTGCTTTGCCTTATCCTGTCGTAACCTTATAGTAGTTTCTTGAGCCTCCCTAATAGCAGGGTGGTTCGCGATCTTACTTTCAACAGCTTTGTCAGGGTCAGCAAAGAAATCTACCTCTTCGGCAGGTTCAGGTGCTTTTGTTTCTGACTGGTTGAGAATATAACCATCTACAATCTTCCGCAGTTCACCAACCTCATTGCCTTGTTGACCAATCTTACTTACAGCTTCTTGGTGCATCTTGGCTACTTCAGCGATTGTTTTACCACGGTACTCCTCTGGAATATCTGCTTCCCCGTCTGAAGCCTGAACTTCTTCTTGGACAGTTTCTTCCAGATCGCTTGTTCCGGTTTTATCTACCTCTACTTTGTCAATTAGTCTTGCCATTATTAAACTCCGTTAAGACCGACTATAGCTACCCCGTGGGACTATTGCTCGGCTGCCTTACGTTCTAATCCCATCTTCTGCTCTCTGGCCCGAATCCACTTGTCTGTTGCACCTGGAAAATGTCCAGAAGTGGGGTCGAGACTACACCTGACAGCAGAGATGACTCTTGTTGCTACCTCATCACATTCAGGACAATCAATCTGCCTAGTTTCACGTGAAACGAGTTTCTCATTGAGATGCCCGTACTTACACGTAAATTCAAACAGAATCATTGCTACCCTCTTCTATGTAATGTTCTATGGTAGATTCCATATTTAGCATGAAGGCCAAGATGTTTAACTGCCCCTTACGGAAGTTCAAATCATCAACGTCCTTCGTTACTTCTACAGAATTTATTTGGAGAGCATTGTTCTTAAGCTCGTCCATTAAAATCTTCCAGCCATCTGTTCGGAACATATCCTTAAGATTCTGGTAATGTCTTTCGGTTTCTCTGTCCACCTTTCTTCCCCTGTTCTTCCTCAAGTTTGACTATGCGAGCCTCTAGACGTTGGAGAATCTTATTCACCTGGTCTAGGATGTTTTGCATTTCCTGATTAGTAATCATGATGTCAGGGCTTTAGCTGTTTCCAGGTTAAGCCTTCGTTCCTCCAATAGTTTCTCTGTTACTTTCATGCGTCTTTCAAACTCTTTATCGTCCTCATTGCCAGCCTTCAGGTTGGTGGCAACGGCCTTAATCCTGTCGTTCTCAAGCTCAACAGGGATGGCTTTAGTCTCTTGGACAATCTTCTGGGCGCGAGCCTGAGATTCCGCAGCTTGACCGTTAAGAGCGTTGGTCTGGGACAGCTGGAACTCAATCTGTACCTGCTGTGCAAGCTGCTGGGCTTGTTGCTGCTCAGGTGTAGGTTGAGAGGCTTTTTGGATAACCTGAATCAACTGCTCACGGTTGGAGATGTTCATGTTGTCAATGATTGACTGAATCAAAACCGGATACAGTGGGGAGTCGGAACCCATTGTCTGAAGGAGTTGAACAAGTTGAGTGACCTCATACTCTCTGGCGATGATTCCCAAAGAGGAAGTAACCTCAAACTTGTAATCGCTAACAGGGTATATCTCAGGCTCAAACTGCATATACCTGTGGGCTACCTTTGTTACGAAAGGTATCAAGAAGGATTCTTGGAAGTTGATAAGGGTTCGCTTATGCCTCTTGATGATGGCCCCAAGGGACATGGAGATTCCGGCGGCTGTTGCTTCACCGTTAATAGAACCCGGTATACCAGCGGAGTCTATGGCTCCTGTGGCTGTTTGAACCATTCTTTGTAGAGAGTCAGCCTGGGCGAAGGTGATTTGAGATACCTGGCCGAAGTTAAACGGCTGTAGAACTTCACGCGGGTCGCCGTTGGTTAATAGGATTTTGCCCGGACGGACTTCTGGTTTAGCACCTCTTGGTAGACGGGTAGCGTCCATAGCCATCATTGGGTGAACTGTTAACGCAAGAGCATCAATCCTAGCTCTTAATTCAGCATCCAGAGCCTTCTGAGAGTTGTATCCTTTCTCACATACACCGCGACCCCAGAACCTTCCGGGGACTATATCCCAAGGGAAAGCAATAACAGGTCTATCACCCATCATGTAGGGGTTTCTTTCAATCTTTAGAAGAGTCCCGC
>Ga0208019_1001573_pt1 | contig 12036 bp, 14 predicted proteins | sample CB_VirMetaG_5_FD_184540 | JGI IMG/M metagenome (GOLD analysis project Ga0208019, IMG submission 184540) | Freshwater to marine saline gradient viral communities from Chesapeake Bay - CB_1508_1D Viral MetaG (SPAdes) (version 4) | ecosystem: Environmental > Aquatic > Marine > Coastal | place: USA...
TGTTTAATTGGTCTCGACCAAATTCTCGAAAGTCAAATCCTATGAGATATAGTTTTTTATGTCCGTGTACTGTGGCAGTCCATATGGCTTGATTACCTGATGTATAGTGTGGATTGTTTGGAATAAGATTTAATCCTTCATTCCTGTTCACTTCTAGGCTGGGAGCATAGCACACGCACTTTTCCCAAATTTTACTTTTAGAAATTTCCTGTGTCATTTTAGCATCCACACTGAAAAGATAGTCTGGTACAAAGTCTCTGTACAGAGCATTACATCCATACACTTGTCCAGATACTTTTAAGGTATTGAGATTAAATCCTTTTCTGGAAGGACCGTTTCCTATGATGTAAGCATTGCCTCGAGGCACTGCTCGCACTTTATCTTCATAGTAAGCAGTTTCTTGTATCCGTTGTCCTTTTCGAATTATTGTTTTAACAATCACAGTTTCACCAGTATAGGGAGTCCACTCAATAGGTTCTATGATATTATTTTGTCCAATGTTAACTGTTTTCATTTTAAATATTTTTCTTGTAGTTTTGCTCGGATTCTTGCCCATGGTTTGCCTTCCCTTATCTCGTCAGTCCACCATTCTGTATAAGCAAGTCGGTGAGCCCATTGTTCTCTGCTGGGCATTGCAGGTCGATTGATATCTGTGTAGCCGTGATTACCTACATCATAACAAAGACTAGATTCTGAAACAAAAACTGGTATACCGTTTATCACAGATTCAATTGCTGGGTTAGATGAGTGATTAACCACTGCCCAGGTACTTTTTAATATTTTTTTAAAATCAGTATCGTCATAAGTTGCCCAATCTCTTTTAGGTTGAGACACTCGTATATTTTTAAATTCATCAACAGCAACTTCAACAGGATTTCTTGGATGGGGTCTTATCAGGATAGGACGATCTGTGTATTTTCTAATTTCTCTTATCTGTTGAGTTATCCATTTTTTCATATTAGGTAATCCCCGCCACTGCTCACTATTGTTGTGTTGTCCCAATATTACAATAACATTACCTGTCTGTTTCCATGGTTGAAAATCCATTTTGAACAAAGGCCAACGTTGATCGTCAAATGTTTGATTGGCAAAATCTGCATCTCTGTTGATACCGTTTATGCCCATTTTCCATGTGGTGTTTCTTTTGATTCCACCCACTTCAAGTACCACAACCGGTTTGCCTCTGGCTTTAAAATCGTCCCAAATCTTTTTATTCTGTTCCATTCGTCCTCGCCATAGCACAGACCAAATCACTGCAACATCAGTAGAATTGTCCCATTTATTGATTTGAAAATGCTCTTTTTTATCTCGTAGATTTTGTATAAAAGCATCAAACACTGGCTTGGAATTTAGGCTACCGTAGTCTGGAAACACACTAATTTTCATCAGTTACCCTGCTTTCCTTTAGCCACTTTACTTACAATATCTTCTGCTTGTTTAGGATCAAACTTAACACCACCAAACGGATCATAGTTTTCAACATTCTGCCAATAATCTTCTTTTCTCTGTATTCTCAAATCAGATCGAGAACTTTTGCCTTTAATTTTTCTTTTACCTTTCATATGGTCTATGTAGTCACCCAACACACTGTTTATAAAAATATGATGTCCTTTCGCACCAGAACCCTTTCCAATATCAACTCCTTGATCAGGTGCTACTCTTTTAAGTATTTGCCAGAATAGATAACTGTCGTGCCATTCTAACTCTTTAAAAATTGCATCGGTAGTATATAATTTTATCCATTCTGATATAAATGTTTCTATTGCAGAGTGTCTTCTGTTGTAACAAACCCATCCGCATTCAGGATACTTGTCGCCTCTACCTAGATAATTTACTAGTTTATTATTTGGCAATAATCCTATTACAAACTCTTTTGTAATTGGTCGGAACGTGTATGTATCAGCATCTAACCATAACACATAATCTGTATCAATATTTTTTATTGCATGAGCCACAGCAAAAGTTTTATGTGAAAATCTCACAGCGTCCCATAGATACGAACCTTTACCTCTATCGTTCTGTCCAGCCGTTGGATCTCGTCTAACTCCTCCTGATATTTCTTGAATCTCACCGTTGGCTACAGGATCATTACGGTGTTTGTTTTTAAAAGTAACTAATTCAGGGTTCACTGCTTCAATATCTATATAAACAATTTTTTCGTGTTTTAAGTCTGGTTGTTCTCCTTCATGGTATGCATAAAGTTTTACATCGTCTGGCCAAAACTTTATATGACTCTCCAACATTCGTTGAGCATATGCATTCCATCTGTTGGGCGGAAATGTAGTTATTACTGCTAGTGATGCCATTATAATCCTAACTTTTGTTTGAATCTTTTGTAAACAGTACCGTTTTTGATTTCTTGAATGCTCCACATTTTATAACCTAGGTCATATACCCACTGTGTTCGATCAGGATACTCAGGAGATTCAATTTTTGTTAGATCTTTATTGGCTACAGGCCAACAAATTGCAAGATCGCTAGTACAAAAAGTTGGAATCCCCCTAACACAGGAGTCAGTTGAGGCAGTAGAATTGTGAGTAACAACAGCATGGCAATTAGTTATTGCTTCTTGAAAGTGAAATCTATAATGCTTTTTCTCATCTCCAGCAAAATGTCTTTGTGGAATTTCTAATTCAACATCTGTAGGGAACTCTCCTCTTCTGTTATACATTGTATCTGCATGATTAGGATGAGGACGCACAATAAACTTTCTTTTGGTTAATGGTCTTAAAACTTTGTAAACACTATTAAACCAGTCTAAAGGATCTGTTTCGTTCATACTCCAATTATCTTTTGGTTGCAATACAAAAAGTATTGGATCTTGAGGATTAGATTTACGCCACGGTTCATATCTAACTTTAAATTTTTTTAACATCATTTCCCAACGGTCGCTAGGTGAATTATCTGAAAGAAAGTTTCCATCATTCATTGGTGTATACAAAGCAACTCTAAAATGATGATCAGGCGACGTAGATACATTTCCAAAACTAGATAGTAATCCGCCATCAAAAGTTATTAAAGGTATATTTTTTTCCCTACATCTGTCGGCTAACTCTCTTCTTCTACCTTTAGTATGATGCATCTGTTTATCTCCTCCATATCCAAACATAGCCGCCATGGGTGCTGTTGGTTCCATTTCACCTGGCACTGTAGGCCCTGTTCTGTTTTCATTCACAATAATAGGTTCATCACCAGATGCTTTAATACCTTCTGCTAGATGATAAAGCAAATCATAACTGTTGCCTCTTCTTCTATCTTTTACTGTTCTTCTAAATATTTCAACTTTCATCTATGTCTTTTCTGTAGAATATTAATTCTAGCATTCCTTTAAGCCTTTTTCTGTTAACGTATATATTATATTTGTCTTTATGCAGTTGGTATAGTTCTCGTACTTGATCAAAAGACTCGTTAATTGTTTTTCCTAATCCAAGTTCAATTTCAGTAACCCAATACTTTACATCAATATCTTTAATCTCTTTGCCAACTTCATACCATAGTCCTTCCACGTCGGTTTTTAAAATATCTACATGATCCCATCCTAATTGTTCTAAAGTAAACTTAATATTTTGACATTTTACTTCTACAAAATTTTTGTCATTGTCAAAAGACGTAGCCAAAGAAAAACTTCCATTTATTTCTTGCGGTTCACTTGCTCCGAGTTCTGACTTATAATAAAATTTCATCAATCCAATATTGGGAGCGTATGCAATAGGTTGAAAAGTTAAACATTTCTGGATTATCTCTTTATTAATTTGTTTACCATCTTGAAGATTTTGTAAAACTTTCCATCCACCTTTGTTTATTATAGCACCAATATTCTTTACAGTGTACGGTGTTGGATCAAACATTCTTACATCCAACTCTCTATTATCTAAACATATAAGTTTTTCAAAATTGGCATCACCTCCAACACCAAAACTTAAAACTTTTTTTGAATTTTTAACTAACTGTTCAGGAACATAATAATTTTTATAAAGTTTAAAGTTATGTTCTTTAAATAATTCTTTTTCAAATTTTCTAATTCGCTCAACAAGTTCTACATCTTGGGGTCTTAATCTATCCGCCATTTAACATCCTCCATGCTGTGCCGTTAGCCATTTCTTCTACGCTCCAATTATTATATGCTAAATTTGAAAATAAAGTCATTCTGTCTCCGTATTTAGGCGTTTCTATCATAGAAAAATCAGTTTCTGATATTGGCGCCGCGGCACTGTTTGTAGCATCACAGAATATCGGCACCCCATGAGTTAGACTTGCAATGGCCGTATTGCTGTTATAAGTTACTGTGGCATAGTAGTCAGACCATACTATATCTCTTTGATGAGTTGTAGGGCGATCAATTTTAACTGTGGCTCCTACATGATCAATACCAATAGTCGGATTGTATGGTTTTTCTCTAATATCTATTTCTCTATCTGTATTATTTTTTAAAGTTTTTAAAGTTTGGTCCAACCAATCTTCTACACCAAAAAAATTTGCAATAGCATTTGTTGGAGGAAGTACTAAAATCTTTGTACCTGTTTTGCTCCATGGCTGAATATCTCTTTTAAAATATTTTTCATATCGGTCTGCCGGACAAGATTGTAATACATTTTGACAGTGTTTATTTTTTGTTATTCTTAACCAGTGCGGAAAATTATGAGCATTTCCAAAGTATCCGTGATCTATAAAATAAAAATCTCGACCTTCACGTTCGCACCATTTATAAACTTCACCAGAACCTGCTAGTATTCCATACATTGCAAGATTCTCCTCCGGTAGTTTTTTAAGTTCTCGAAATTGATACATCTTGTAAGGTCCGGGTGTGCCTTTAATAAAAGCGTCTACGTATTTCTGTGTTCTTGGTTTTGTAGTGTGTATGCCTGCTACTGTAATCATATATTATGTTTAGTAAAAAATTTTAAAAGATCTGTTGTATTAATTTCAAAATTAATTAAATCATTTTTCCTTTTTACACCCATTGGTTTTTTATTTTTGTCCATAGGTACAGGCAGAGTTTTTGTTACATAGGTTAAGTGTGCTAGTCCTAAATGATATGAAAGTAAAGGATAAACTTTTTTACTTAACATCTGTTTGTCTTGAAATTCAATTACTTTGGTTAACGAATTACACCACAATAAGTTAACTAGTCCAGCCCCGTGAGGAGCAACCACAACTTCTGCACTTGCAAACAAAGACATCTGTCCTTCAATATCTAGTGTTTCAAGTTTTACTATATCCCATCCTTTCAACATTAATAACATTTCTTGTTCGTTTACTACTTTTCTTGTTTTACTGTTTGCTCGGCTAATCCATATTTTTTTATTTTGATTATGCCCTCTCGGAGCAAATTTGTGTCTAAGCCAACTAGGTAAATCTGGAGCGAGTACACCGTCATCGGTATTGCTCATCGAAGGAACAATTAAATGATCAAAATGCCATGTGGTGTTTGTAGGCATAATATAATATTTTAGTGCAGGAAATAAAAGTTTAGCAATTTTATCAAAGTAGTGACTCTGGTGGCTCATAATATAAATTTGATTTTCATAATCAAACCCATACCTTTTTTCTATTAATCTAAATTTTGATATGACATCAATCCATATGTGCCATGGATTTTCTGCTGATTCTTTATCAATAGGTAACCAAAAGTATTTGTAAGGTTCCGCAAAAGATTTTGATATAGACGGGATATCAATATCCATCTTATTGCCCCATTCGCCTCTTTTCCATAACCTATGATTATTGTCTGGTTTAAATTTATATTTGTGCAGTAAAGGCCAAATGTGTTCTGTAAGCATTTCGTTTTCTTCAGTTATTAATAATGGACAACTGTTTGCTCTTATGTTTCTAAATTCTGCCACAAAAGTATGCGGACTATCAAATGTAGTTTTTGGTGCTAAAGGATGGTAATTGACATTGTATCTATATGTCATATCTATAGGTTCGCCACGTTGTAAAAAATATTCAATGCTGGAAATGTTTTTAACTTTCATTGCTAATATACTAATTATAATATAAAATAACAGCATGAGCAAATTATTTTCCAATGGTTGTAGTTTTCTAACACCTAGACCCAAAGATGGTATAGATACATTTGTTACTCGAGAATTAGCAGACAGTTACGGCAGTGAATTAATCAATTTAGCCATGGGTGGTCGTGGTAATTCAAGGATCAGTTTCAGTACCAAAGTTTGGTTTGAACAGAATGGATACCAAGATACATTTGCTGTGATTGGGTGGAGCAGTACTCATAGAAACGATTATGTGACTAACGATGGCTGGAAAGCAGGTAGAATAGAAGGCACAGAATTAACCTGGAGAACCTGGAAAACTCTAGATAATATTCCGTTTGTTCAAAAACAAAAAGGCTGGGACGTTGAAGCACAAGGCGCAATGACTTTTTTAGATCATGTGTTTGATTTACAGAATTATTTTGTAAATCGTAAAATTCCTTATGTGATGTACAATGCTCTACCAAACAGTTTTGAAACTACCGTACAAGATTTTGAAACCATATACCGCGCCATAGATATGACGAGATTTTTTAATCCAAATAGCAGTCATTACGAATACATATCAGATAAAAAATTAATAGCCAGTCCGGAAGATCCTCATCCAAGCACACAGGGTCATCAGGAATGGGCAAAACAATTGAAAGAATTTATAGATGCTAACAATCTACGCACCATCTGATAAACCACAGAGTAAGTGTTGGGAAATCTTTAACGGTGTACAACAGTCTTGGCCTGACACTCCTGTAAAAATTTTAGACAACGGTGGTGATTATCAAAGAGAAAAGCCTGAGCATGAATCTATGTTTTGGGGATTGGTCAACAATAATTCAGACATTATTCGTAAGATTGAATGGTTTGGTTACAAGTATTGGTTTACAGATACACCCTACTTTGGTAGATTTGATAACAGTAACCTACAACCTGATAATCATTATTGGCGAATCTGTAAAAATAATATCCATGTGCCTTACATATCTGGTTTAGGCAACACAAGATTGAAACCATTTAATTTAACAGTTAAAGAGCAAAGGTCACAAGGTGATCATATCCTTGTGTGTCCTAGCAGTGCTGGCATTCATAAGTTTATAGGTCATACAGATTGGCTCAACGAAACTGTTGCAAAAATAAAAAAGTACACAGATAGACCGATAGTGATTAGACACAAACCCAGAGGCAGAGGCACCAGCGGACCATCTGAAGCCAAAATTCCATTAACAGAACAATTAAAAAATGCTTGGTGTTGTGTTACCAGTTGTTCAATTTCTGCTGTAGAATCTCTGTGTGAAGGTGTACCGGTAATTTGCCATCAAAGAAGTTTTGCTCAACCTATCTGTGATGTTAATATTGCAAATATTGAAAACCCTAAGTATGTTGAACCATTTGATTGGTTAAACTCTCTGTCCTATCAGCAGTTTACTCCTAAGGAGTTTGCCAACGGCACTGCTGTGAGTATTCTTAAAGAGCTAGGTATTCTTTAATAGTACTCTGTTGAGTAGAATTAAAATATACAATACAGTTTAATATGTCAGGCATTTTTGCCCCATTATTGATCACTGTAAATGACTGTGCAGAATCTAATATCAACATACGATTTGACTTATAGCCAATTTTAGTTTCTCCAAGTTGAACACGTATGTCTCGTCGGTCAGTTCTCTGTTGAAAAAACCAATAACCAACATATTCTTTCCGTTTGTTTTGATTGTTTGCTGTTAAATTGTTTTTTAAATCAACATTAATCTTATGTTTGTTTATAAACTTTGTCCATATATCATGTGACGGATTATTCCATTGTTCATATAGACTATCATATTCTTTTAGGTCTACAGGACCATTTATTATGATATATGGAATTGGTTCTTTATGAATATTTGTTTTTTTTATCTTATCAAGCATTTTTAAGATGGAACAATAAATTTTGTTTGCTTCTTGTTTCAGCAATAATATTAATGCTCAATCGTTCAACTGTGGCATTCTGTCTTGGAGTCACACCGTGGACAGATTTGCCAGTGTTTAAAAACATAACAAAAGTATTGGGTGCATATTTTACAGTACGTATCAAAGTTTTATCTGTATCTTGTGATACTTCTCTGCCTTTAAGTTTGTGTACTCCTACAACTTCTTTAGTATCAAAAATTTCAAAATCTCCACCGGTGCTGTTATCTGTAGCCTGTCTGAAGTATAACAATCCAGCATAAAGTTCTTGTGGGTTATCTATATGTGTTGTCCTTGTCGTACCAGTTGTGATAGGATTATGCACAACAAATTGTGTATCAGTGACCATATCACCTGCAGTTTCATCTACTCCTCGTACCTGTATAACAGTTCTAATTTTATTTTCTGAGTATGGCATATCGTTCTTAAAAATATCTAAAACTTTTTCATAGTATGCTTGACTTGTATGTGTTTCAAAAAAAGTTTTCCACTCGTTAGATACCGGAATAGTTTTTTTGTTTAGTACATCATTAGCAAGATATCTGTAAGTATGTCCTTCAATTAAAGGTAACTTTTCTTGCATGGGTTCTACAGGAAAATCTTTTGCTAATCTATTGTAAAGATCTTGAGGTAGAGCATTTTCAATAACCACGTGTGGATACGGAGTTGTAAAATAGTGTTTTTCAGGAATAAATTTATCTAGGACAGTGATCATCAGTTTGAAAATAAATTAATTAATTCTTTCTTCCACACATCTGCATATTCACAATCTCGGTAACCATCAAACCACGGGCCACCTTCTGTGTAATGCAATATTTTTGGCTTGCCGTCTGTGGGTTCTTGATACCACCCAACCAACCAATTGTATTCGTGTGGCAGAGAACCAATCTCGTTATCTTCTAGCCATGAAAATCTATGTAAAAATTTTGCTTCTTCTTGATTCAAAAGTTCTGGAGTCAATATTTTATTTTTAGGGTGTTCACAATTCCATAGTACCATACTTGACCAATTTTTTCTTGGATACACAGTTTGTACTTGTCCATCCATTTTGGTGCCTTCTTTAGGTTTATAGTCGTGTTGTACACACATCACTGCTTTGGAAGGATCACAGTATTTGATTAATTCGTGTGATGGAATCCGCCAAACAAAATCACAGTCACAGAACACTGCCCAACCTTTAAAATCATTTAGATAAGGAACAAAAAATCTTGTGAAAGTAAATTCAGTAGATGCTAATTTATCTACAGGTCTTGTGTATATACCTTGTTCACGCATCTGTCTTTGTTTAAGAGGAATTACTTCTGCAGATGGGTCTCTTCTTTTAATAGAGTGTTCGCATACTTGATATGCAATATCTTCTCTGCTGTCGTGTCCAACATATATCTTCATATACTATAACTTACCTTCTTCTCGCATTTTTTTGCGAATTTCGGTTGCAGATATTTTTTGTATATTTTCAGGTAATACAATCTCTTCTATCTTGTAACCAACACCTCTACCATAACAAATATTTGTAATATTAGGTACTAGAGTTATTTTAATTCTACCTTTGTAAGGCACTAGTGCAGATTTAATATTCTTTTTAACAGTCTCAAAGTCAAAAGGATTATCGCCTACTCCTTGTACATCTCTCACTTGTATATTAACCTGTCCAGTTTTTTTAACGATTTCTTCAAACAGTGTTTGATGTCCTTCGTGCCATGGTTGCCAACGGCCTAACATCTGTGCTGTGGGTTTTCGGTTGTCCCACGTGTATGGTTGAATTTCATCTGCTATTCTAATTGCCCACAGTTCTGCGTTTTGTGTTGGCACTCGGAAATCATACTCTTCAGGTGGTTGGAACATTTTATTGGTATCTTCAAATCTACCTTCTTTGATCGTATCTACCCATACCGTATAGTCTGCTCCAAAATCTTCTCGAGTCTTTGGTGTAGGACACACAAAATCAGCAATCACGTGTCGGCCTTCGTCTAGTGCTTTTTGTGCTAATGTTTTCATTCGGTTGGCTTGACGCAGTCTGCCTTCTGGTGAGAAGTCCCAATCGTTCGCTTCTTCTCTTACTCTGTCTGCATTTAACCATACAGCATTTATTTTTGGTGCTAGTTTGTCTGCTAGATAAGATTTACCAGAACCTGGCAACCCCATTACTAGTATTTTTTTCTTTTTTTCCATTCTTTTTTCTTTCCAAGGTTATAGCCTAAAGCAAAGGCTGTTGCGATAAAACTTACAATCAATAATGTGTGCCAAAAATAAAATATCATGTTTTTAGTTTTTAAGTTCTCCTTTAATATTAATAACTATTCTTTCTTTATTACTTTCGTTTACCACTGCGTGAATATGTTTTACTGTGTTTACAAAAAAAGGATATTCTAATGGTAATAGCCCACTTGTACCTAACTTAAAATATATATCTTTAGGATTGGTTATATTCCAATAAAATTTTGATGCTCCTAACGTGTGTTGATAGTAATTTTTATCAGAATGATCATCTCTGTGAATACCTATAGCAGAATTAGGATCCAATTTTTGAATTGTAATATCTATTATTTTTTTATATCCTAGTCTTTTAATAAATTCTCTTACAAATTTACTGGGTATCTCGTTAATTTCGCATGAAGGTAAATCTACATACGTATCTCTTAACCCAATTCTATGCCATCCTTTATGCCCGTTTAAATCAAAGTGTTTAAATGGCAAACATTTTTCTAGTTCAGTTAACAAATAATTTTTATCTATACTTAAAATTTCTTTATCATCTATTACAATATAAGGAGTACGAATATCGTTTTTAATCCACCAATTTGGCCCATCGCCATTTTTAAAAAAACTTTTTAAAGTGTTATTCCATTGATCTTTTATGATTACATTTTTATCAACAGTTAATGTATATTTTTCAAATAAGTTTGTACCAAAATCTTTAGGTTTTATCTGTTCGCCAAATCTTTGCCACATTATTCCAATCTCTGTATGTATCCAAATTGAATAGTATCCACCATTATCCCAAACAGCGTTTGCAGGTTGATGTATTTTACCATTACTATCTTGATAAAACCCAGTATGTAAAAAATGTTTTATACTTTCATCATTAATTAGTATATCTGTAATTTCTAATGTTTCATTTATGTAAGGAACTATTATTTTATACCATCCGTGTTGAATAGTATTTTTTTCGTTTAGTTTAAAAGAAATTTTTTTTTCATTTAAATCTTCTAAGTAACAATATGATATCGACCTAGTAGTTGTAATTGAAAGTTTCATTTTTTTCTTCCTGATACTATTTTATAGATATGTTTCCAGTTATTTACACGAGTGATTTTTTTGTCATAGAAACCTTGGTTGTACGAATGGTTATACAGCAAAGGTTTTAAACCATATTCCAATCCTTTTTTAGCATTGGTCCATTTGTCTTCAATCCACCAAAGTCCTGTGCCGTGAAACTCCGCCAGTGCGGCATCCTTGTGATCACCAGTTTCTAAGATAATAAAGTTTTCAAACACAGTGCCGCCAAACAGTTCTTTTAATCTTCTTTTCCTTAACTCTTGTGCTGGTATATCTAAAGTCTGTGATGTAATTGGTATGAAGGTCCACCCTTCTGCGTGTAGTAGTTTGACCCAGGTTTGTGAGTCTGGCATGGGTTCTTGTATGCCCATCCATGCTGATCGATTAAACTCTTCAATCAGTGATTCTTTTAATTGTTTTTTTATTCCATATCTCTCTACCATGGAATATTTTTTTTCAGCACCAGGTCTTAATTCAAACCCGCGTTCAGACATCCATTCCGCAAAATGTTTCTCCCATTCAAGGAGTACACCATCCACATCTGTTAGTATGATTCTATTTGATTGTGGCATCTTCCATTCCTGCTACTCGCAGTTTTACAATGTTTGTGATCTGCCACTGTTTCTGATCTAACCCTTTAGTGATGCCTAACCAACGATTTCTCAACAGAGCAAACTCATTCACAATCTTATCAAAGTCTACCACATCTGCTTCACCGTCCACATATTTTTCTACGTCTCTGGAAGTGAGTGCTCTCTGATAGTTTTCTAAATATTTTCTAAAATGATCTGATCTTAATTTTCTTTTTTCAATATTGAGATATTCTAGT
>Ga0208019_1001575_pt1 | contig 12024 bp, 20 predicted proteins | sample CB_VirMetaG_5_FD_184540 | JGI IMG/M metagenome (GOLD analysis project Ga0208019, IMG submission 184540) | Freshwater to marine saline gradient viral communities from Chesapeake Bay - CB_1508_1D Viral MetaG (SPAdes) (version 4) | ecosystem: Environmental > Aquatic > Marine > Coastal | place: USA...
CGTCAGATAGGTTGCAGACGATTTCCTTAATAGCGCGGCCACGGTCATACCCCTCGCGAATGATATCGCGCATGGCATCCTTGTGTTTGCGCACGGCGTCGGCATCTATGACCCGTTTTGGTAGATCCAGATATCTGGCCTTCCGCACCACGCTGTCACGGGTCCGCCCCATGTCCCTCGCGATTGCGCTGGCGGTTGACCCAGGCGCAAACCACATGCGCTTGAGATGCTCGACCTCGTCCTCAGTCCACTTTTTCATAGTAAGATGATTCCTCTGTGCTTGCGCGGTATGATCTCCAAAAGACCGCGCCGCTCGGCAACCTTGATGCGCTTGTAAACGGCCTGCCGGGTGATCCCAAGGCGCTTGCCAATTTCCTGCATGGTCGGCGCCCGCTTCTCCGGGTGCCGCCCTTGCAACTCTCTGATCACGATTAAAAGCCTGTCCGTGTCGGTCATAGGATGAACATCAGGCAGAAGGACAGGCCAGCAATGAGCCACGCCAGTTCGAGGATATTACAGAGCATTTTCATGTTCGCACTCCTGGCAATGATCAAATCGGCCCATATCGACCTGGACCGGGGCGTAGGCATCGCAGCCCTTGCACTGGTGTAAATCTCCTCTCTCGTACACGACCCCGTCAATGCACACGAAGTGCTCCAGCAATTCTTTAACGGTGTATTTTTCGAATAAATCCAATTTATCGAAAAAATCGGTCAGAGTTTCTATCGTGTCAATTTTAGCCATGGTGTTCCTCCAGGTTGGTGGCGGAGGCCGAAGCCTCCGCGGGTTGTGAGGCTTTAGCGCGCCTCTGTTTCAAGATCGTCGCGAGCCGCCTCTTTGGCCTCGAACAGATATTTGAAGCGGCGGCCTTGCCAGAGCCATGCGTTGCGGTCGAGCGCTTGCGAGATGTAGCCAACGTGCTCGCCGTTGTAGGCGACACGATATTCGCCATCGTATCCGGCGCGGTGGAAGGTGGTTTTGGTCATGTCGGCTCTCCAGGTTCCAGGTTGGTGGTGTTATGTGGGCGGATGAGCCTCGCGGATTGCGTCAATAGCGTCCTGAATCTGGTATTTCAATTCGCGGGCGAGCTTGTAAGCCTCAGCTTGCCGCGCCTCTAAATCAACGATCCGTTGCGCGCCGTCTGGATCAAAGTCAAACACATTTACGTGCTTGCCGTTTAACAGCATTGTCAAATTCTTTTCGCACATGTCTAAGGTCTCCAGGTTGGTGGTGGTGATGGGGCCGCAGCCCCAGGTTGGTCAGCCCCAGTCTTCGAACTTCAAGAAGCAGCCCGTCAGCTTGAACCACGCCGGCCTGCCGTCGCGCTCCAGCAGGATCGACACGCGCCCCCAGGGCTTGTCGCCTCCGATGAGCCAGCGCCCGTCGATCTTTTCTGCAAAGGTCTCTTGGCCGTCTTGTATCGCTGGGCGTTTCATCGGACTGCATCTTCAATTGCGCGTGCGACTGCTGGGGCGCTGCAACGCACCCAGTCACCGTGCTGGTTGCTGCGGCGCTTGACGCTGGCAAAAACTTTGCTGCTGTCGAACACGTTGCGAGTGTAGCCGAATCTGTACCGCGTCCCATTAACCTCAGCGACGCCTGCACCGTTGCCGTTGCCGAAGGTTTCGTGGGTGATAAGAATTGCGAAGCGTTTCATCGGTGGTCTCCAAGTTCCAGGTTTGGCGGTCGGCTCATTCCGTTTGCCATGTCCTTAATGTAAACCTTTTCGGACAAACGTCAACCTTTTTTCTGCGAAATCTCCGATATTTTTTCGCGTGCATCGTCGAAACCAGCGCCGACCACAACATCATCGCCACAAACCGTGGTCAGGTAGTCAATCCAGTCGATCTGGGCTTTCGACAGCCTGCCGCCGGTGGATCTTTTCATCTCGATCCATAGCCGCCACTGCGGGACGTACAGATCAGGCACCCCGGGCGTAGCACCCTCGGCTTTCAGCTTTGCCGCAACGCTCAAGTGCCGGTGGCCACCATTCGGGATCGAGAATATGCGGACGCCGGCAAATGTCTGTCGGAACCACTGCACTAGCCGTCGCTGTTCTACGTGCTCGCTGTCTGCCATGATCTGCCTGTAATCCTGTTAAATTTTCCGTCACGTTGGAATTCGATCCGCGTCGGCGGCTTGGCCGCGTTCATCGCGCCAGCAATCTCGGTCAGGTCCATATGCTGCCCAGCATCGACGCAGGCATTGCGCGCGATTTCGGCCAATGTGGCCGCAGCCTTTTGCCCAGCATATCCTGGGTAGCCCAGCGTCAGATATTCGGTCACGCCTTGATCAAAAATCCCCTGATGATAGGTCACGGCCAGCATGGGATTGCCGCTGGCCCGGCTGACTTGCGTGCGCCAACGCCAGCGCTTGACCGGCATGGTTTGCGCTCCAGGCCCCATGATGTCCTGATCGCCCAGCGCAAATTTTTTCTTCTTGGGCTCGGGAAACGGCTCGCCACAACCGACGCACTCGCGAGCCGCTAGCGGGTTGATCTCGTCACAATGCTCGCAAATCTTGACCGGCGCATCGCCGTTGCCCGCCTTGCGTCCAGGATCGACCGCCGTGATTGGCCCATGTGTGGCCACTAGGCCGGCAAAGTCGAGCGCCAGACAGTGATCGGTATGGCTCTTAATCCGCATTCCGCGCCCGGCCATCTGGACATACAGGCTGACTGACAGCGTCGGTCGCAAAAATACGATGCAATCTAGATCCGGGTGGTCAAAGCCGGTGGTTAGAACATTGGCGTTGGTGACGGCCCGCACTTGGCCAGATTTGAAGCCATCCAGTATCCGGTCCCGCTCTTCTTTTGGCGTCGATCCCACCACAGTCTCGGCAATCAGGCCGTGCCATGCGCGGAGAATGTCCCGCACTTCGTGGGCATGATCGACGCCAGTGCAGAAAAACAAAATCGACCGGCAATGATTGGCCCGCCGCATCGCCTCATGGACAGCGCCCTCGGTGTCAAAATCCTCCAGCGCCTTTAGCAGGTCATCTTCGCGGTAGTCGCCACCGCGTTTGCGGACGCCTTCAACCGACATGCGGATGTCTGGCTGCTTTGATCGCAGCGGGGCCAGATATTTTTTGTGGATCAACTCCTCCATGCTCGCCGGCTGGATCAGGGCCGAGAATAGCGCCGGCTCGTCGGTGATCAGGCCGTGGCCCAGCCGGTATGGCGTGGCAGTCAGGCCCACGACACGAAGCGCCGGGTTGATGGCTGTCAGATCGTCGATCAGCTTGCGATAGCCGCCCTGTTGTTTGTGATTTATCATGTGGCACTCGTCCACGATCACCAAGTCAATGTGACCAATATCGTCGGCCTTATTCCGCACCGATTGGATGCCGGCAAACGTGATCGGCTGGCCCAACTCGCGCCGATGGAGCCCAGCCGAATAGATGCCAAGCGGAGCGTCTGGCCAGTGATCCAACATCTTGTTGGCGTTCTGGCGGATCAACTCTTTGACGTGCGTGAGCATCAGGACGCGCGTTCCAGGCCAGCTTTCCAGCGCGTCTTTGCATAACGCCGCCACGATATGCGACTTACCGGATCCGGTCGGCAGTTCAAGGCATGGGTGGCCCTCAGAATGCTCTGAGAACCACGCATAAAGCTGATCAATCGCTCTCTGTTGGTAGTCGCGTAGCATCGCGAACCTCCCTCACCGTCGCGCCTGGGAATGCCCGCCGGATCTCACCAACCTCCTGCCGCGCGCAGGCATCGCCGCCGGCGATTAGTTCCTGGCTAGAAAATGTAAAAGCGTCGGCCTCGCCGTTGCGAACGTCTACGCCATCGATGACGTATACGGCTTCGTTCGGGTCGCCGCTGTCTTTGATCGCCCACGGCACTAGATCAGGGTGCAGGACGTGCGCATGGCAGCCAGTCCGCTGATGCTCGACCTCGACATGCTCGGCGTCCCAACGCGCGCAGGCCCACTTGCCGTCATCGGTCGGCGTGGACCGTGCGCAGGTCCGGCAGTTGACCTCCTGGGTCAGCCGGCGCTCATGGCAAAAACTGTGGGCTGGGCAAAATCTGCACTGGTACCACGTCGGATCGGCGCTGATCAGGTCAGGCATACGCTCGGCCAGAGCCAGTCGCCGACCGCGGTCTAAGAGGGTCTCCGCCGCTTCCTGATCGTACTTAACCCGCTCGGTGTATAGCCTGTCGTCGTCTTTGCAGACGGCCACATAGAGGGCTCGCTGGATGCCTGTACCATGCATATAAAGCTGCATCTGGCACCAGTGCTGAGGCTTGGCGTCGAGCACGCCCTTGCGGGTCAGATCGTCAAACGATTTTTTGTTGTGCGTCTTGAACTCGGCAATGTGCCTAGCGGTCTCCGCGCCCGGTACGCCGCCTTCGATGATGCCATCGACCGATCCGGCAATGTGCGTGCCAAAGTCGATCCTGGTCTGGTCATACTCGGTTGCGCGGATGTTGATGCCAATGGCGCGCAGGTCTTTGACGATCAGCGCCTCTTCGTTGTGACCGCGCCGGAATAGCCGCCGCACCCGACCCGGTATTTGCTCGCGGACGGCCCAGCGGAATGATAGCCATATCCATCGGTCGCAGTGATGGCCAAGGATTGACGCGCCCAGGTGCGGGCGCGGTTGGTCGGTTTGTTTTTCGTGGTAGGCGTCGATAGCTAGAGCTACCCGGTCGATGCTGTCAGGCATTTTTGTCATGGTTATTGCCGGGGCTCTCGCCCCGGCTCCCTGTTTAGCGAGCCCACGGCGGGCTGGACGATTTTGCGGTTGGCGCGGCTTTGTCCAGCAACGGTGCCGACGACCGATCCGGCGCAGCGCTTTTCAACTTTTTCACTTCGTTTCTGCGACCATATTGAACGTCATCCTTGATCGTGACCGTCGCCTTTAACCGCCCGCCCAGCAATTGGTCGGTGTCGTCAACCGGATCGACGCCGACCGCTTTCATCAGCTCGCCAAGCTGACGCAGGCCGATGGCCGTCGCTGCCGGATTTGGATTGTCAAAGTTGATGTTGGTCCAGAGCACTCGGCCTTGATGCGTCGGGCCTGTGACGTCGAGCCGGGTCGCCATATACTGACCCGTTCCGGCCTTGGTCGTGCGCAAGTCAATGCCTTGCACTACAACGTCGTAAACGCCTGCAGGGATCGGCTCCATCGGACCGCGCTCATCGTCTTGCGGGATGTCCGCCAAGCTGATCGTGTTGGTGAAAAATGCCATCTTTTTACTCCTGTTCGATGGTGAATGATGGGCGACCGGGTTTGCTTGTGATCGCCTTTAGGAATGGGTTTGTGACCTCTGGGTCGGTTGCTTTCCAGGCGGCTAAGTCAAGATCCGGCTTCCAGCGGAACAGCTTGGCCAGATAATTTTCCAAGCCATGCTCTGCCGCGATTTCTTGGGCCAGATCGCCATCGACCTTGCGGCCGATCCGACCGACCACTTTTATTTTGTGTCCGCCGTCAGTCTCGGTGGTTGCCGTACCATCCAGCGTGTCCGGCACGCCCAGCAGCGAAAGCATATGGTCCTCCAGCGCTCGGCGACGCTCGACCGCTTCGCGCTCGGCTTCTTTGGCTGCGATCCACTCGGCGGCGGCTGTGTCTAAGTCCAAATTCATTTCAGCACCCCTGAAATCATGTTTTTGATGAACTGTATGGCAACCTTGATGTCCGTGTCCGTGACATATAACTTGATCAGGTTTTGACTATTCGCATCAAAGACTTTGTATGCAATAGCCAACAACCTTGGGCTTGAGCTGCCGCCTGCATACCTTTCAATCCCAGACGCAACGCGCTTGGCGAAGGTTGCCTCATACGGTGTCATGTTCACAAAGTCATGGGTGCATAGCCTTCTGTACGAATGCATCACATGATCACGCTTTGTTTTGTCATCCAAGATCAAGGCGCAGGCCATTAGGCGGATTGGTGCAGACGAAAATACCGTCGTTGTGGCTCCGCAGAACGCTATGAGTTCATTGTGAATATCCGAAAGCCCGGCGTCGGCGATCCTCTTTACCTGGTCCGGTGACGCGGTTCCAGAGTATGCAAAGTGTGCAGCGGCTTTGCATACTTCCGCGGTTTTCTTTGGCAGCTTTGTAAGATCGCTCATAGTCCGCTTTGCGTGCGCATCAATGGCCTTGAAAGCCTCTGGCTGGAGGCCGGTCATTACATATAACGAAACGGATTTGCCGCTTTTCACGATAGCCGACAAGCGGTGCTGGCCATCTAACAAAATCCCGTTTTTGTCGAATGCAATGCCCTGATGCGTGATTTGCCACTCGCCGCGATTAATGGCATCGGCGAGGATATTCACCCAATGCCGTCGCAGCTTGCGGTTGTCAGTATTGGAGTTGTCCAGTACAAACTGCGCCCACTCAGGCGTGATGGTTTTGAGTTCGGACTTCATTTTATCCTCCGATTTTCTCGATGATTGCGCCCAGGTCCGGCGCTTCCCATGCGTCAAGTTTCCCGCTGCGATCCTTGGCCTGCCACAGCCCGTCGGATTGGCACATCAAAGCCCGCTGGATGTTGCCGTCGCTATCTTTTTCGACCCGCTGGGCTAGCACCAGATCGAAAAAATACGGCAGCGCTTGGCCGGTTTTCTGGCCCGGCATGGATGGGCTATAGAGCATCCGGCCCATTTCATCCTGGGTTTTGTCCAGTTTGGCGGTGAATAGAACGTGCCGGCCCGGCAGATCTCTGAACGAGCGGACGACCTCGGCCATAGTGGTTTGCATTTCTCCATACGCTTTGCGCACATCGCCACCCTTGGCCTTCTCGGCGGCCAAGCAGACCTCGGCGATCTCGCTGATGCTGTCGAGCGCCACGCTGTCAAACGCCTTGGCCTCATCGCTGCCGGTCAGCCATTTGTATGCCTCCCGCAGCGTGTCCATGCCGTCGATCTCGATGAACGGGATGTTGCTGTCCCGAATAGACAGAAGCCCGCCCTCGGCGCTAAGGATGATCGGGGCTGGCATGGTGGGGATCAAGCTGGTCTTGCCAGCCCCGGCTTGGCCGTAAACCAACAGCTTGATGCTGTTGGCTCGCTGATCGTTCGTGTTTTGTAGATTGATTGCCATTGGCATATCCTCCAGGTTGTGTGGATGAGGCGGGGCCAAAGCCCCGCGGTTGGTTAGGCGTTGTCGGCGCGCGCTACAATGCGAGCCTTGGCGGGCCGGCTGATAAAGCCGAATTTGGGGTCGCGGTCACTGACCGTGATGCGTGCGGTAAACGCGACCGTGTCGCCGCGCTCTGCGGTATCAATTGCACTAGGCAGCGTGCCCCAGAGTTTGTATCCGGTGGCGTGCCGGAACAGCGCCTTATGGATGGTGCCGTATGCCCCTTCCTCGGTGCGGCGGGAGACAATCTCTGCCACGATATCGAGGCGCTCGTCAATCACTGGGACCGGGGCGGCGGCGTCATGCTCGGCGGTGCGCTGCGCGGCGATCTCGGCGCGACGCTCAATGCGGTCCGCCAGGGTGCGCAGGAAGTTAATTTGCGCCTCGCTTATGGATCCGTATCGGACCAGCTTGCTGACAATGTCCCGCACGGTCGCCTCCTCCCTATAGCCGCCATCACTGTCAGACGTGTACACGTCCCAGGCCGCGCCTAGGCCAGCCTCGCGCAAAATGCCCTCGGCTTTGCGTTTGCCGGCAGCGGCAGCAAGGCCGGCAGCGACGCGCTCGCGGAAAGAGCGAAAATTGATGGCTTCGCCATCGATCATTTTCTCGGCGCAAGTCTCCCCCACCTCAATGTAGGTGTTGGTTGGGCGGTGCCAGAAACGCGCGACGCTCATCGCGTTGACGTTGCCGCAAATGTGACAGACGCCACCGTGATCATGGTGGCTAAATTTTCCGCCGGTGCGAGCCATATGCTCATGAAAGGCCGCTTGCTCGGCGACGGCAACCTCCCAGGCGTCCGGGCGGTGATCGTGGAATGATACGAATGTATAGTCACCAGGGTTGATTGCGCTTGGGCGGTGGGCGTCGGTGCGGGCCATGTTCGTTCTCCGTGTTGGCGGTCGGTTAATTCCGTTTGCCATAGGTTGAATATAGGGATTGACTGCATTCGCGTCAACACCTAAGTTTAAAAAAATCAGCAATGAGGAGAATAAAAATGACCACCGCCGATGCGATCCAGCATTTTGGATCGATCAAAGACCTAGCCAACGCCATCGGGATTTGGCCGCACGGGATTTACCGGTGGGGTGAGCGCCCACCAATGCTGCGTCAATACCAGATCGAGCGCCTCACGGCAGGGGAGCTAAAGGCCGATGAGTGACCTCCCGGATAACAACCCGAAAACGATTTACGGCATCCAGAAGCCAAGTCTGGGTCTGATCCCGCTTGCCGCCCTAGAAGCTGCTGCCGGCGCGCACCAGCTAGGGGCCGACAAGTACGGGGCTTGGAACTGGCGCGAGAAGCAGGTGGCCGCGTCGGTCTATATCCATGCCATGCTCCGTCACATCAAGGCTTGGCAGGAGGTTGAGGATATCGACCCGGAAAGCGGCGTCTCGCACCTTGGCCACGTCATGGCCTGCTGCGGGATATTGCTGGACGCCCAGCGGCACGGTCAGCTTGTAGATGATAGGGTGCGCGATAATGGCTAAATTTCCTGGCGGTCCAATCCGCATACCAACCGATCTGCCAGCCGACCCGCCTGAGATCCAGCTTGCCGACGCCATGCTTGCAGCTGGGATCAACCCGCCGTCGAATATCGTGATCGATGGCAATTTGCATCGGTTCTCGACCAAAGGCCGATCTCGCGACAATTCTGGCTGGTACGTTGCATTTCCCGACGAGCCCGTTGCCGGTCGATTTGGCTGCTGGCGAGATCAGATTGACGTGGTGTTTCGCGCCGACGTGGGCCGGAAGCTGTCGCCCGCAGAGGAGATGCGCCTGATTGCCCGGCAAGCGGAGGCCAAGGCCCGTCGCGATGAGGAGCGCAAGCGCAAGGCCGAGGTCGCCGCCGAGACTGTTGCCGACATCTGGGCCGGCGCAATTGCTGCCAGCGCCGATCATCCATACCTCCGGCGCAAAGGCATTCAGGCGCATGGCGCCCGCGCTACCGGCGATGGCCGTTTGATCGTCCCGCTGTTTGCGGAGGATGGAAGCCTTTCCAGCCTGCAATATATCGGTGATGAAAAGCGCTACCACTCCGGCGCGGTAACGCGCGGCTGTTCCTGGACACTCGGCGATCTGGATGGCGGAACAATATTTGTCGCCGAGGGATTTGCGACGGCTGCCACAATCCGGGAGGTCGCCAACCGTCCAGTCGTCATCGCCTATAGCGCCAACAATTTGCCTGAAGTGGTGCGCCAGCTACGCGAGCGCCACGGCGCGCAGCAGGATATCGTCATTGTCGCGGATAACGACGCATCGGGCGTTGGCCGCAACAAAGCCGACGAGGCCGCCGCCAAACATGGCGCTAGGATCGTCATGCCGCCCGATCTGGGAGATGCGAACGATTACCATCTGGCCGGCAAAGACCTGCACGGTCTGCTATTCCCGCCGGTCGATGATTGGCTGGTCCCTGCCGACGATTTCTCGAAACAGCCCGCGCCGATCAAATGGCTGGTCAAGCGCTGGATACAAAGCGACGCGCTCATTATGATCCATGGTCCATCTGGTGGCGGTAAAACATTCCTGGTCCTGGACATGGTGCTGTCGATAGCCAGCAAAGGCGCGATTGCCGAGTGGCATGGCCACAAGGTTAGATCAGGTCCGGTGATCTATCTGGCCGGCGAAGGACACCACGGCCTGCGTGGCCGCGTCGCCGCCTGGAAACAGCGCCACGACGTGCGCAGTCTCGATATGTGGCTGTCACGCCATGGCCTGGATCTCAACACCGCCGCTGGCTATCAAAAAACAGCCGACGCCATTCGGGCATTGTCCGTCACGCCATCCGCTATCGTGGTGGACACGCTGCACCGCTTCCTTGATGGCGATGAGAACAGCGCTCAAGATACCAAAACAATGCTCGACGCCTGTGGCGCGCTGATCCAGGAGTTTAACTGCACCGTAATCCTGGTGCACCACACTGGCGTATCAGCCGAGGCGCAACACCGGGCGCGCGGGTCGAGCGCATGGAAAGGCGCACTCGATATCGAGATCAGCGTCGTGCCGGGTGACGTCATTGAGGTGGTGCAGCGTAAATCAAAAGATGCAGAACTGGCCGATCCAATTTTTGCGTCGCTGGACCGTGTCGAGATTGCCGGCTGGTTTGACGAGGACGGCGAGAAGGTCGCCAGCGCCGTTTTGATGCCGTCCGACGGGCCGGAAACGGATCTGAAAGAGGATAGCAAACTTGCCAGGATGAAGCAGGATTTTAGAGCCTGCTGGTGGCACGCCGGCGGCGCAAATCTTTTCGAGGCTAGCCCGTGCATCAGCCGTGACGACGTCATAAATTTCTATGTTGATAGCCGCGGATTGTCGCAGGCAAGCGCCAAGAATTGCGCCAAGCCGTCTGTGGAAACCAAGCTGATCGGCTTTTTGCTCCAGGCTGGCATTATAGCGCCGACAGATGACACCGGTATCGGGTGGTATCTGGTCGATAAGACGTATAAGGCTTTGTTATTAATGGAGAAAAATGGGGCGGTATCAGCCGGTACCTAGCCGGTATCGGGGTTTCTGATACCGGGTGGCAAAGGCGAGTGGACCCGGTATCGGCAGGTATAAATCACCCCGTAAGGGGTGATATACCCGATACCGGTCCCGATGCGGCGGTTGGCTGGCCGCTTGACAGCATCCGGGCAATGGCATATCTTGATCTGACTGATGGCCCTTCTCCTCCAGGTCATTAGGCGTATCCTCCCCTTTGTTTGGTTATGGACTCGCCGGCCTTTAATCGGGCCGGCGATTTTTTTTTGGTGATGATTATGCAGCGCACCGACGAAGCGCGCGAGTGGCGGAAGCTGTATAACACAGCGACGTGGCAGACGTTACGGCGTCAGGCATTGATCCGCGACGGCTATCAGTGTCAGCGTTGTCGCGTCATGCTGACCAACGGTCGGCGCTCGCCGCGCTCGGCTGTGGTGCATCATATTGAGGCACACAAGGGCGACCGCGACCTGTTCTTCGATCTGGACAATTTGCAAGCGGTTTGTTGGCAGTGCCATAGTGGTGCTATACAGTCGGGCGAGGTTTTGGGCTATGACAGCGCCATAGGTGCTGATGGATGGCCCGTCGATCCGAAACATCCTGGAGCGCGGTGATGGAACAACGATATAAAAATACACTTCCCTGGGGCCATCAGGTCAGCCGCGGGAACGTGCAGCAAGTCCATGTTCATCATCAGTTCGGGCGCAACGTGGCTTGCGGGACTTCGTACACGCCAGTCGCCGACATTGGCGTTTATCGAACGCCACAAGTAGGGTCGGCAACGGCGCTGCGGATAAAGGCGGGCGGCAATGCAGCTGACACGGCAGCAGGTGCCGGCGCGCGATCCGTTAGGCTCACCGGCATTGACGCCAGCGGTGACGAGATAACCGAAACAATCGCAACTGCCGGCGCTTCGGCATCGGTGGCAACGAATGCGCAATTCGTCCGGCTATATCAAGCGGCGGTGGTGGATACAGGCACTTATGGAACACAAGACGCGGGCTCGCATGTCGGTGACATCACAATCGAAAATGCGGCAGGCACACAGGACTGGGCGCAAATTCAACTGAACGGATTTCCCGCCAGCGTCACAGGCATCGGTTCGCTAACAATCCCGCGTAACCACGTCGGGCTAATCAGCAATATTCAGATTAACGTGGACCTGACAAAGACGACGGATTTCTTGATCTTGCGGCGCGGTGGCATCCTCGACACAGTTGCGCCATATGAGCCAATCTACAAAGTCCAGGAGTTCATAGGCGTTGCTCGCCCTATCAGCATCCAGTTTGAAGCGCCGATCAAGGTCACGGAACTTACCGACATCGGCATATTGGCCAAGGTCAGCAACGGGACAGGCGCGGTCTCGGTTGACATGGAGGTCATCATTCTGGAGGCGGAGACTTGAGCCGGGGGGAGGGGGTGGGTTTGCTTCTGGAGCAAGTGATTTCCAAAC
>Ga0208019_1001576_pt1 | contig 12022 bp, 22 predicted proteins | sample CB_VirMetaG_5_FD_184540 | JGI IMG/M metagenome (GOLD analysis project Ga0208019, IMG submission 184540) | Freshwater to marine saline gradient viral communities from Chesapeake Bay - CB_1508_1D Viral MetaG (SPAdes) (version 4) | ecosystem: Environmental > Aquatic > Marine > Coastal | place: USA...
GTCATCACTGTCTCCCTGTCGGCTTCCGTCTGGCCGCGTCATGCGGTCGGGATAGCGGGCATCAAGCCGCGCCTTTAACCGCTCGCTGTGTGGTAGTTTATTCAACGCAATGACTTCCTCTGGAGTCCATCCGGGCAGGTCGTCTTTCGTGAAGTCGTCTCGTGGTGTTTCTTTGGTCATGCTATTACTCCCGTCATGTAGATGATTGTTGAGGCGATACCCGCGCCAGTTCCAGCTTGTGCAAAACACGCTCGACCGCTTCCAATTCAGTATCGGCCAGCGACAGAAAAGACCCCGGCAAAAACGGGTCTTCAATAGACAGGTCGTATCCGTCACCCATCTTACCGCTTTCGATTACACTTTCGCCCTCAAGGGCAGCGCGTAAAAGCCACGTTGCATCCCGCAAAGCCGTAATCTCTTTGTAAGTGATATTCATGTGTCATTTCTCCCGTTGTTGATGCCTCTTTCTCGCACGGCGAATAACACATTGCAAGCACTTTCTTCGCTTGACGCTAATTATATCAGCGAGTATAGCTATGTGTATGGAAGATTTAAAAGCAAATCCGAAGGCGTTGGCGCGCGAACTGCGTGACCAGCTCGGTGTGTCGGCGGCTCATGCAAGTGAGTTGTCGCGTGGAATCAAAACCCCGTCATTTGACCTTGCCATCAAGATAGAGGATGCTTTAGGTATTGAGCCTCGCTGGTGGCGTGATAACCTGCGGGAAAAAGAACAATGAGTTGCGCGAGGTCGTCGTCCTTTCCGACCGCCGCGCGGGCTGGTGTAGCCCCTCCCTCTGCACCAGCCCAACCTTCTTCCGAGTGGCAACGGTTAATCCATCGCCAATCTGTCTCCCCAAAGGGTGAGAAGCAAAAGCGTCAGGCTGAATTGCGTGAGTATGTCCGCAAGGCATTGGCTGACGATGATATTCTGGAAATGAAGGGGCCGTGATGGAGCGCGAGCCTGTAAAGGCGCACCAAAGGCGCATTAGGGAGGCGGTTGCAAAGCGCAAAACCGACGACCTTTTTGGGGATTGGTGGCCGAAAAACATGAGCGCCGCAGACTGTGAGGTTCGCCCTGTTTCTTACGAAACGGCTAAAAAAATAATAGAAGAATACGAGTGGTTAGGAACAATGCCACACATTTGTCTGCATTCTTACGGTGCTTTTTATGACAATGCCTGCGCCGGAGTTGTCACTTATTCGCCAGAGTATTGCGAAAATCTAGGCCGGTGGGATCGTTTTGGGTTTACCGGGAAAATTATTTTGCTATCGCGGGGCGCTTGTGTCCACTGGGCGCACCCACATACCGGCTCAATGCTTATTCGGCGCTCAATGAAAATGCTGCCAAAAAAATATCGCGTAGTTACGGCTATGGTTGACCGACGCGCCGGAGAAATAGGAACAATTTATCAAGCCTGCGGTTTTGATTATGTTGGCGCAATGAGGGCGGTATCTGGCCTTGCTCCTCGCCAACCGAACGTGGTTATAGATGGAAACATTGTTGCGCATAGAACGGCAAAACAGCGTTACGGCACAGCGTCAGCAAAGAAAATATCCAAAATACTTGGTTATGAGGTAGAGACGACGCCAGACATAGATAAAGAAAGGTATTTTGGCTTTCGTGGTAGCCCGTCAGAAATTAGGCGCTACAAAAAGGCAATTGCCGATATAATTAAGCCTTACCCAAAAAGAGACAACGCGGCCTGTCCAAAGGACGAGCAATTTCCAAATTGTGAGAGCAAGGTGCAACCCCTTGAGGCCGCTCCATGACCCGTCGCCCTGACCATATTCCCGCCCGCAAGGCAATCCCCCGCGCAATCATCCGTGAGGTCATGGCTCGATCAGAAGGCCGCTGTGAGGCTCTAGGATGCTCTGTGATTGGCGTTGACCTAGACCACACTATTCCGGTGGCTTTGGGTGGAAAGAATATGACAGACAACATCAAACTGCTTTGTCGTGACTGTCATTATGCGAAAAGCAAATTGGACGTGAAGATGATTGCAAAGGCGGATCGTCAAGGCGCGCGCTCGGGCCAACAAAAGCGCCGCAAGGAAAAGACCGTTAAGCGTGGGCCACGTATTGAGTCACGCGGCTTTGACAGGCGATACAAGAAGAAAATGAACGGGGAGGTTATACGCCGTGACTAAAATAGTTTTCCGATGCCCTTACCCGCCAGCCAAGCTAAACCCCAACCGCTCTAAAGGCGCTCATTGGGCGTCTGTATCTCGTGAGCGCAAGCCCTATCGAAAAGCGTGTTGGCAGGAGTGTTTAGCTGCGGGTGGTCGAAAGAATTTATTTGACGGCGCCGTCTTTGTGACGATAGCCTTCCATCCACCGGACAAAAGACGCCGCGACAAGGACAATATGATTGCGGCGTTTAAGTCGGGTCAGGATGGAATAGCCGACGCCATTCAAGTTGATGATGGTGATTGGTTTGTGAGCCACGTAATCAGGGAGCCGGTAAAAGGCGGGTGCGTGGAAGTAACGATTGAAAGCAACCCATTCAAGGAGGAATGACTATGGGAGCAAACTTAACAGAGAACGAAGCACAGCGCCGGATGCGGTGTGTCAATGCTTCGGAAACATACAAAGAGGCAGCAGAGCGCCTTGCAGAATACGGCGACATTATTGGTAGCGAGATATTACGGCGTTGGGTGAGCAAGCATACACGTCAGCCCGGCTCTATGTCATTGAAGGAAAAGAAAGGCGATGCAGAGGAGGCTCGCCAAATCGCCATAATGAACGCTCGCACGATTCGCGAATACTGGAAGGCAAGAGGCCATGACGTGAACGCCCGCGCTGTCTATCGTGACCGTATCTGGACTGTTGAAAGCAATCTGTTCAATGGGCTTCCGCAATGAACAGGCGCGCAAGGTGGGTAATTGAATATTGCGCTGCAAAGCACGGCGTCACATTCGAGCAGATTTGCAACAAAAAACTGCGCCCCGATAGAGTGGCCCGCGCGCGTCACGAGGCTATGTGGATTATGCGGAAGGTTCTGCGCCGCCGCGCTGTTGATCGCAGGTCGTATAGCTATCCGGCAATCGGCCAGATATTTGGAGGAATGGATCACTCTACTGTTATTCATGGCGTTCGGCGTCATGCAGAGAGGGCGGGGCTGTGAGGGATTTTCCAACTCCCGAAATATCGGATGCCTTGCACAATATCGAGGCTGAACAGGCTTTACTTGGCGCGCTTCTGTATGAAAACGAAGTGCTGGAAAATTGTGAATGGCTAGAGCCGTCGCATTTTTATGATCCGGTCAACGGGCGGGTGTTTGAATGGTGTGTTGGCCGTATTCAGAAGGGCCAGCTTGCCGACCCCATTACGCTGCACAAACAGGCGCAGTCCGACGAGGGGATGGCCGAGATTGGCGGGGCAAAATATCTTGCCGACCTTCTAACCGCTGCGGCGGATAGCCGTTCTGCCATTGAATACGCTCGAACGATTGAAGACTTGGCCAAGCGGCGGGCGCTTCATTTTGTATTTCGTGATGCCGTTGCTGACTGTGAGCGGGCCGACCGGGCTGATGATGTTTCAGAGGCCGTAGAGGCCCGCCTAGCAGAGTTATCCGGCACAGCCCGCGACGTTCAAGAGATCAAGGCAGGCGATGCGCTTCGTAAGGCGTTAGAACAGCCCGTGAGAGCGTTGCCGACCGGATTGGCGGACTTGGACCGCCTGAACGTCATAGCGCCGTCTCTGGTCATTGTAGGCGGTCGTTCGTCTATGGGTAAATCGGCATTTACGTTGGACCTTGCAAGGCGAACCGCGCAGCGCGGGATGGCAAGCCTGATTTTGTCCAATGAAATGACAGATCGGCAGATTGCGGCGCGTCTTTCCTCTCAATACTGCCAAGTGCCTTACACCGATATTTTGCACGGCAATCTGACGCCGGATTCACAGCCGCGTGTTGTTGCAACGCTTGAGAAGCTGGACAGATTGCCTCTGACCATCATCGGTGTGCCAGGCGCGTCTGTAGCGGCTATTCAAGCAATCGTGCGCCGTTGGAAGCGCGAGCAAATGAAGGCTGGCAATTCTATTGGCGTGGTGGCGCTGGATTATATCCAGAACATCAAGGGTGATGGCGGGTCGCTTTACGAAAGCATGTCGGGAATTGCGAGCGCGTTGCAGACGATGCAGCTTCGCCTTGACGTGTGCCTTGTGGTGGCCTGTCAACTTAACCGAGCCAACGAGCGCGAGAGCAACAAGCGCCCGACCATTTCCAGCCTTCGTGATTCCGGCAAGATAGAGGAAGTGGCCGATAGCGTCATTCTCCTGCACCGTGAAAGCTATTATGCTGATCGGGAATCGGAGAGGCATGATCCGGTCGAGGAGGCCGACCGCTTGTGTCGGGCCAATAGCCGTGAGGTTGAGGTTGATGTTGCAAAGAACCGTCACGGTGGTATAGGCAAGGTTAGTCTGTGGGCCGACCTGAAATTCAATCAGTTTGACAATTGGAGCCGGTAGTATTATTTTGATTTATGGCTGTGACAAGCCTACAAGAACGGCCCCCTAGTGCGCTGCTGGCTCGCGCGGAGGCCGTAAGGCCAACCGTCCCGTTCCGGTAAATTGTCACCCGTGCGGGCCTGCAATGCACTAGGGGTATCAAATGTCTCACTACATGACGGCTTTAGCAATGAAGCAGACGGGCTTAAAGCCTGCTGCTAAGATTGTTTTGTATTGGCTGGCCGATCACCACAATTCAGAAACGGACCTTTGCTGTCCTAGTCATGCCACGCTTGCCAAAGAGTGCGAGATGAGCAAGAGGGCTGTTCAAGGTCATTTGGATGATCTGGAAGCCAAAGGGCTTATCACAAGGTCTATCAGGATGCGTGACAACGGCTCGCAGTCGTCCTGTCGCTATACGCTAAACCTGCTACCCCCCATAGCAGAATCTGCTACCCCCCCATGGCAGAATCTGCTACCCCATAACCTTGGAAGTAATAACCTTGGAAATAAACAAACTCTTGTCGCACAAAAGCGCGACGTGTCGGCCCGATTGGTTCGTGATGAGATTTGGACGTTATGGCCATTAACAGGCCGAAGGCGCTCAAGCCAGAAGAAGGCGCTATCAGCGATAGCAAGCCTCTTGAAAGATTATTCCCCGCAAAACATAGTTGACGGGGTGAAGGCGTATCTTGCGAGTGATGAGGCTAAAAAGGGCGATGGCCAGTTTGTGCCGGGCGTTGACCGTTGGCTACGCGATGAAAAGTTTGCCGAGTGGGCAAAGTCTGATAGTGTTGGCGAAACGGACTGGCGTGGAGAGATTGCTTTGTATCGGGATCATGGCAAATGGAGGCCAGAAGGCCCGCCACCCGGAAAGCCCGGTTGCCGAGCGCCGGAAAGCCTGATCGCAGATTTCGGGTTCGAAGTAATTGGTATTCTGCAAGGAGAAGAATGATGGGTGACTTAATTGAGCGCGTTGAAATTGGCGAGGAGACGTTTGAGGATCGGATTGCGGTCACTAATCGCATTTGTCCAGCAACGCCCATTCCAACCGATGCCCCGTTTGAAAGCGTCCAGATCGTAATTGACGCGGTAGACCGATTGCTGCCGGGTGCAGACATTTCACTCCAAACGTGCGGCGCTCACGTTCCCGGATGGGATGCAACCGTGTCTGAACAATATCCAGAAGAAGGCGAGCCTTGGTTGGTCGGTGGTTTTGGAGAAACGCCAGCCCGCGCCCTTCTCGTTGCCCTTCTCAAAACGCTGGATCGTGACAATGGCTGACCACCCGCAAGGAGAAAAATGATATGGCTGACCAAACAGAAGACCGTCCCATCGTTCACACCTACCCCGAATATATGGCAATCTGCAAGGCGGAGGGCGTATCTCCTGCCGAGGCTTATCGTTCCTATCGCCATGCGTATCGGTGCGCTCTGTTTAATCGCTCTTGGGACTATGCCTATCGGATACGAACGCATGACGTTAAAAGCCCCAAGCACGGCTACAAGGACGCCAGTTACGCAAGGGACCACTTAGCGACATGAGCAAGCCAAGGCGCAAAGCTTGCCCTGAACACGGCCCTGTTGGCAAGACCAAGGATTCCAACTGCCGTATATGCCAGCGGCCCTTGTCCATCCATCGCGAGCCTAACGGCAAGCCGCAACGTGATCCGATGTTCGAGGAGAAGCTGGAACCAACGCCGGAGCAGAAGAAAAAGCGCAAGGCCGGTATTCACGATCTGATGATTGACACGCTCTTTGCGCGAAAGCTGGTTACGGATATTCAGGTTGAGGCATACGCTACATTCTGCCGGGCGCGTGAGACGTATTATGGCAAGACCACGGCGGCTATTGGCGGCTATGGCAATGAGACAGGCGGGCAGTCAGAAGGTCCACCTGATGACGTTCTGATTAGGGCGAAGGCAACGCATACCCTTGGCCTTGACGCGCTGGATTGTGCGGGGGCTGGTCCGAAAGCGGCGCTCTTGCATCTGTATTTCCACAACGAGGCTTTGCACGTCCATAACCTGCTGATTGGACTTGACGCATTGGTAGGGGTTTATCGAACGGGTGATAAAAAACTTGCATAACCCGTATTGACCCTTTTACCGGATAGCGGTAATGTCCGTTTGATTGGGTCGATAATGCGGCCTGAAACCCTTCCAAAGTTTTACGAATAGACCGCTCCCACACGGACCTCCCGCCGTGTTCTCCTGTGATGGTTCTCCGTCAACCGGGGGCGGTCTTACTTTATCAACACCCTCCAAGCCTATCCCTAGACGTAGGATGATGCTCAACACCGGAGGGTTACTTATTCCCACGCCCCGCACACACCTAGAAAGCGCCATACTAAAGCGCAGGCGGTGAGCGTGGGATTCCCATTGGAGGCATCATGTCTAACGATAACGTGATAGGCTTTCCCGGTTTGACCTCCAACGAATTACTTCCTCGCGCCGTTCTGGAGGCTATTGCCGAAGACATTGGCGATGATCTGGTTAGGGTTGTTGTTATCGCGGTTGATAAAAGCAACGCATTGCGCCTTTTCAACTCCTGCCCTGATGATGACATAACGATAGCTGATTTAACCCGTTCGCTTCATGCTTTCGTGGCTGATACTTTCGAGGACTAGCCATGGCTGAAAAGGGTTTGCGGCTCCAACGATATGCATCAACGCGCGCTAATCTGATGCGTTGGAACAGTGAAGCTGAATGTCGTGAATACGAATTAACGCTTGAACGATTGGCGGGCGGTTCAACGGTTGAGCAGGAAGCGGATAGGCTAGGCGTAACGCACGGCTCGCTGAATATGTTCTTCAATCGTGACGAGGAGTTGAAGGGTTTGTATATCGACGCCCTGGAAGCGCGCTCTGAAACGATACACGACATGCAATATGCTCACGCTCGCAATATGGTGCTGAACGCTAAGAGTATGGAGCGGGATGAGATCCACGCGATTGACAAGGGTCTAGGTCATCTGGAGGCGCTTAAGCGGTCTGACGGATCGCGGCACAGGCCAAACACTAAGGCCAGCTTGTCAATCACGCCGGACAATCTCAAAGACTTTCTGGCAGGTCTGGATAGCGCCAAGAAGGCGAAAGCTATCGAAGACGCGACCATAGACGCGGAATATGTGGATTTAACCGCACAGGATGCGCCAGAATAAGCGCCAAGCCTCTTGCCCTAGTCGCATAGCCAAAAACAAGCGCGGCAATTTTGGACGCATCCTAGGCGGTTTATGTAGGGTTCGCGTTTTGTTCTAATTCAAGGCAAAAAAATGCCCGACACATGGCCGGGCGAGTTGAGGGAAAAGGGGTTAGGTTAAGTTGCTTTTGCAATGGCCGCCAGCGCCTGGTTCAGCCGTTTTTCCGCGCCTTTAGGAAGCGCGCAATCCTTGAATGCGCCGTCTGCGATTCCTTTGGCAACGTATTGCGAGAGATTGCGGCAAGCCTCCAGCAATTCAGGCGCGGCAGCTATTAGGCGGGCGTTAGCTTTCGATTCATCTTTTGTCACGGCAACGCCGCGCGCATCTGCTATCTGACTAGTTCCATCTGGCGTGTAAACCATTGGGCCGGGATTAAGGCCAATTTTCCATGGGCCTGGCGTGTGTTTCGTTTCCATTCTTAATTCTCCTATTGAAAGAAAGACAAAAAGCCTATCCAGGCCGCCATGACGATGCAGACAGCGATGAATCGGGCAATCTCACCAAGCCATTGGCGCGCGTTCATTGTTCTGATTCCTCTTGAATTTCTGCGAGTGCTTCCATAGCGGCGCAATAAAGCGTAGCAAACGCAATGCGGCAGGCGATTTGACCGAAAGAGTCGCCGGGCTGTGCAATACCGCCAGAATCTTCCAGCCATTCTTCACCCGCGCTAGTATTCTGATCCGCGCAAAACTGAATTGCCTTTCCGTAATAGATCACTACTTCATGCCCGTCGCATGACTCATAGATAAATTCAGACGCGGCATCATAGTCGCCTTCTGACTCCGTCCAAGCCTCTTGCGCTATTTCGCGCGCTTCATTGTAAAGATGTGCCATAAGTAAACCCTCCCAGGTTATTCGGTTAAACGCAATCAGCGGCGAGGTAGAACTTGCCGTTATGGCCGCGCACATAATAGGACGCATTTCCGTGGTCATTCACGTAAAAACACTCTGACCCTTCAAATGTGTCAAGTTCTGCCGGGTCGTTAATCGTTTCAGCGTCATCAATATCGCCATTCACGAATGAGGCCAGGATGGATTCAGCCTCCAGCTTCATCAATTCAGCGTCGTCGCAGAACTCCAGGCGCGCGAATCCTTGTTCATCTTCACGCAAGAGGACGAAAGCGGAATCGACATAGAAGACAGACGTGGTTCCGTCGAATGTTTCTAGCGTGTCATCCGCCATGCCTGACATGGCCAAGTCATAGAAATACAATGCCGCGACAGGTTCGAGTTCAAACTTGCCTGGGCTTGTGACGTATGCAGACTGTGCGTCTGTAATGTCAGAGACGCTATATTCCCCGTCAACGGCGAGAGCTAAACCCTTACGCATAGCGCGTTGGTATTCAGCGGATTCAATGATTTCATTGCGAGTCATTGTCTTGTTCCCTTCTGTTTTGTGTTATGAGTAGCAGCTTGCCACTATGACGGAATCGCCGCAATCATCGGCATACTTGACAAGAGTGCCACTAAAATAGGAGTCGGCTTCCATCCCATCCCAGCCAAGTAAAGCAATGTTACCGCAGGCGCGCATAAATTCGCTTAGACAGTAGACATTGCCGCGATAGCGGAAGTAATCGCACTCATCTGCGCCTTCCCAGTCAAAGTTTGCGCGCTCATTATCGCTTAGCTCGTGCCAGTTAATGACGTTGCGCGGTTGGTGGTTTGTAATGATTTGCATTGTCTTATTCCCCTACTTGGCTTGGCTTGATTGCCAGCTCATGCCTCTTCCCGTTTTGGGCCGCGTAAAGTTCCTCGAAGCGGCGGGACGCGATAGCTTCGAGCTTCGCGGTCATGTCCAGAATGATCTGCGTATCGCTGTCGTTGTCGGCTACAGCGGGAAGGCAGCCCCGTAAGCCTGAAGTCCAGCGCTTTACGTATTCGACGTAATCCATCTCCATTTCGCGGCCAAAGCTATTAAACGCGGTAACAGTCCTCACGAATGTGGTCATGTGTCTTTTCCTTACTTGTTCAGGCTTGATTGCCAGCTCATGCCCCACGCTACTTTTTAACGGTAAACACTTCAAAATGATAATATCTATGCAATTGACGCAAGGTATAGACATATCCGATAGATGGGGAATCGGTAGCAATATCAAGCGGCTAGTATGGCCAGCATATAGGGAGAGTATATAGGCAAGGTAATGGGGAGAGAATGTTATTAGGGATTAGGCTAATTAGATTGGGGGTGGATGGGGCTTACCCCTTATACTCACTTTGAGCACAACACCTATGCCCACGCGGAAATAGTATGGACCTATCTGACCCGATTGTTTCTAGGATGGAATATAGGGCCTGTAACCGTCTAGGATGCCCGCCAGCGAGCGTTGGTGTTTTGCCTACCCTTGCCCTGTAATTTCCGTCGTTCGCAAACGTCTATGGTTTGTTCCTGTTATGTTCTGCGTTCACTTATGTTCGCCATTTGTTCTGCTTATGTTCGTTCATGTTTTGTTCCAGGGTTGCGTTCACCTTTTGTTCTCAATCACTTAGCGTTCACGGTTTGTTCTCAATCGGAACAATTATAGAACACTTAGGGAACCTAGATGGTAGGGGGAGGGGGCGAGGAGGAGGAGAAGGAGGTGAGGCTGGGGCCTACACCCAACCATTCTGTCCACCAAAAGTCCTAAACCATTCTACCCACCGAAACTCTTAAGCATTTCTGCTGTGTGGTAATTGCGCTTTGGTTATTCTGGCGTAGTGCTAAAAATAATATGAGAAAAATATCTCCCGTGAGGCTTTGCTTCTTGCGAAGGCGGGAGTTGGTTATGATGGAGATTAGACGTGAGCGACTTGCAAAAGTTTGAGCGCTGGATTGCAAAGCGTGGTTATCGGACAGACTCCAACGCTCCGCTTGGCTGCCTTATGGCTGGCGACCGTATCGTTACGGTTGAGGAGATTATCGACTTTGGCGAGCCTCCGAAGCCTGTAAGGCGGGTTCTGATGCAGATGCTAGGATTTTGGACATAGTTCCGTCCCCCACGTGGGCTGACCGTTTGTTTTTTGCATTAGAGGTTAGGATTGGTTTGTCCTGCTTGCCGGGAGTGCTTCGGGAAGCTGTATCCTCTGTGGTCGTTCTCGGTTATGTCGTGAGACAATCACTCCTGTAGGCCAATGCAGCGACAAGACAGGAGTATCCGTTAGGAATCTTTGGGGGCGTTTGTCCATTAGGACGGGTGCAACCGAGAGGGAGGGAAGGCTCCGTCGATCCCCTGTTGTGCTTGCTCACGAACTGATGCCGTCTACGTCCGACTTCGCTCTTTCCCCCGGCGTAAGAGGTTGTTGTAACGCCTGCAAGGTATGACCGGCCTACCAAAGCCGTCCATGACACTATATCAGAACAAACAAGGAACGCAATAGCCATGAAGCCATATGAAGCCGCGACAGACCTTTTGATGAGCGAAATATGGATTGCTTGCCAAGAAAAAGGGATTAACACCGTTACTCGCGTTGATCTGCTAAATTGCTCGCCCCGACGCTGGGATACGCTCGCCCTACACCTAAGCCCGCGAGGAACCATAGACGCGCCCTTCAAAAAGAAACCCGGTGAAGACGCAAAGCAAGTCGCCGGAAGGCCAAATGACGCCCCGCTGGCAATTAGCCTTTTCATGGTCGATTTTCGCAAGTGGCTGGCAGAACAAGACGGCGACACACTAGAGCTTCGCGCTGGCCCGGAAGTCACAACAAATGGCAAAGTCATCCCCTGTAACGAAGACGCTATCGACCCGGTAGAAGACGTAACTATCTATATGCGCTGCCGAGTGAGTAAATAACCTACAATTATCGCTTGCCGCGAAGCCCTTGCAGGGCTATGCTCTCCTTCTTTGAACAGGAGAGAAACATGGAAACTATTGCGAACATAGCATTGCTGGTAGCAGGGGAGGCGCTTTGCCTTACCGTCCTTCTTATCGGTGTTCACATAGGCTGGAAGTCTATCGGTAATCTGGCATGGGATAGCTACGCATCGAAAAAGTGGCTTGGCGGTTTTGACCACTACCTTTTGAACGGAATTATGGTGGCTTTTTCTGTAGTGCTGCTGACCCTTTCCGCCGCCTTCGCTATTATCATCCCCTACATTCTGTTTGGAGGGGCTTCGTAATGGAAATCAAACTATATGACCGCGTGAAGCTGGATGATGGCCGGACAGGTTCAATCGTCCACGACGATGGGCCGGGCAGTTACAGGCGTTACCCATTTTTTTGCCTTACAGAAGATGGTAAATTCACCAGCCTTTCCCAAGACGATGGGCGCGTCACTGAAATCATCGGCCACCGCTACTTCGTCGATACGCCCTTCGCTATCGGTGAGACGTATGATATCAAGGGCGGCGACCATAAAGAAACCGTTGTTGGCGTCGGGCTGCTTTGCAAAAACGAATACGG
>Ga0208019_1001577_pt1 | contig 12019 bp, 23 predicted proteins | sample CB_VirMetaG_5_FD_184540 | JGI IMG/M metagenome (GOLD analysis project Ga0208019, IMG submission 184540) | Freshwater to marine saline gradient viral communities from Chesapeake Bay - CB_1508_1D Viral MetaG (SPAdes) (version 4) | ecosystem: Environmental > Aquatic > Marine > Coastal | place: USA...
TCCAAATGAATAACCATATCATAGTCATCAATAAATGGAAGACAAGATGGTGGCATCATCCAAATTGGTTTTAACCATGAATATTGTTCATTGACCTTTTTTGTCATTTCAGAATTAAAAATAACATGATCAATTTCTGGATGAAAATATTTAATAGAATTAGTTAATTTTTCAACTCCTAAAAAATCTGCATAATCATCAGTACACCAAGTAGAAATAAGTATTTTTTTAGTCATTACGATACTGATCCAACTACAAGATTTTGTGCTTCATCGTCAATATTTTTAGAAAGTGGGAAAAGAATAATGAATCCCTGCTTGTTATATGACTTCACGACATAGTGAGTTTCATCAAATAATTCATCAATAAATTCAATACCATCACCACCATACTTCTTCCTGTCTGCCCACGATCCATCTTCAAAAGGACCGTCCTCATAAATGCGAAGATCATCAATCACAAATACATCGTTCTTAACGTCTTTGTTGTTGACAATAATCTCTAGTTCTTTTTTAAGAGGAAGTCTTTTATCAAGATCTGGTTCATCACCGTATGATGCCATACCAAAATCAGCACCAGGAAAATGTGCGTCCAACCAAAACAAAGTATTTCCATCTAATGTGGGAACAATCTTTGGAAGAACATCAGAGGATTGTCCTAAATGCCAATTTACATTCTTTAGATAAGAATATGAAAGTTTATTCTTTTCGTAAATTTCTTCAATTATCTCAATGGTATGAATTTTAATATTACTATCAATACTAGAAATAGATCTGACAACTTCAGCTGCGCCAGTTCCAGTCTCAATAAAGTTATTGATATGATAAAAATCAAGAACATTCTTGACTTGAATTGCTTCTTTCAGTTGTCCCATTAAATTTTTTCTCCAACTACAATAAAGGAATGATTTAAATCTCTTTGACTACTAAAGACATTAGTATAACCGTTGTCCTGCATAAAATCAACTATCATTTCTGGGTAGAAGGCATGTACATGTCTTCTATTATTCCAGGGTCTCCAGTACTTTTGATCATAATGAGGAAGATAGAGAAACAAAGTTCCACCACTACGAATTTTTTCAGTCCAGTACAACAATGTACCAACCCAGTCAAGAACATGTTCTAAGCAGTGGCTGGAGAAAATATAATCAACTTCTCCATCTGGAAGATTGTTTGCGTTCCATGGATCATCAAAATTTAAATCAATTGCAGTGGCACCAGGAAATGCCCATTCCAATTTCATACATCCGATGTCATATCCAGTTCCCTCACAAAAATGTTTTGCATAAGGAATAGCAAACTGTGATGCATTCCCAATACTCTGGAAATGTGGATATTTGTCTCCTTTATATTCTATTACTTGCATAGCATTGTGTGTGGTTTTTTAAATAGATAATCAATTTCAGATTTATTCCTTTCATCATGAGCATATATTACATACTCATCATATGATGTATCAAGGACTTCAATAATATAATTAATGGAAGTATTGATAGTGTGAATCTTTTTTGCTTTCTCAAGGACTTTGCACCAATCAAATAAAGTAAATCCATCAATAATCTTAAGTTCTACGGCAGGAAGATTAAATTGATCATTGGATAATAATTTACTATCTTTGATATCTGTATTATAAAGATTGTTTATGAATATAAATTCACTATCATCTTTTAGACCTAATACATTATAGTATAAATCATTTTCTTTATCAAGGTCTCTATCGAATTTAAAATATTCTTGCCAATCATCGTAATCCAATCCAAGCATAGAATACTTGGAACTCATAATCTTTCCATCATTATGTGTCATATCTGCTGTTGCTGTGCTAATAAAAGCACCGTTTTCTTCAATAACATATCCAGAAACATCATCATATATGTCTTTTCCAGGAAAACTATCTTCAATTGTTGGAAAATAGATATCTTTTATATATTTTCCAATCCAAGAAATATCAGATCTTAATGGCCAAATAATCTGATATTTCTGTTCCATCATTAATCTAGCAATCTTTTGGCAGAAAAATACATCTCCTATTCCTGCTGGTTGTTTTATAATACAGGGTTTCATTTCAAATAATTTAAGTAAATGAAGTCTTCAAGAATTTCCATTTCTTTTGCTCTTTCAAGATTGTCCTTAATTGCATCCATCTTACTGTAATAGATGTCTTCGGATACATCAAACTCATCACTAAGTACAATAATACCATCCATATTAAAATGCTTTCCTATGTCAGGAGCACCAAGATAAACAGGAATAGTTCCTGTCGCAAAGCAATCAAGAATCTTTTCGGTAAAGTAAGTTTCATACTGACCATTCTCAATCGCAACTGAGAACATGTAGTCACACAGTCCTTCTTCTTTCAGTTCAATCTCGTTAAATCCACGACCATATAAGTCAACCTGATCACCAATCCGTTCCACCCATTCAAGTCTCTTAACGTGACCTTCACACATTCTTTTGTTTGATGCAATCATAGAAATCATTTTTGATTTCTCATAGATCTTTGGTTCTTGAATCCAAAATCCTTGAGCAGGAACCCACTTGTACTTATCACCCAGAGCAAGAAGTCTTTGATCATGAGTAAAGATAGTGTCATAGGTATCTTCAACCAATTGCTGATTAGCAATAATACTTTCAACCAAACCCTGCTTAATATACTTTGACTCAAGAAGCCACAGATACTTAGGACCTTTTCTTACATCATTGATTCCTTTATTAATTGTATCATCAATATAGAAAGTGGCATCACCACCATCAGAGACCCATTCAATATATTTGGATTCTTTACCGTGAACAGAATATCCTTTATTACCATTTGTAAGGTGGGTAAATGTATTGCCCACCAGATTAAATTTTCTTTTCATTTTATTTCAGTAAATATTTGTCATTATTGTAAGGTGGTAATTCCTTATTATTTCTCACAAATACAGAATCACCCCATCTCTCATAGTTATATGAATCCGACATCTCTGCCAATGAAAAATTCCTCTCTGCTAACCAGTCAACTATTGCATCATGAGATGCTCCAGTATTATTGCGATCATCGTAAGAGGTTTCTAAATCAATAACATTAATATATTTGAGATGATCTTCAAAACCTTTTAGAATTTCAAGTTCTGCACCCTCAGCATCGATGTTAAGAAAGTCATATTGATTCATGTCAATGTTATTTTCTTCGACGAGTGTAGATAACTTTTTAGTCACCACTGTAACTGAGTTACTACCAACAGGAGACAGACTTGACGAGTCATTTGCTAGATAAAATTGTTTTTTTAAACCATCTTCACTATAAACACATTCGTTGAATGACATATATCCACATCTGTCAGCAACAGGTTTGGAAATAGTTTCATAGACAAATTTATTTGCCTCTACTCCGATAACGTTAGTGCCCACTAACTTAGTGTAGCAATCATGTTCAACGAAATCCCACATACCCACATGTAAGATTCCTTTGATATCAACATTTATTCTTTCAAAGATACCAACATACTCAGATGTAGGATGATCCCACGTTGCATAACCTGTTTCTTTGCTGTAGGAAGCATACGGACCTAGTTTACTCATACTGGATGATGAAATGGGATATAGTTTTTATCTTCAATTTGAGAATTAATCCAATTATAAGTCTTGCGAATACCCTCTTCTAATGTCTGGGAGTAATCCCAATCAAGTTCCTTACGGATCAGATCATTGTTGGAGTTGCGACCACGAACACCAAGAGGTGCATCAAGTTTATAAAGTTTCTGAACTTCTTTATCGGCAACTTTAGCAGCAGTCTCTACCAGTTCATTGATGGTGACCATCTCTTCAGATCCAATGTTAACAGGACCCATAAAGTCACTGTCCATCAGTCTTCGAGTTGCTTCAATGCATTCATCAATGTACAAGAAGGAACGAGTTTGTAGGCCATCTCCCCACACCTCGATTGCTCCACCTTCGACCGGGAGGTAAGCAACTTTACGGCAGATTGCAGCTGGAGCCTTCTCTCTTCCACCTTCCCAAGTTCCTTCGGGACCAAAGATGTTATGATATCTGGCAACACGAACAGGAATACCATAATTCCTATTATATGCAAAATAAAGTCGTTCAGAGAATAGTTTCTCCCATCCGTATTCGGAGTCGGGGTTGGCAGGATAGGCGGATTCTTCACGGCAGTCTGGATTGTCGGGATCCAATTGATTGTACTCTGGATACATGCAAGCAGATCCAGAATAGAAAATCTTAGTCTTATTTACACCCTTGGTTTCGTTAAACTTGCGTTGCTCTTCAAGAACATTCAAGTTAATGGATACAGAATTGTGCATGATGTCTGCATCATTCTCTCCAGTGAAGACAAAACCTGCTCCACCCATATCAGCAGCAAACTGATAGATTTCATCAAAGGGTTCTGCAAACTTATCTACAATCTGTTGATAGAAATTACCAAGATATCCAGTAAAACGAATGCAACGAGAAACAAACTTCACGTCACGAAGATCTCCCTGAACAAACTCATTTGCTTTCGTAGAAGAAAACTCAGGATACTTTAAGTCAACTCCACGAACCCAATATCCCTCTTCGCGGAGACGTTTTACCATGTGACTTCCAATGAACCCACCAGCACCAAGCACAAGTGCTGTCTTCTTATATTCAGACATAAAAATAGTTGTTTGTCTTTTATATATGATACAAAAAAAGATCCTTGTTGTCAAGGATCTTTATAAGGTCTTTACATGCACGCCACTTGCTCTTTGTCCTGAAGCAAGAAACAGGGCGGGAGTTAAACCCCATCCGCACCACTTGCTTTTAGGAAAAGCAAGAAACCTCAGAGGTCGATTTTAATTTTTTTGTTGATCTGTTTGATTAACGAGTCAACCTTTGCCTCTAATGCTGCAATTCTGCCTGCATCACCACCTCCGCAAGGAGTATGTGCCTTTGCTTCTAGTGCTTTGAGTCTTGCTTCAACATTTAAATCTTGTTGAGAAGTCACTGCACTATTCACAGTCTTTGCTGCTGTTCCTTTGGTTGCCATTTTATTTAAAAATAACTCTTCTAGTATTTAGTTTTTAGAGGGTCTTATGACTCCACCAGTTCTGTTATAGTCCATCCGTGACTTCGGGATTGAAGGGGAACCTTCACCGACCAGGGTTTTTAGAGACTCTCCATGTCTTCATCATCTCTAACATAACAAGGAACACGATCAGGATCTAACCATTTCGTGTATTCAAAATCTTCCATAGCAGTCAGAAGTTGCATCTGATTGTCAAGAAGATACATGTCACGATAACGTTTGGTCCAACTATCTGCTTTTTGAATTCGATAGTCGGGGTGTCCGTTTTCCAGAACACCAGTTTCAACATACCTGTAAGGGAAACGTTCGAAGATAATCTTCACGCAACCTCCACAGTTTCAAGATCAGAAGCAACATATTCCATAAGAATTTCATAGTCATCCAGAGGATCTCCAGAGAAAACTACGCCTTCTCCCTCATAGTACCGACGAACCTTTTTGTAGAGTTTCGGATTCTTTACATCAAGGAAAAATTCACCGTTTGCTGCACCACGAAGGGTTTGAATGTCTTTCTTGAATTTGATTGTGAGTGCCATCGTTTTGATTGATTACCCAGTTATTATAGGGGTTTGACACCGAAGTGTCAAGTGGGGGATGTGGGGATCGAACCCACCTCAGCCGAATTATGAGTTCGGTGCATTCACCAGATTGCTAATCCCCCTGGTAGGAATGTCGGGAATTGAACCCGATTGACTCCGTTATAAGCAGAGCGCATTAACCAATATGCGACATTCCCTCAGGATGCTTCGTTGTGTTCTGTGTATATGCGTATGAGTTCATCATCCGCTGGTATCATTACTGCTCTCTCGCCTGTTGTTATATTTTCTATTCCTATTGTCTCACCATTTTCTACTCTGTCCAGAAGAGTGTCCCAATTCTCTTGCCAGTATTCCACTGAATAAAAATCCATAGTTGTGATATTTATAAGTCGGGGTGACAGGATTCGAACCTACGACTTCTGCTTCCCAAAAGCAGCGCTCTACCAAGCTGAGCTACACCCCGTTGTTGTTTACCTGATAATTATACTACTTCTTATGTCCTCTGTCAAACGGTGCCCAGTGCTGCCAGTTGTATTTGTGGACTGCCCAGATTCCTAAGATAGGAACAAAGACAAGTATGTAGCAAATGAAAGCTAGAGCAACTTTGTTATTTAATACTGCTGCTGCAAAATGTCCCATTATTGATCTGTGAGGATAGAAACTAAAAAAATAAAGATGCCAAACGAAAGCATAAAAAGCAAGATTAATGCTTCTGAGAATTCCATAGTTCTCTAAAATATCTGTCTGTGTGATTTAAACAATCAAGTGGTGCTGTTTCATCTTTTAGTGCCCATTCATAACAAAAGTCAATCATACCAGATGAAACATGATTGACTCCAAAGATTCTTGAGAATGCTGATGCTGCGAAATGAAACTTTTGTCTAATGTGCGGTTCCATTGCCCTTATAGTGTTCGGATTCATAGTAGTGCCCCTTCTTTGAACCGAAATAAATTGTAGTTAATACAAATGGTATTGCAACTATGATAAGTGCTTTTCCTAACAGATGTTCCATTACTGTTCTATGCCAAGTTCGTTTAGATAATCAATCCACCACTGTGGATCTTTGGTTCTTTTCCAGTTAGGAACTGGTTTTTCTTGAAGCGAATACCACTCATTAATCGCTTCATCGATAATCTGTACGATCTCCATATTCCTCTTCCTCCTCATCAACGTCTGCATATGCATTTGCCACATAAGGTCCGTGTGGTTTGAGTGATTCTTCTTTGACATATTCTTGTTCAGAATTTACTGCCGCAATCCATACCGATAATTTCATTACTATGTAGATAATGCCCAATGGCAAAAAACAAGCGATTAGAATGAGTGGTTTCATTAGCTCCTGTACCTCCCTGGCCATGTTAGATGCATAGTGGAAACCAATAAAGTTATGAATACAAATACAAATAAGGTGCTCATGTTAGTTTAGTGTTATTTTTAACCAAGAAAAAACTGGAGGGATAACTCCTATAAGTCTCAAAAGTCCCTCAGCAAATAAAGCAAGAACCACCCAACCGACGCACATACTAATGATAGAAGCATTACGGTTGTGTCGTCGTATTGCTGCATCAATCATCTCCTGACACTCTTTTTGTGTCACTAAACGATCTGGTTTAATTTCTTCCATCCGATGACTCATACTGTAGTTGTGTCAATCTTTCCACCCATGTTACTCCACCTTCCATACCTACGCAAGGATTGATACAAGTTTCATCACCATGATTATTACAAACTAAACCAGCGAGATCCAATTCATTACCTTTCTTGCCAGTTCCAGACCAGTAGTGCTCTCCGTTAATCCAGAGGGCACCACACTTAGGGCATTCCTTCCTTTCTACTGAAAGGTCGGACAGCTCTTTATTGTCCATTAGTGTACTCCTTGAGGAACTTTTTATATTCAGTTGTGTCTTTAATCAGTTGTCTTTTAAGATGCCAACCCATCCACTTCATTTGGATCTTTATACCAGCATAACGGACTTGTAAATCCAAATACTGAATGAGTCGTATAGTTGAATCATACCCAGCATATGCTACTAATGCAACAAATGTCAGCATTAGCAGATAATAGAGAGTCATTTTGGTATCTCCATATATTTGTATATAGATGATACACTATTTCTTAAGGATTGCGTATTATAACTTAATAAAAGCGGAAAGGGTCGGATTCGAACCCACGGATGCTTTCACATCGGCAGTTTTCAAGACTGCTGCCTTAAACCACTCGGCCACCTTTCCAATATTTTATCGGACATCAAAGTCCAATCTGCGGACCTTACGTCTGCGTCTCTCCTCTTGATAGAGGAGTTCTTCTCTGGAGAAATGACTATCAATCTTTCTCTCTAAATTATTGGTTACCATTACAACCTTATCAAGATCTTTGGCACCAATTTTATTGTCAACCAAACTCATTTGGTTTGGGCAACCACAGAATTGAATCTTGCTAGTGCTTGTCAATTCTGTCTTGCATTCTTTGCATCTGATTGTGATCATGGGTCATGGTCCTCCGTGAATTAGGAATGGGAGATACTGGGATCGAACCAGTGACATACTGCGTGTAAAGCAGGCACTCTACCTCTGAGTTAATCTCCCTGGCTCCCCCTCCTGGGATCGAACCAGGGACCAAACGATTAACAGTCGTTCGCTCTACCGCTGAGCTAAGGAGGAATAAGTTCCCCGAAGGGAAGCGGGTGACGGGGATCGAACCCGTGACAAGAGCTTGGAAGGCTCGCATGTTACCGCTACACCACACCCGCAGGTCGGGTCTTACATGAGAGAGGAGGTGGTGGTGGTCTCTCTCAATGCCCATAATGACAATCATAACATGGTGGATGTATGATTGTCAACGACTCAGGAGGGACTTGAACCCCCGACCAACTGCTTAGAAGGCAGATGCTCTATCCAACTGAGCTACTGAGTCAAGTGGTAGTTCCTATCGCCTCTAACCCTGAACTACCAAGGGGGTTACAGCAGTTGATTATGCTCTTTCGATGCCATCAACAAAGTCATTGTACTCTTCTTCAGAGATCTCGTCAAGGCTTACGATTTCTAAATCTTCCTTAGGATCAATCCATTCATCAAATTCTGCCATGATTGCCAGTTGATCATAAATCCTTTCAATTCCTTTACCATTGTACTCTTCAACTTTGTCAATTGCCCACTGTCGAACGTCTGCAACAATTTCTTCAGTTTCCATCATAATAGTCTTTTCGGAAGTACCTGCTGAGGATGTTACTATTGTAGTAGGCAGGTCCTCCTGTGTCAAGGGATTCGGTAAGGACTCCGTTGATGAAGAGTTGTCTTGTTTCTTCGAAGTTTGTTTTGCCAGATGTTGTATGTAGTGACAGGATAGTTCTACTAAAATTTTGTCTACCCAGTCGTTCAATGTCTTCTTTAAGTTCCGGACAAGACCCATAATACTTTTTCCAATCAGATTCTTTTTTTACTCTGCGTTTTTTTCCTGGCGGTTTTCTGTGCGACCAAAAATACTTTCTCCCAATGTATTGTCTACCGTTGGTGAGATTGGTAATGTTATAAACAAAACCGTAGTAGTCCCGAATATCGTCAGAAGTAAAAGGTCTCTCCAAATACATCCATGGGTTTTCATAGTCTATATTCATCAATGATATCAAATACCCTGTTTAGGTATTTATGTGCCAGTCCTCTGGCTTCTGATCCATACTTATGTTCTTCCCAGTAGAGATCATTTTTAAGTCTCTCTAACTTAGTCTTAAGTTCTTGAGTTGAAATTTGGTTGCGAGGCATATTGTAGGAGGAGGTGTCTCCCCCTATGTATAGCACTAATCAGAGTTGGAAACCACTGAATGTGTCCTTTTTCACATCTTGCTTGATACCACCAACAACATAGGACTCTACTTCAGTCTCCTGAGGAGCAACCTGAAGACCTTTAGAAGAGATCCAGTGTTGTGTCCAAGGGAGTGGATTGTTATTTGCGGAAATGTCATACTGTGGTTTCAGACCAATCGCCTTGAGACGACGGTTTGCAATCCATTCGACATACTGTTGAAGAAGTTTGTCGTTCAGTCCGATCATACTGCCATCTTTGAACAGATAGTCTGCCCACTTCTTTTCTTCATTGACAGCACGGTCAAACATCTTATAGGTCCACTCTTCTTCTTCCTTCATGATTTTCTTCATTTCAGGATCATCACCTGCTGCCCACTTATTAAGAATGTTCTGAGTGATGGCAAGATGCTGGTTTTCATCTCTAGCAATTAGAGAGATGATTTTTGCACTTCCTTCCATGAGTTTGAGTTCACCAAAGGCGAAAGAACAAGCAAAACTAACGTAGAACCTAATACCCTCAAGAACATTAACATTTGCGACTGCTCTGTAGAGTTTGCGTTTGAGTTCATACTTGCCCTCTAATGCGGATGGAACTTGTTCTAAAGCATGTTGCCATTCATTAGAATTGTCATACTGATGAGCACTTGTAATGAAGTCATCATATGCTTTTGTAACACTACTGGCACGTTCCAGAATACGCTCATCAGTCACGATCTTATCAAACACCTCAGAGGGGTCTGAATAGACGTTCTTAATGATGTAAGTATATGAACGACTATGGATCATCTCCATGAATCCCCACACTTCCATACATGCTTCCAATTCAGGAAGTGAGCAGTATGGAATGAATGCCATACCAGGACCACGACCCTGAATAGAGTCCAGCATGATCTGATATTTAAGGTTAGAAGTATAGATGTGCTTCTGTTCTGGACGGAGTGTTTGATAGTCACCACGATCCTTCTGCAAAGAAACCTCTTCGGGTCTCCAGAAGTATCCTAGTTGTTGTGTGGTGAGTTTATCAAATACTGGATATTTGTATGAATCGTATCTCTGGATTCCCAGAGGTTTACCGAAAAACATCGGTTGCTTCTTAGTATTTACTTGTTCAGTGTTGAAGACAGTCATACCTTCAACTTTTCTCTTAGTGTTTTCCACTGACGAAATCTTAAACTGCACAGGATTCACACTCTCCCTCCTCGGCTTGCTCCAACTCACTCAGTATACTCTGTAGTTCGGACTTTTCTTCTACTACCTCATCATTCTTCATGTCGTGAGTGTTTTGGTAGTATGAAGTTTTCCATCCGTACTTATATGTAGTCAAAAAGTCTTGTGCCATGACGGACACTGGGACTTCATTGTCAGGGTATTGCTCTGGATTGTAACTCCAGTTACCAGAAATTGCTTGGTCAAAGAACTTCTGCATCACAGCAACAACATTAATATAACCACGATTGGACTCCATATCCCACAGAAGCGTATAATTGTTTTTAAGAGATCCGTATTGTGGAACAATCTGCTTGAGAGGTCCTTTCTTGGACTTCTTAATGGACAGGTAGTCTCTAGGTGGTTCGATTCCGTTGGTTGCGTTTGACACAACGGAACTGCTCTCTGAAGGCATTTGTGCGGACAGTGTGCTGTGTCTGAGACCGTGCTCCAAGATAGATGCTCTAAGAGTCTCCCAATCATGCTCATACTTGATATTAGTAATCTCGTCTACATCCTTCTTGTATGTATCAATTGGCAGGATTCCATCAGCATACTTAGTGCGACCAAAGTCAGAGCACCAACCCTTCTCCTTAGCAAGTTTGTTAGAAGACTTCAAGAGATAATACTGGAAGGACTCAGAGAGACCATGAACAGCATCCCATGCTTCTTGAGAATCATACGCATACCCAAGTTTTGCCAAATAATGAGCAAGACCAATAAAACCTATTCCAAGAGATCTACGTGCCTTTGTAGCACGTTCTGCTGCCTTTACAGGGTACTCTTGATAGTCAATTAGTTCCTCCAGTCCACGAACAGAAAGATCGCAAAGATCCTCAAGTTCCTCATCAGATTTAACCTTACCAACATTAATGGCGGAAAGAATGCACAGGGCAATCTCACCTGCTTCATCATCGATATGATCGATGGGATCTGTGGGTAGAGTGATCTCCTGGCAGAGATTACTCATGTTTACTTTATCCTTGAATGAGGAGTGAGAGTTGCAATGGTCGATGTTCATAATATAGACACGACCAGTCTCTGCTCTCTCTTTCAGGAGGTCCAGAATGAGTCCTTGAGCACGGACAGTTTTTCTTGGAACAAATTCATCTCGTTCATAACCCACATACAACTCGTCAAATCTATCAGTGCCAAAAGCATCATACAGACCAGGAACGTCGTGTGGAGAGAAGAGTGAGATTTCTCCGTCTTTAATGAATCGTTCATAGAAGAGTTTAGAAATTTGGATACTGTAGTCTAACTTACGAACACGATTATCTTCGGTTCCTTTGTTATTCTTTAATACAATGATATCTTCTATCTCTTGGTGCCAGATTGGGAAGTGTACTGTCGCTGATCCACCTCGGATGCCATTCTGTGTACAACATCTGACAGTTGACTCAAACTTTTTGAGGAACGGTACA
>Ga0208019_1001579_pt1 | contig 12018 bp, 28 predicted proteins | sample CB_VirMetaG_5_FD_184540 | JGI IMG/M metagenome (GOLD analysis project Ga0208019, IMG submission 184540) | Freshwater to marine saline gradient viral communities from Chesapeake Bay - CB_1508_1D Viral MetaG (SPAdes) (version 4) | ecosystem: Environmental > Aquatic > Marine > Coastal | place: USA...
TTACTCATCACAATCTCTCCTTACTTTACACATATCATGTTCATCATAATATCTTATTGTGCCTCTACGCATATCTATATTTTTTATAATAATGTTTTCCGGTAAATAAATGTACTGCTGCAGCAAACATTTACTTGCTCTTTTGTCAGGATGGTATAAAGAAATATAAAGTTCTGCATGATGACAAGATTCGAAGTTACCTATGTATTTAAAATCATCTTCTATTGGATTGGTGCTTATTACCAATACAAAAGCATATTCAATCATAGTTATTCCTCCATGTTTTTAAATATATGTTTAATTACTTCTACTGTCCAACCATTACCTAACATTTTATATCTTTGTGTATTAGATGCGCCTTTCGTATAACCATCCGGGACTGTTTGTAATCGTTCACATTCTAATGGTGTTAGTTTTCTGTAACGAAGTTCATCTTGTTTAATCCACATATTTCCATTACTACTATTAGTACGTAGTGTTGTAGACTTGTCTCCTTTTAATGGAGTTTTATTATAAGGATCTGCAAACTCTGCGCCATGAGGTGCATATTTTTTAGACGCATAATCACTCACGATTACATTATCTTTTTGTACTGTAGTTAAAGTATTTGTTTTTTCATCATCTCTAATTTCTAAATGTTGTGTTGTTTTTCCAGCTACACTTTCTTTGTGATCTGTTCTTTTGCCTTCATGGTCATAATACCTACCACGAAATGCAGCACATTTAATATAACTTCCATCAGTAGGCTCTTTATGATAACCTGCAATTACTGTTCCAATCTTATGATGCTTGTCTTGGTCATAAAAATAACCTTTTCCTCTAGGTGAATTTAATACTCTGTCTACTTTTGCATCTGATAATTCATATCCTATTTCATCTTGTAATATATCTTTTAATACAATTCCCTTATCTTTTGGTTGGGTAATGTTAGGTATATTAGTCCAGTACAATCGCACTCGATTCTGTGCAGAGACTAATGCACTGTTAATCATAATCGGTTCAACACTGAGATGTTCTGTAATGACATCCTGGTATTCTTTTTTCATTCTAACATTCTCTAGTAGAAAATATTTAGGGTTGGTTTCTTTTAACAATCTGACAAACTCAAAGAACAATGCTGATCTAGGATCATCAAAATTTAACTGTTTACCCGCAAAACTAAATCCCTGGCATGGGCTGCCACCCATTAATAAATCTATCTGTGGTAAATCACTACCTTTTATTTTGGTAACATTACCTAAATGGATTGTATTAGGATAATTCTTTTTAGCAATCTCAATAGCGTACTTATCTATTTCGGCTGCATAATAGTTATCTACTTTAATGCCTAGTTGGTCTAAGGCAATCTGCCCACAACTCATTCCATCAAATAAACTTAATACATTCATAATATCCCTTATAAATTATCTAAAACCCATTCAAGCAGTTCTGACTCTGTTCCCCATTTACTAATAAAAGTTTTCTTTCCTGCATGAAAACCAGTATTACCTTGATGATGTTCTTGGCAAAGCGGCAACACCATATAATCATTATTTCGCTGTCCTTTTCCCATGCCTTCTCTTATATGATGGCAGCAAGCTGGCGGAGGGTCTTGTATTTCAAAATATTTTTTGCATATAACACACCCAAAACTGCTGATACGATTTAACCATTCTTTTTCTTTTTTAGTCATAAATAAAACCGTACTTTTCTACAAAACCTTGTATTTGTTTTATGTATTCAGCAAACTCTTTTTCATTGAGCTTAGTTGTGCTATTTACTTTTTTAAATGTAGTCTTGCCTATAACTTTATTTTCAGATAAATAACGGTTTTTAAAGTATTCATGCCAATCATCACGTTGAGTGACATAACCACCAGATTCCATATGTTTAGTAAACCCATCTAACATCGACCAATAGTAATCGTTTTGGCTTTTACTACGATTGTATTTAAATGGCTTTACAGTTATGTGCCATATCTTTTCAGTATCAAGCTCATGTAACTTTTGGACAAAGTTATTTATGTTATGTTTCGTTAATTTAAAATCTATCTGTTCCATCCTAATTTATCCTTTAACTGTTTAAGTTTTTCAAAAGCTAGTTTTGGGTCAATCTTTGGCTTATCTAATTTTGGATAACGATAAGCTAAATTGCCACTAATAATATTAATAATTTGTGATGGTTTTGGCATAAATTCTTTTGCCGAAGTCCATTTGTCAAAAGCTATAGCTACCTCGTTATAGTCATATCGTTTTAGTTTATACCACCAAGCACCCAAATCATCATTTGTTAAAGATGTTGTTGAATACATACGATTAACTGTATTTAACATTTTACTAAATTTAATTTTTTCTTCATTAATCATACATCCTCCTAAAAATTAACTAAATACTCTTTTGGTTCGTCATCCCATCGACCCTGGTTCAACCATGTAGTAGGGTTAGGTATGTATTTACCATTTTCCCTGACCCATTGATCTGATTTCTTTTGCCAAGTTAGAGCTTGTAAGCATTTATCTAATGACGGTTTCTGTTTTTTCCATGACTCATAGGCTCTACTTTTACCTACTTTATTAGGATACATATCCCAAAATGTATCAAAATCTGCGTTATATACTTGGTTATTGGTTATTGAGTTATTGGTTATTGGTTTATGGTTATTGGTTAGCATACCATTCGCATTGCGTTTGCTATGCGTTTGCATTGCGTTCGCATTACTCCATCTAACTTGCGCAGCTTCTCTAGCCTTTTCACTCTTGTTTTGGAACTCATTTATAGTGTCATCACAGCGTTTATGAATGTAACCATCTTCAGTTTTCATAAAGAAATCTGACAATACAATACGAGTTGCCTCTTGTTCTTGCTCTGTTTTAGCCATGATTAACCTATATATCTTATCCAGATCACAAGATAATGGCTTCTCATTTAAGTAGTATTGGTCTAATAGTTGTCGATAAACCCCATGTTCTAACAATGTTAGAAAATTAGTATCCCTCCTATAATCACCAATGTTATGTTGGTAGTAGTGCATTTAATCTCCTTTGTTTTGTAATATCATTTCAATCTGCCATTGTCTAATCTTGGGTAATGGTTTATTAGGCTTCTTTGCCCAAAGACTTACAGCTTGCCTAGTAACATCCAATTCTTTACACATATGGCTACGATTTTTGAAATGCTGTATTGCTTCGTTAAATGTCATGTTTATTCCTTTCACCAAACATAATAAACTCTAAAACTTTATAAGTCAATATGCTTGACATTCGATTTGTATGAGCCTACAATTAAGATGTCAATTTAACAAAGGAGATAAAAATGACAGATTTAATCAAAGCAACATTAGATGCCTCAACTCAAGGTTTACTTTTACTTGAGAAACCAAAACGTACTGTTCTTTCTATGGATGATCTAAATGAAATAGAACTTATAGAATATCAAAAATGGATTGTAGAAAAAGAAATAGCAACTTATAAACAATTAAAGGAGGGTGCATAATGGCTTATTTTGATACCACAGCATATGTTGAAGATAATAAACAAGACGTTACCATTACTTATGAATTAAATGGCAATGTAGTTTATATTACTAAAGCAGAATATATTGATGATAATTATGATTTGGTCGAGTTTAATTTAAGCGATCAAGAAGAACATAAAATTATTAGCAAGATACAAGAAACATTAGAAGAAAACCCATACGAAACTTATGACTATTGGAAGGAGGCGTTATGAGTAATATCAATAATGAATTATTATTAGAAAATTTAATAGAACAATTTATGGAAGAAGGCTACGCAAAAACCGTAGCCACTATTCTTGCATTAAAACGATTTGAAGATTTACCAGAACCAAATTACAAAGGAGATTAATATGACTAAATTAAAAACAATTAATATTAAAGGTAAAGAATATGTTGAGGTCAATGAACGTATCAGAGCTTTTAGGGAACTATACCCTACAGGCTCTATTATGACTGAAATTGTTTCACATCAAGATGGCGTAGTTGTTATGAAAGCAGTTATTGTGATTGATGGTCAAATACGAGCAACTGGTCATGCGTATGAAAAAGAAGGCTCTACATTTATTAACAAGACTAGCTATATAGAGAATTGCGAGACAAGCTGTTGGGGTCGTGCATTAGCTTGCCTAGGTTTGGGAGTAGATACATCAATAGCTAGTGTAGAAGAAGTAGCTAATGCTATTAAACAACAAGATGGAGACCCATTCTAATGGAACAACGCACAGATGAATGGTTTAAGGCACGTTTAGGTAAGGTTACTGCAAGTAAAGTATCTGACGTGCTTGCCAAAATAAAATCAGGTGAGGCTGCGGTTCGTAAAAGCTACAAGATGCAGTTAGCCACAGAACGATTAACCAATCAAAAAACAGACACATATATTAATCAGGCTATGCAAGATGGTATTGATAGAGAAGATACTGCTCGTCAAATATATGAGATTGTTCGTGATATTAAAGTAGAACAGGTCGGCTTTATAGACCATCCTACAATAAAAATGGCAGGTGCTAGTCCAGATGGCTTGTTGCCTAATAATGGTGTGCTTGAGATTAAATGTCCAATCGAAGCCACCCATACTACGAATTTGTTAGAACGTAAGTTACCTAGTCGATATATAAGTCAAGTGCAGTGGCAGATGGCTTGTGTAGGAAAAGACTGTAAATATGCTAACTTTGTTTCTTACAACCCAAACTTTGAGCCTAAGCTACAACTTATGTACGTTGAAGTAGAACGTGATAATGAGTATATAGAAATGCTTGAAGAACAAGTGTCTATCTTTTTATTAGAGGTAGATGAAGTTATTAATACATTAAAAGAATTAAATAAGGAATAATTATGGCTGAATATGATAACAACAACACTTTTGCTTTGTTTAAGAACGACAAACAAGGTAATGAAAAACGACCTGACTATACAGGAACAATTACTGTTAATGGCGAGGAAATGCGTATGTCTGCATGGATTCGTGAAAGCAAAACAGGTAATAAATATATGTCTGGTCAGATACAACCTAAGCGTGAAGCTACGCCAGCAGATACAAGACAAGCTCCACCAAGTTTTGATGATTTTGAAGATGATTTAGCGTTTTAAATGGAAAATACATTTCAAGAAGATTTGTCTATCGGTTTAAAAATAGAAGAACAAGTCTTAGATATTATTAAAAAGAAATATTCTTCTGCAAGTATTATTAATAAGTACAAAGGATATGATATTTGGATACCAGAAATACAAAAGGGTGTTGAAGTTAAGTATGATGGTAAAAGCAAATATACTGGTAATATTGTTATTGAAATTGAAATGTATGACAAACCATCTGCGTTACTCACAAGCGAAGCAGACATTTGGATTTTTTATGATGGCAATGAATTTATATGTATAGAAAAGAAATACATTTACTATGCAATATTTATGGCTAAATTAACTTATGCAGAGTTTGTTGGTAAAGGTGATAGTGTATCTAAAAAAGCCTTTTTAATTAAAAAAGAGGATTTATTTAAGTATGGTAAGAAATTAGAAAAGGGCATATAAATATGCCCATTTTTTTACTTGTTACAAACGTACATTGTAACTTCAAAGCCAAAACGCATTTCAGTAGCTGATGGTGTAGTCCACATAGTCTTTTCTCCTTTCTTTGAGATTAGACTGAATTATAATTTAAACGAGTACAAGTTCTTATAGAACAATGTATGAGTAGGAGGTAATGATTTGTATGAACATTTTAGAATTAATGAATAAACCAAGAAATGAAATGACTGATGAGGAAGTTGAATTTATATTCAAAGCATTGGATAGATTAGCTAAAAATGGCACAGATATTGTAGAAGTATTAAAATCTGGACAAGGCATTGAACATTTTGTAAATGAATTACAAAAATCAGCAGACAAAGGAGTACACTAATGAAATGTATTATTGCAATAGGAAGCTATACGGTGGTAATATTAAGCATGTGTTTTTATGGTTATGTTTATATGAATACCGATAAACACAATTATGAGTGTAAAAAGGATAAACTGTTTAAATCAGCAACACCAAACAGTTATGTTTTTGTGAAAACTAAAGAAGAATGTTTTGACATTAGAGATGAACCTTTAATTAAGGAGTCTAAAAAATGAGTGATACAATAAACCCAGATCACTATAAACATGGTGGCATTGAAACGATTGAATACATCAAAGCTAAGATGTCACCTGTTGAATACTATGGTTATCTAAAGGGTAATGCTTTTAAATATATTAGTCGAGAAGGTTTAAAGTCTGAAAAGATTATGGACAAAATCGAAGATTTAAAAAAAGCACAATGGTATATCGATCAAATGGTAAAAGTCCATCAATCTGAAATAGCAGCACTAGAGGCTAAAGTAAAGCAAGATGAATGGATTGATGACGCACTAAATGACGAAAGTTAAAACTGACCGTTCTTGCCACATCTGTTCTGCACCTGGTCGTATATGGTACAACAAACGATGGTGGTGTCATAACGATATGGAACTAAAAGGATATTGCCCACATGACAAAAAAAGAAAAGACACCAAAGATTCAAACTGATTATTTTAAGATAGACGGTTACAACTACAGCATTACGTTTATGCCTAATGATAATAAAAAAAATTATCAGATAATGAATGAACACACTTATAAAATACACAAAAAAGGGGAAGTAGAATGATAGCAGATGGTATTGCTTGGTACACATTAGATGATGGCACTAAAGCAAGAAGGGCAGATATAGTAAAATTAATAGAAAAAGTGTTAGAAAATGGCGAAATGAATGTGCCTGATATTGGAAAAAAAATAAAACTTTACCCACAGGCGGTACATAACATAATTAAATACATGATGAACAAAGATATGCTTTCATCAAGAAAAACGCAACGGTGGACATTATATAAGCTACCAGAGACATGTTTATTAGATTCTGTGTTACATCCTGAGTTTAAAAAAATTATTGAATTATCAAAAAAAGCAAAAGGAATTAAACGCACGATTGATACGTGTAAAAATGTAAGTTATCCGTCTAAGATATTAAGTCATGCTTATGGGCAAGGATACGTTAATTATGAAGCGAATGAATGAGGCTTGATCGTTTAGAGGCTTTATTAGATGATTGGACACAATGGATGAAAACAGATAGCCATGAGCTTGGATACCCTAAAAAGTCTATATTGTTATCGTCTGGTGGTGAATCTAGCCACGATGTATTTGAACAAATGATAGAAGTAGCTGATAGTGAGAATGTAAGAATATTAGATGCTTGTGTCGATTCATTACCTGACACGCAAAAAAAAGCTGTGTATGCACAGCATTTGAACCTAAAAAAGACTATGTTTCACGAACGTGATTATAGTCTTGCACTTGATAATTTATTGACCATTGTGGGTCGTAGAATACATGCTTAATAAATAAAAATATTTAGTCAAAATACTTGACATATTGTTTTTAATTTCCTATACTATTTCTGTAATTTAAACAAAGGAGATTAAAATGAAACAAACAAACTATGCAAAATATTTAGAAGATGTAGTAAACGAGGAAGGTATTCTTAGTAACTGCTATGAAACTTTCTATACTTATTCTGTTGGCAATCAAATCCTAGCTGCTGCACAGCTCTGGGAACGTGATGAAGATATACAGCCAATAGCAACATATAAGCAATGGGAAGAAAAAGGTAGACAGGTTAAAAAAGGTGCTAAAGCATTAGAACTACTTATTCCATTTCAATACATTAAAAAGTATAACGATGGAACTGAGATCAAAGATGCTAACGGTGAACCTGTTAAGGGCAAAGGTTTTAAATCTGTACCAAGATGGTTTGGTTTACACAGCACAGAACCAATTGACGGTGCTGAAGAATTTGCACACGAACAAAAATCACCAGAGTGGAATAAAGAAATAGCTCTAAAAAATCTTAACATTACTGAAGAGAGATTTGACTACCCTAACGGTAATTGTCAAGGTTATGCTAAAGAAGGCGTTATTTCAATTAACCCTGTTGCTCAATACCCACATAAAACAAGATTCCATGAACTTGCTCATAATGTGTTAGGTCATTGCTCTGAAGGTACTTTATCAGATAGCGAATTTACACCAAAAGACATTAGAGAAGTTGAAGCAGAATCAGTAGCATACATTCTTTGCCAAATACTTGGTTTTGATGGTGCAAAAGAATCTAGAGGTTATGTTCAACATTGGTTAAGAGATGACAAAATAGAAAATAAATCAGCATTAAAAATATTTGCTGCTGCAGATAAAATTTTAAAAGCAGGAAAGGAGGAAAAGTAATGGATAATTATACAGCAATTGGAATTGCAGAAGGATTTGAACCATGCGAGTCAGAAGAACAATATCTGGCTGCATGGCAGCATTTAGTTAATACTGGATTAGCTTGGAGTTTACAAGGCTGGTTTGGTAGAACAGCAGAATCTTTGATAGAGGAAGGATTAATTGAAGAAAAAAGCAAATAAAATAAATGATAGATATTTTTGGGTAGAAAAAAATACAGATAAGCGATATACAAAAAATCAGTATGTTGTTTTAGGTAAAGGAAGATTAGATGAACCAGGAAAAAAGCACCGTGCTGGTCTTACATATAAACAAGCAGAAGCAGAGGCAAACTCAAAAAATGCCTTTGCTACTTCAAATTCTGTTTATCTTGCCTCTCTAAAAGAGGAGTAATCTCATCAGCAATAGCTGCTGGTACTGCACCACTAGCTATTAATGCTGTTAATCCTTTTAATCCGTCAGTAGATATAGCTTTTCTTACAGTCATAATTACTGGTGATAAATCATAACCATATTCTTTTGCAAATTTTGTATCTAGTTCATTCATCTTTGATGCAAGTCCAGGTAAAGTATTATCAAGACTTGTAATTATTTTTGATTTAGATTCTGGGTTAATGTTTTTAACATAATCAGACATTTCAAAATAATTGCTTGATCCAGTTCCTAATCTTACTTCTCCACCTAATTCTTTAGATATTGCATTAATTTCACTTGCAAAGTTTTTACTAAATTCAGAACCTTGACCTGCTGTATTTAATAATCTAACTCCCTTGTCTGATCCAATAACCGCCAGTGGTTCATAATCTAAATTATATTTATCAACAAGTTTTTTATTTATTTCTGATAATCTTTTTGCTTGGTCTGTAGATAATGTATTACCTAGTGACAATTCTGCAATGTCAGAATTTTTTAGTGCAACTTTATTAGGTGCAAGTGTATGCCATGCAGCCGCATCTTGAGCAGTTAATAATCCATAAGAACCTTCTGTTGCATTAAGAAGTTTTCTTGATGACTCATCTATATATGGACTACCAGTTTCTCTTCCTACAGCTACTCTTGATTGCATACTTGGATTGAATTGACCTTCAAAATATCCAGTTGTAGGTATAGCCTCATCTGTTAATAATCCAACACCTTGAGATATTTTATCTCTTCCTTGTGTGTCATATAAAATACCAGTTACTTCTTTGTCGTATGCTCTACGCACATCTTCTGGAGCATCAATAATACCTTTCATATGACCAGCTTGTTTTCCAGGAATAGCCTCTCTAGATTGATACGCATAATTTTCTGGCAATGCCTCGGCATAACTATATGCTGCGTTTGATGGATTAACTGCTCCTGCATCTATTTTTGCACCAGTCCATGATGCAGCTTGTGCTTGTCCTGGAGTCCAATTAGTTTTACCTCCAACTTTATTTTTATTGAGTTGATCAATAACTTTATCCATTTGAGTATCCATCCACTTATGCTCAACTGGAGTAAATCCTCGTGTGATTGGTTTTCCATTAGGGTCTGTATACCCCCATGCCCTGCCATCCCAAATATCATGAACTGCTCTATTTGCTTGTCCAGCTTCTTTAGAGTAAAAGCCACCACCTACTGCTATTTGATCTGCAAATGGTATTCTTTTTTGTCCAGATGTATATTGATTTGTATTATATATTTCATCTATTTGTTTACCCATTGTTTTAGGAAATCTTCCAGTAGCAATTGGATCACCTGCCATAATTTGATTATGACCTTTAATAGAAAATACAGTATTTGGAGCAACTCCTGTACCAGCAGATGTAGTTGCTAAATTTTCAGCAAATTTATTTGCCATTTCTGGATTATCTCCAGATAATTTTAAAATTTGTTTACCGCCTTTATCATACCAGTCAGCACCTGCAATTCCTTTTTCAACTGTTTTTACATATTGATTGATAGCTTTGTTTTCATCTGCTTTAGATAATATACCGTATGGTGCACCAGCAATTTTTTTTATTGTTTTTTTAATTGGTTCTTTAATTACATTTACAATTGGTTTACCAACTTTTAATGGATCAAGAGTGCCAAGTGCTAATAGCCCAAGACCTGCACCAGCATTACCAATATTACCTGTAGCTAAACCTTCACCAGTTAATATACCAGCTTCTTCACCTAAAGGTATTCCTGTTAAATCAAATAAACTTAAATTACCAGACATATCACCAGCAACATTTTTAGCCATAGTACGGTTTCCTGTTTGACCGTATATATAGTTAAATAGCTTATCTCTTAGCGTTAAAGGTGTTTCTGTTAAATAGTTTGCCATTATTTATGTTTCCAAATATGTGTTAGCCAATATTTCACTTTATCTAATCTTTCTAATTGATTTCTTTTGTAAATTTTTTCTAACATATCCCGTCTAAATTGTAGTGGCTTTTTAGAAAAAGATAACGCCTCACAGTAATACATGTATTCTTTAGACCATGTATCTGTTTGTGTACCGTCTGGTAAAGTGATTTCTTTAGCTCTGTGATCCACTAGCCACTACAATATAGCAAAACATAAACACACAAAGCAAAGCAAAAGATATGAAAAATATAAAATAAACCCACTTCCACTTAGTCATCTAAATCAGGCACATTACAATAAATAGAGTCGACAATAAGCTCAACGTCACTACCATCTGACAGATAGATAGTAAGTATATCTTCGCCATAAACCACATCGATAGCCTCAATTTGCTTCCCTGTCATGTGTTCAGCAATTTCAGAAATATCCATATCTGCCTTCCTCAAATGATTGTATTTAAGTTTATGTTTATTAAGTTGATGAAATAGTTTTAGTGCGGCTGACGCTTCAAATCGTATTACGGTAGTTTTTTGTTCCATTGACCATCCTCGTTAAGAACCATTGGCATGAGTTTAGGTTGCCCATTAATAATCATTCCACATCCTACTATGAAACGTGATTTAAAGTTTTTAGCATAATCAAATGCCATAGACTTTTGATTAATTAAACATCCAACTTGCATACCCCAGATAAGAGCATCTGGGTTAGAGTAATAGCCAATAGAAAACTTGGTATGGTAATGTCCTTGCACAGTATTCATACCGTATTGTTGTGCTACCTTCAATACATCGGCTGACATACCATGCGTAAAAAAGCAACGAGTACCATCACTTAACGTCAATGTTAAATCATCGACCCATTGCCAACCTTTTCCAACACCTAAAAATTCATTGTATGACTTTAGGTAGTCTTTAGGTAATCCGTATTTTAAAGCTCTCCTGTAAACTAATGACGAATGGTTACTATGCACTATTGTCATTCTAGGGAAGATTTCTTCTAATTGTTTGATGTAATGCCTAGCATTGCGTAGTTCATCACCTGCTGACATTAAATCAGGATTGTGTTCGTGCATAGATATAGCATGGTGGTCTAGTTCATCACCAATGTTTACAACCATATCTGGCTTGTATTTGTCTTTTAATGCACGAAGAAAGCTGAACGCATCCTTATGATGATAAGGAATGTGTAGATCAGATATGACTAATACTGACTTGTTCATCTATTTATTGTATAACGTAGTTCCTGTATGGTCTACTATTAATGCCTGTTTTCTAGGAGATTCACCACTCTCTGCGAAAGATATATGAACCCAGCTATCGTACTCATTAAGAATTTGGTCGTAAGGAATATCGCTATCAACAATGGCAGCGACAGCACTATCAATATTATGGTTGCCACTAGGTCTGAAGTCTGCAGCCAACCCTTTGAC
>Ga0208019_1001581_pt1 | contig 12016 bp, 22 predicted proteins | sample CB_VirMetaG_5_FD_184540 | JGI IMG/M metagenome (GOLD analysis project Ga0208019, IMG submission 184540) | Freshwater to marine saline gradient viral communities from Chesapeake Bay - CB_1508_1D Viral MetaG (SPAdes) (version 4) | ecosystem: Environmental > Aquatic > Marine > Coastal | place: USA...
TTGCAGATAAATATGGTGCTAGTCTTGAAAGAATTGATATAACTTCTAACATAGCAACTAAAGAAGAAGAAGATAACTACTTTGATCAAAGTCTTCAAAGAGCATTAGATTATCAATTTACATTACAAGAAATAACACTACAAGAACTATGGGATAGAACTAAAGATACTGATATTCCAGGACATGCTACTTTGTATAGTAACGCAGGGAGAGGGCAAGGTGCTGATTATATTGAAAATTATATAACACAATTAGTTGAAAATAGAGAACCAGGAAGTGCAGCTACTGGATTAAGTTTGTGGGATCAAATAAAAAATAATAAAGTATATGTATGGAAAGCACCAACTAGTAATGTAGATGAAGAAGGTGCAATTTCTTGGGAATTACCTATAGTTGCAAAAGAAGATGCTGTAAATTATTCACCAGAATTACAAGGTGATAGTTTAGAACTCTATAAAAAATATATAAAAGATACTAAGCCTCCACCAGATGAAAAATTACAAGAAGAGCAATTAATTAAAATGAAACTACCTAAAAAATTACAGAAAGATATATTAAGCAAACCTATCAAACTAAGTAAAGCTAAACAGCAAACAGATAGGTTATTTGCATAAAAAAGGGGAGCCATAAAGACTCCCCCACAGCAAGGCAACACGACTCGGAACCTAAGTTATCTTGGGTTCCTTTTTTTTTGGGCCTTACGATAAAGTGACGGATCACTCCATCGCTTAGTCCAAAACCAGTTACTTAATGTACTAGCATAACCTTCTAGTTTATCCATAACACAGTTATGCCAAAAGTAATATCTAAATTTTTTGTATAATCTGTTTAACATCTTCTTGTAGTTTTTTACCAATAGTGTTAGCATGATTAATTATTGATGCACAAAGATTAGCATGAAACGGATAACCTTTAAGTGCCTCTCTAATTTTAGTAACAGGCTTTCCACCATAGTCTATAACAACAGCATTGTTTTTATTTAAACCAATCTTCAATTCAAATAATATACCAGTATACTTTGATATATCGTCTGGCTCTTTTATCTTATCCTTTTCTTCTTTCATTCTTTTCCTCGCTTGCTTTTATAAAATCTGCACCAATTCTTGGATCTAGTGGACTCAAGGCTGATAACACATTCATTAGTTTAACTACTTCACCATATGGTCTAGTCATTAAGTATCTCATAATATCCATTAACTGTTCAGATGTTATAAGATAAGTCTTAGGACTAGGTTTGTTTGTTTCTTTACTCATATTCCCTCCCTATTTATCAGTAAAATATTTATTGAGGGTATCTAAGTTTTCTTCTGCACTAGATATTTTAGTTATTAATTTATCTAATTCATTTATAAATTGTGGGTGCTCACCAATACCCACAGATGCATTAAAGTATACCAATGCACTTGCATAAGCATCAGCTATTTCGGCTTCATACCTCTTTCTTAATGCATCTATAAGTAATAGTTTAGTATCCATCAGTAACCTCTATATTCATAGAAAGCATTTTCAATAAACTCTTCATCACTAAGATAAGGATTATGATTCATCTTTAATCCTTGTAGTTCTTTAAGTTCATTAATAGTTTGTGATAAAGTTTTATTTAGTTGTAAGCATCCACATACTAAATCAATAACTTCAATCTGTGCTTGTTTCATTGCAGACATTATTTAACCTCCTGTATTAGTCTATTAAGATACCAGTTAGCCTTCTCTAAATCTTGTAAAGGCTCACCTTTAAATTTATATCTAGCAACATACTTTAATACATTACCTTTTAAATACCCATGATACTCATCATCTGTCATACAATCTCGGATAACATCAATAGTTTCTTTCTTACCTTGCTTGTAATGATTAGGTGAATTTACATTATCATGTGTATCAGCAATGGTATTAATATCATTGCCAAGAACATAAGTATTACCATTATACTTTATTTCCTTTTTAACGTTTGCCATATTCTCTCCTAATAGTTTTAATATCTATAGCCTCTAGATTATAATCACCATCTTTTACTTCTCTCTTAACTATCACACCTCTCCACCACATGTGTTGAGTATCTCTAGCAAAGTGTTCAGAATGATTTAAATAACATCCTGCAGATAGCCCATGAATCTTTTTACCACTTGGTAAAGTAGATACAGCATAATCTAATAAATGACTATGGCCTACTGTAGCAGAAACTTTATGCTTTGTCAAGAGTGTTCTACCAATATTTTCACCAGATATAGCTGAACCCATAATACCCGATGGGAAATGATGTGCATAATATATACCATCTACAACTTTAAATTGTTTGTATGGTATTTCTTGCCAACCATATTTTTTAAATTGCAGATCAGATATTTTCATAGTACCTTCTAACTCTGGATTCTCTTCTACAAATCTATCTATTCTATCTTCATGATTCCCATGCAACATAATCTTTCTAGGTTTATGTTTGCCTAGACCTTTATTAAATAAAGATAAAGCATGATGCGAATGATCCATATCTTGTTGGTATCTTCTGCCTTCAAAAGATTTCTTACCTCTATCATATGTTGATAGAGAATCCATACTACAAAAGTCACCCATACATATTACATGGGTAGCTTTTATATCTGCGGCTAGTCTACCTGCCCACAGAAATCTATCATTGCTTACTTTAGGTGTGCAATGAGGGTCACCTATAACTAAGTGCGTTGCCATTAGTTTAACTCCTTTTCACGTTTTTGTTTTAAGTATTCAATAAAGTCAATCACATTATCTTCTTCATCAAACTCTGCAACAGAATTGATTGTAAGATTTTCTTTATTGGGGTCTCGTTTATCATCAGCAAAACCTTTGAGCCCATAAACAAAAATAGTTTGGGGGTCTTGAGTTGCTGCCTTTATCATGCCTCTAGCTATTGTAGAACATAATTCATATTGTTCTGTGGTCATCTTTGCTTTGCTTTCCATTACAATACCACAAGTAAATCCTCTTTCCCAAGGCGTAATTAATACCTTGATTGCATTATTAAAATCTTCTTTTTTAGTTTTCTTTGCCATGTTTATACCAATACCTGTCTACGTTTTCTTTATTATATTCTACTACTTTATGTTCGTAGCCTCTCTTCATACTCTTTTTACCAAAGAGTTCTGCTTTATCTTCAGCATCAAATAAAACATTTGTAAATATTTTATAGTCTTCATCTTTCTTTTTTTTATATAAAACAAAGTATAAATGCATACATACTAGTGGGGAGCAGACCCCTCAAACTACTCCCCACTATCTCCCTGTGAATCTTCCTGTTTAGGATTATTCACTTGGGTATACCATACCCACTTAGGATTCTTTCCCTTAGATTGTTGTTGTGGTAAATGTTTTAAATTGTTACCCCAACAAGGTACCTTGTATGGACAGAAAGAACATACTCTATCCAAAACTCTATTGCCTGTAGGTTTACCTCTAAATGTTTCTTCTACATCATCAAAGCATTTTTTAAAAGGTACTTTATCTTTTAATGCTTTGTAGTTGTCAGTAGCCTGTTTAATAAATCTATCTTTGTATTCATCTTGAATCTGTGGCGTTTCACATACTGCCCACTCTCCTGTAGATTTATTAATAGCTATCCAACCACCAAAAGGTTTCTTCTCGCTTTCAGCGTAGAGGAAACCCTGTGAGGCATAACCAAAGGAATCATTATTAACTACTTCACTAAACCCTCCCTTCTCTCCGAACTTGTGCTCAAAGGAATATGGAGATGCACTTTTAATATCCCAAACTTTGTTATCAATCTCAACATCCAATTTTCCAGAGATATTTTCTTTGTCAAATTTATACTCAACTTGTTTTTGTTCACTATCAATTTTAACTCCTGCAGATTTTAAAACAAATATAGCTAAGGCTTCTATCAAGTCACCAAATGTATTTCTCATTTTGTTATTGTATGGTTGCCCATCACCCTTGATACCCTTAGCTTCCATTTGTAATTGGCATAATGGTCTGCCAATGTTAGACATTCTAGGCTCAAACTTATCCTGTCGTTTCTCTGAGAACTGTTTTCGCAAGGCACTTTTACATGCCTCGCCAAACTCATTTAACAAATCCTCAGAGATTTCAACAGGACTAGTAGATACTTTATCCAGATATATTTTTACTTTATCTAGTATATTATTCATTATGCTGATAATACATCTTCTGGAAGTTGATCATCTAACTCATTAACAATCTTTGCTGATTCAGCATCAGAGTCGTTAGGTGATTTATCTCTAGCTTTTTTATATGCTGAGATTACCTCTTGATTCTCTTTGTCGATTGCATCTTTAAAGACAGTTAAAATATCATTGTCTTTAGAAGTAAACTCTATTTGAGTATTTGAGTTAGGAGTGATGACAGGTACATAGAAAGTATTACCACCTCTTTTCTGTCTCTCAGTATCAAGTTTTAATGTGCATTTAAACATTAACTTACCACTATCTTTTAAACTTTTGATAGCATTACTGACAGGCAAGAACGCTGTACCAGATACTCTATACAACGCAGGCAGTTCATCTACATTGTGTACTGAACCATCAGCAAGTTTCCCACCAAAACTTACTAGACCATAGACTAATCTATAACATCTAATAGTTCTTTGTTCAACTTGTTGCTCTGGTGTTAGTTGGTCTCTTTCTTTGTATGGTACTTTACCACAATTGACACCACCTAACATATCTATAGCCTCGTCTTTATGTGATGAGAATATGATTGATCTATTTACATACTCACCTTTATCTGGGCTATAGTTCATATACTGCATACCACTTAGAAATGGTCTAAAGGTTACAGGTTTTCCATATGCAACTTTACCTGCAGTTGTATCGAACACAGAAAATTCCCCAACAGGAAGTTTATTCCCATTGTCATCTTCTGGGTTTCTATTTATTGATAGTCTAGGAATACCATCACTAGTACTCGTACCATCATCTTGACCGATTGCTTTCATTATTTGTTCGTCAGTCATCGAACTTATATTTGCTAGTTCATTTTTTGTCATTGAACCTCCTTATAAATTGATTTGCGTATAACATATTTTAGATAAAAAGTCAAGCATTAATTTTTATCTTTTTTATTTTTTTTATATGGGGGATATACAAGGTCTATTACCCACATACCAACTACTACTACAAAGCAAATAGTCAATACAACTTCTAACATATATAAGTATCTCCATCGGTTTGTATAACTTTAAGACCCTCATATTCTGCATATTGTTTCCATGCAGAGTAGTCTTCAAAGTCTTTATTTAAATACAGAATACTTTGTGTACCTGTATAACTATCTCTAAATGCTTGATACTTTTGATATGCAGTATACTCGCTATCATCAAATTCATCTAGAGTATCTAGGGCTTCTACCATATTCCTCCTATAGGGTTATTGGTATGCACTTATAGATAACATCACTTTGTTGTGGATCTATTTGTGCTATTTGGTTGTACTTATCTGTAACATCTGATGCCTCTTGGGAATCAGCTATTATAGATTGTATAGAAAAGTAAGGCTCTGCATTTGAGAACTTCCTTACTCTAATAATTAGATTTGTTGTTGTCATGTTATAATTACCTCCTTCATATCTAACCAGTTATATCCTATTTTAGTCTCTGTGTCAAGTGGAACATTGAAATCAATGTCATAATATTCTTTAAGAGAATCTATAACTCCACTAGTACCTTGCTTAAATATTTTACACATAATATTTTCTTCACCAGGATACACATCAGCTACAATAGAATCATGTACAGTATTTACTAATAAACTTTTAACTTTGTTTTCTTTCATTAGTTTATAAATATTAATGCAAGCAAGTGGTACTATATCTGCTGTAGCAAATCCTTGCACAGGATAATTTTTAATTTGAGTACCATAACTAGAACCACCCCAAGGCATTCTCTCAGCATATGGAAAAGAATATTCTCTACCTGTAGGTATTTTAATTCTTTTAAATCTTATTGCTTCATTTTGTAAATGCTCATGCCATTCTTTAATACCTTTATACTTTTCAAGAAACTTACTATAATATTTCTTTTCATTTTCAGTACCAGATACTCCACCATATAATGGTTTAAAGGTATGTGCTTTTGCATCTTGTCTTGATACACCAATAATATCTGCAGTATATTTATGTACATCAACATTATTTTTTATATCTTCCATACCTTGTTTATCTTGTGCCATAAATACAGCAGTTCTAAATTCAAGTTGTGCAAAATCTATTTCAAGTATCTTACCATTTTTAAATCTAGATTTAACTACTTGCCTAATTGGAAATGTAGTTCCTCTAGGTTGGTTTTGAAAGTTAGGATCACGACTTGATAATCTTCCTGTTGCTGTTACAGCTTGCATAAATTTTGGGTGTAACATTCCATGATCATCTGTATGCTCTTTCATACCATCAATAAATGTAGATAGATAAGTATCTACTGCATTGTATCTAACAATAGAATCTAAAAAATCTTTTAACTCTCCTTCAGATTCAGCTGCTAATTTATTTAAAGTAATCTTATCTGATCTAAAACCAGACTCAGATACATCATAAACACTTTTAGGTATCTGATTAAACCCTGCAAGTTTAGCCATGTTATGATAAACAAATCCACTACCTTTACATTCAGTGCACTTAGGATATTTTTTAAATGGTGTTCCATCTTTTTTTATTTTCTTTATTACACCTTTACCATTACAGTCAGTGCATTTACTAGCTGTAGTTTTATATACAGGTACAGTATTAGCTTGTACAATTTTTCTAAACTGTATTCTAGACATTTGTGGTCTTCGTTTATTTTTACCTGTAGCTTTATCAACACCTATATTAAATATCTTTGACCATTCTTTTTTGTCTACAGGTTTTCTAGAATAGATTAACCAAGATAATTGTTCTGGACTTGATAAAGTAATTTCAGTATCACCCATTTTATTATATACAATTTTATTTATCTTCTGACTTAGATATTCTTTTTCTGCTTTGTATTCTGCATTAACTTTTTCTAATACATTTAAGTCTACATAAATACCATTGCGTTCCATATCACTTAATACAACAAGAAACTCACCCATAGTCTTAGCAGTTTTAATTAAATCTTTATTAGCAGGTAATCTAAAGTCTGCCATCTGAGAATCAAATAGTCTTCTCGTAATAGCAACATCATTACGACCATACTCCTCTACTAAATCAGCAGGTATGTTATCAAAAGATACACCTCTGTCCATGAAATCTTTTATTCGATCATCTTTCATACCTATTTTTCTACGCTGACAACACATCTGAAGTGTTAAAGATTTTCTAATACCTCTGTTTAAAATATATTCTCCAATCATAGTATCATATACTTTACCTGTGTATTTAAATCCAGACTCTAATAACCACATCAAATCAAATTTTAAATTATGACCTATCAATAATGTAGTTTCATCTAGTACTTCTTGTATTCTAGCTACACCACCTCTACTAACTTTTTCTGAATGGTGTGTAAAATAATATTCCAAACCATATTTAGAATCTAATCCAACACTAACTAATTTATTGTTAGCATGAAATGGTGATGGGTCAAACCCATTGTTTTTATTTTTTTGAAAAGTTGTTTCTACATCTACTACTGTAATCATCCTTCGTACCTACTTATATCCCTTCTAATAACACAGCTAGGTTCACCATGATAGCCTGTTATTTTATTTTTACTTATACACAAAGTTCTATTTGTGTTTGCTTCATCTAAACTTTGATTTCTACCTATACCAATAATTAAATCAGCTTCAGCAGCTTTTCCAGTTTTAGAATTTTCCATCATATCAAACGATATACTATTTCTATTATGTGCCTCAGCAGATGCTTGAGATATTGCTATGACAGCACAGTTTCTACGCTTAGCTAACTCTCTTGCACCTGTATAAATTGCTCGTAGCTTTTCATCTGACCTAGAAAACTTACCATCTAAATGTACTTTATCTAGTTGGTCAATTACTACAACATCTGGTTTATACTTTTCACAATGAGCATCTATGTCATCTAATGTCCAATCAACTACATCAAATAATTTTATATTGTCTCTTACTTTTGACCATGTAAAATGTACTTCTTTCATATTGTCTGGTATATCGTCTCTAGTATATCCAGTTGAACAAGATATAGTTCTCATTTGAGTTCTTACTGCAGGCTCTTCATTTATAAACGCATGAATGTTTGCACCTTGCCATGCAAAACCATCTGGTGCTGAAACTAAACTAACCCAGAAAGCAGTCTTACCTGTCTCTGGTCTAGCAAATGCAATCATTAAATTGCCTGGGCCGATTCCACCAACTTTTTCTGATAGTACAGGTATATTAAATTTCCATTTAGTAGTTACTGACAACTGCTCAATGACTTTTCCTATATCATTTGTTACAGGTTTTATATCTTCATCTGGCAAATTTTTTTTATGACCTTCAATTATTTTTGAAATCTCACTAAAGTTTGCAGGCTTACCATTAAATATTTCTGTAGCTTCAATAGCAATTTTCTGAGCAGTTTCTCTATCCACCATTATGTTTGCTATATCTTTTGCTATAGCAGGTGTTGGGTCTGTGACTTGTTTTATTTCAGTTACAAGTTCTTCAAACTTTTCTTTAGCAGTTCTAGTTAATGCAGGATTAAATTTACCTACATGCAAAGTGTATACATCATCAACTTTTAAATCGCCATCATAATCTTTATGTGCTTTCTGTAGTGACTCAAAGAATGAACCAAGTTCACCCTCAAATATACTACGAGATATAACTCCCTTATACTCATTATAAAACTTTTTATTGAGCATCATTTTAATTAGCTGTTTTTCCATCGTGTTTCCTTTCATATGCCATTATTAAATTTTCTTATTCTATCATTTAAGTAATCAACTATCTCAGATAATCTATTAATTTCTTTTGCTAATTTTAATCTGACTTCTTCTGCTTGTTTTAAATCTAAACTAGAGCCATGCAATAAACTTTTAAGTCTTTCTATTTCAACTTTTAGTTTTTTATTTTCTTCTTCAACGCTGTTCATCTTTACATATTTTCCTGCATCAAAGTCTTCTGAGTTAGGATTGTCTGGGTGTGGTCTATCTGTCATTTTGTTCTCCATAAAATATATTTCTTATCTGTTCGCTATTATAATATTTTAAGTCTTCTGTCAAGTGTTTAACCTTAACATTATCAAATCCTTTTCCTCTTAATTCTTTTACAATAGCAAATGATTTAGTTGTAGCGTCTCGGTCAAGTGCTACATAAATAGTTTTAAACTGCATGATATGTGCAAGATGTGTATTAGCTAATGATGTTCCCATGATAGCTATACCTGTCAAGACTCCAGATACTGCACAAGCAGATGGACAATCTTCAACTATAACTGCGTCATCACATTGACCACAGATAAACGGAACACTTTTACTACCATACATAAACCATTTAGGATATATGGATTTATCTAATGCTCTACCTACTGCACCAACATATTCATTTGTATATTTATTCTTAATCATGAACACAACTCTTTCTTGTGCTACATCATATTTAATATCTGCTCTGTTCATAGAGAATGAATCCCAACAATTATTTTTTTGGAGATACTTCATTGCTTTTTCATTTGAGTATGGAGATTTAAAACTATCTGGCACTAAAAATTTTTTAGGCTCGCCTGAAGTTTCTTGTTTGGAAAATGTTTTATTTACATATCGTATAGTCTTATCGCCTTGATGCCTACCCTTAGCAGAACATGAGGCATGAAAACAATACCAACTAATTTTATCATCAGTTGTATCTATCAATAATGTATTTGTGTTATGGCAGAATGGACAATCCATTCTTTGTTTAGTTTCTTCTGGTACTTGTAGTCCTTGTATTACTTCTACTTGTTGTGATATATTCAATGCTACTCCTATACTGTAAGTTCTTCATAGGTAATAGAGTATCTATCTGTTCTAAAAAAATCATTAGGCTCTACCTTCATTAAGTTTTCATTAAGATAGAATGCTACTTCATTTTCTATTTCTTCGTAAGTCGGTTCCTGTTTGAATGGAATTACTGCTACTGCCTCTATTCCTAGTCCTGTTAGTCTGATTTTGTATTTTTTCATTGTCTATTCCCTTATCATAATTTATATTATTTGTCAAGTTATCTTTTAACTTTTTATAAAAATTTGGGTGGTGCCAAGCAAATGTCATGTTAATAAATATTTTTATCTAATACTGCTTCGTCAAGTAAATCTATGTGAAAGTCTTTACCATTAAAAGTAAATGATATTACTGCACCATACCCATCAAGATAAGAGTTTGAACTTGTGACTCTGCCACCAATTTCTTTTATCTTATCCTCTAACTTCATAGTTAGTTTAAGTCTGTCTGGATTCTTTATCATTAGTGTTCCTTATAACTTACTTGTTTAACATTTCTATTCCAACAAGCACGACAACTGCCACACTCATTGTTAGTTGTATATGCACGACACTCTTTACCTTTATGTCTTTTATCTTTATGCACACCAGATGTCCATTGCCAGAACTTAGGTATTGCACCATCAACTTCTAATGCTGATACACGCAAACATAAATTTTCTGGAACATCTTCTTCTTTAAAATGTTTTACTATTTGATATTCTCTAGTAGCTAACCAATGTTTTATATGTGGTGTCTGTCTGCATATCTCAAATATTTTTTGTAAATGCTCAACAGATTGCAAATCTCCAGAGTCAAACCAACGATGAAAAAGCCTTGATTTATCTAGGTTTTTGTACTTGATAGTCAATAATTCTACCATGTAGTCTACCCATTCTGGCATTTCTATTGCGTCATATCTTTTTTGGTATGCAACTTTAACCATAGGAAATACATAACAACCTTTATCTGCATAACATTTGTTGCATATAGTTCCTTCAATCTTAGCTAACTTCATACCTGTCTTACAATATTCAGTAGGTATCCCCCAAGCAAATGCAGGCATTTTACTTGGGTTAGATAACTTACCAACTTTATCTTCTATTTGTTTTAACTTACTCATAGGTGTCCTCCTCATTTAAAAAATTATAAAAGCCATAATCATTTAATGAACCTTTATAACCTATTTTAGATAGTGCTGTCTTCAACCAGTCAGCATCACCACCTTCCCAGTATTTCTCAAACACTTCAACAAAGCTGTGCTTAAAACTATCTGGCAATGGTGGATAAAAATTAGAATCAAGATGTAATCTTAATTGAAATGCTCTATTATTCATATTACTATTACTCCTAATATAAAACCAAATATAAAACAGACTATTTCAGTTCTGTAGTATAATGATAGTTGATTAACTTTTTCTATTAATGCTTTCATAGTATCCTTTCTCAACTAAATACTCATAAAGTTTTTTACAAGTCTTAGGTGCTTTATCTCCTAGTTTAAAATTACCAATGACTGCCTTAGCAAAGGAAGTATATCCTGTCACTCTAGGATTAGTCATAAGTATTCCATGTTGTGCTTGCATTTTCAATGCTCGTAGCAACATGTTTTCTTGAAGTGTATAACCATCTTCAAATTTATATGTTCTCAAGTCGTGTTGAGAGTTACCTGTTATTATTGTCATGTTTTCTCCTTGTGTTTATCTATGTATATTACAACATAAATTCTGGTGTGTCAACTAATGTGTATTTTGCAAAGCGTTTCTTTTCGCCAACATAATAATTACGATAGGATTGAATGTAATTATCTTCTTTGTATTCATCTGGCATACACAATGGTGGTATAAGAAATGATTTGTATTTGAATTTATTTTTTACTTTGTCTGTGAGTTTTAAAAGATTGTTTAGTATTCTGCCTGTACTGTGTACTTTGTTATTGTATCTGTAGCGATACTGATTAAGCAAATGACCTAGCAAATCTAATGACCATAAATAATTACCTAATGATTCTCCAACCCATATAGTCATGGGGTGTTTAGGATATGCAGGCTTGTATAAACTATCATCAATACCACAATGGCGTTGATATGCAGTTGATAACATCTGACCTGTTTCAAGTATCATCTTGACTA
>Ga0208019_1001584_pt1 | contig 12003 bp, 9 predicted proteins | sample CB_VirMetaG_5_FD_184540 | JGI IMG/M metagenome (GOLD analysis project Ga0208019, IMG submission 184540) | Freshwater to marine saline gradient viral communities from Chesapeake Bay - CB_1508_1D Viral MetaG (SPAdes) (version 4) | ecosystem: Environmental > Aquatic > Marine > Coastal | place: USA...
TTCTTTCTTGGTTTAGGAAGTCTTGTGTGTTCTTATTCCACTGAGCCATTAATCACTCCACGATAATCTTTCTGGTTGATATCTTTGTGCCTTTTTAATTCTAGAAGTATTTACCTCACTGGGATAAACATTATGAACGATTGCACCCGGATACTCTCCCTGAATTTGTTCTGCAAGTTCGTTCTTAGAAAGCATTTTGCCTTCTACTTCTAAACGATAAAGTTTACCTTCCCACATAACATCGGCAAAGAATGACTCTGATGCCTGTTCTGGTTGGGAACCTCCTACATTGAGAGTTCCATTAAAATCACCATTGATGGTGATGCTTTCTGAGAGAAATTGTTGAAAACTTTTCATATCAGCAGTTCCACGCTCTAAGGGACTTATTGATTCTGCTATCTGGGTCGTTAGCAGTTTTGGAAGAAGTTAGTTTCTTCTTCATACCTTTCATTCTTGCACAGAATGATTTGCGACGAGGATTTCCAACTTTCTTACTTGGTGCTTTTAGATCAGAACCAGGATTTTCTCTTTCATAAGACTTGCGACCTTTTTCATTCAGACCACCGGACTCACTTTTACCTGACTTCTTTGTCCAGGCAGCACCTTCGGACACATCTCCACTTTCTACTTCTTCAGCATTATCTTCCCAATACTTGGGTCCATAAGCACATTGAGATTTTGTTTCAACTTTTTTACACTTGGGGCAATATTTTTTTACAGATGCTTCTGATAACTCTTCTCTCCAATCAAAAAATTCTTCTTTTTTGACTTTTACTTTCTTAGAATCTCCGGTTCTAAACTTACCAAATGGAGTTGGAAGTTCCTCTCCATATTCTCCAGTTTTCTTTTCAACTTTGTCATTGGGATCTACATCACCATCAACATCATAATCAATTCTTTTTGTTGCTTTCTTGGAAAGTTTTTGTAAATTTCCGCCACCAATATTTGATTCTAAATCAGATTTAGTTGGAGTATGCTTTTCTTCTCCAACTGGAACACAGTTTGGAACAACTTTCTTACCTTTCTTTTTCATACCTTGTTGAGTATAACCATCCCAACACTTTTCATTAATCTGCTGGCCACCTTTGATTGGTTCTGGTTTGATAATATCTACAAATTCATATTCAGTTGCTTGAAAATCATCTCTCCAGTTAGAGAACTCATAAGACTCTGATTTATTGCCCCAGTTATCGGCACCAACTTTACGGCACTTTACAAGTGCTCCAGATGCATAAGCAGAAGGCCAAACAGAATAACGTGACTTCACTTTATGATAGCAGGCATCTTTTTTGCCACTACCTTTTCCTGGTTTATCTTTTACTTCCTGAATGTCCATTCCTTCAGTCCTTACATTAGTTGGTTTTGCTCCACCAGATTTTTCTGGTTGGTTGGGATCTTGACGATTTTTTCTTCTTCTTGCTCTTTCTTCTTCCTCATCGCTCAAATTTGCTGCCATTTTTGAACTTCCGCATTTTGGTGTAGAAGTTTGTCCAGGTTGACGGGCACAGGGTTTACCTGCAAATTTTCCCCCAAGCTGAACCCATCCAGGTTTTCCATCAGAAGATTTTGATTTACCAAACCAATCTCGAAGACCTTGATCTCCCGACTTTGTTGCCATTATTTAAAAGCAAGATTATTCCTTATTATTTAGAAAACCTTGCTTTAGCATTTTTTGCAGTTCTGATGTCGATCCGACAAATACTGCATTATTGGTGACATTATTAGTAGTCTTTTTAGAATCTTCCTCAACTTCCTTAAGTTTTTTCTGAAGATCTATCAACTTGTCGGTAGTATCAGCAACACTCTTAATCAACTGCCCTGCGACCTCGTATGCTCTTGGACTGCCTCCTTCACCTGCTACCTCCATAATGCCATTGATTGCCTCCTGACCCTTCTCTATGAGGGAATAGAGATTTGCACGACTATACTCATAATCTTTATCGATATGACCATCTCTCGTCATATCGATATGTTTAATCTTAGAAGACTTATTTTCCGATTTAATGATATCACTCGTTGTATTGAGTGCATTATCTATCGATTCATAATTATCAGACATAACTATTAAATATCAGTTTTTTGGGTTGGACTGTATTGTTTAGAATCTTGGAAAAAATCCCATTCCTCATTAAATCCAAAATCATCACCAGGTTCAAGAAGTGCATCATCAATTGAATTAATTTCTCCATCATTATTCTTATCTTCAAGTGATTTAGGTGTTACTGTATATCTCATTTCACGTTTTGCAGTTTGAGTGTTTGTACCTGAATACATGTCAACTTGAACCTTACGAATAAGGCCATCTGTAGAATCTGCAATAGGACCGAATAGATATGTTTTTGCAGTGAATCTTAAAGTATAGATAAGTGCTCTTCTAGTTGCAAAATCTCCCTCATAGTCATCTTGAAAATCGATACTATCAAGAACTATAGGAACATCTCTTTTTTCTCCGATAGAATCGACCAAATCAATCGTTAAATTGAAAGATGGTTGAAAAAATGGTAATATTTGTTCTATTATTTGCAGTACATCATCATTTAATTTACTAAAAATATTTAATTCGAATGTAATGTTATAAGGAACGGGCATATATACTTTTTTTACATTCCCTCCATCATCGCAAGCTTTAAATGTTTGGGTAATTCCAGTTTTTCTTGTTGGATCATATTGTATTCCAATCATCTCAAATGACATTCTTGGAAGTGTAATAGCAACAGATTTTGATAATTCTGCCTGCTGTTGAATTTTTGCTAAAAATTTCTGAGAAGGTCCATAAGAAAGACCAACTTTCATATCAGAAATAGTATTGTCTGAATCATTTTTATGATGAATATGAATATCATTAAAAAGTGTGCCAAATGACACGATGGTTTTTCTAATGATCTCGTGATAGTAATATGTTCCTAACATTAATATGTACCAAATGGATTTGATTCTGTAAAGTCTAGTATTTTATCTGCCTCCGATTCAAAATCATCATTGTCTGAATATTGATCACTTGATGAGGTATCTAAATCATAGGTCTTTAAAGTATATATTGCGGAAGAAGATGATCCAACAATATTTTCCCCTTCACTAAATGTTCCACTATTTATAGAAACTCTTAAAGTTTTATCGATATCTTGTCCAGGATTAGTCCATGACTTAACTTCGGCAGTAACTCCAGAAAGAGATCCAGTAACAGTTTCGGAGACAATATAAGTACCAAATCCTACAGAAGGTGGTGGAGAAACAGTAATATTTGGTATTGTTGTGTATCCAGAACCAGCATTTGTTATTAAAACTTCGGAAAGTCTTCCTGATTGAATTCTTGATATAGCTGTTGCTGTTGTTCCTCCACCAACTGGAGGATCTATTGTAATCGTTGGAGGTTGATAATATCTGTCTCCTTTATCGGTGATTCCAATATTTAAAATAGAACCTGTTGATATAATACATGTTGCGATAGCACCGGAACCATTACCTCCAGTAATAGTCACTGTAGGTGGTTCTGTATAACCATATCCAGTATTTGTAATTAAAATCTCTTTTATCGATTGAACACCTCCGACAGAAGTTGTTATTGCTACGGCCGTGGCAGTTTTTGAATATTGCGATGTTGGGAGAGCACCTAATATTCCACTTGTATCTGGATTTCCTCCAGGATCACTAATTGTAACAGTAGGTATTCCAGTATATCCTGAACCATCATCTAAAAGAACAACTTTACTGACTCCAGTAAGAGAACTAATTGATGCTTGACATTCTGCAGTTCCTCCAAAAGCAACCAACTTTAGATCGGTAATATATCCAACATCTTCTAAAACTTCATCAATTTCCGAAATGCCGGTATCAATTTCTTCATCTTCATATTCAAAGAGTTCGCAAGATATCTCATAAACATAATTTTTTCCTAACTGATAAAAGGGTTTTTCAACTTCAACTCTCTTAATTTCAAATAATCTTTCTCCAAGTGGAAAATAAACTAAGTCTCCTTCTTTGGGTCTATCAACAAATACTAAATCTTCTCCTGGATAGTATATTTGAGATACTGACATTATTTCTGCCAAATATGGAGAAATAGATTCTTCAAATCTTTCCTTTGAAATAACTAAAGATATTTCATTTTTGAGTCTTAAACCAAATTTGGTCATAAGATCACTACCTGGAGCATATCCATCATAGTTGTTTAAATATGCTTCAATTATAAAACTTGAATCAAATTTTGATGATTGAACTTCATTTAATATATTATCAGTTTTTAAAAGTTTTCTTGGAATATAATAAACTTCTATTCCATAAATTTTTAACTGCTCATTTATTAAGTCTTGTACAAGACCTTGTTCTCCAGATGATCCTTGAAGGAAAAAGGGATTCAGTGCCATAATTAACCAATCAAATCTAAAGGTGGTAATTCATATTCAGATGCCATTCTTTGTTTAATATCATCCAATTCTCTTTCTGCATCTTCATATATTTGTCTTCCATTTAACTCAATACCCCCAGGAAGTTTAACTCCATTAAACTTAATCAAATTTTGTCCCCATTGTCTTTTTATCAATGAAGTAAGATATTTTTTTACGAAAGAATCATTGTATATTTGATTGAATGATTCTGGATCTAGTGCCCTATAGCAATCAATCACAAAAAATGTATCTTTAGATTGTGCTTTCCAATCTATATCCAAATATAATCTATCTTGCCTTTTATTAAATCTTACCTGTTTTTCCGTTGTAAGTAAAAAATCAATATCTTCAAGATATGATTTAGTCATTGCATATTGCAAAAGATCAACAGAATTGAAATAATATAAATCATTCAAAAACAATTGATATTTTATACTGAACATTCCACCAGAAATTGAACTAGTATCAAATTTAAATATTTTTTCAATTCCAATTACTGAATCTGGAACTTGAATAAAATTTGATGTTTCATAAAAGTTTGAAGTTATAGTTCCCAAACCACTTATATTTGTTGAAGTTCCTGTTGTTGTTACAATACCAACCCCATCCGTTCCATTTGCTTTTCCTCTGTCTAAATCATCTTGAGAAACTTTATACTTTAAATACATTCTCTCAACACCGTCATAGTGACGTTCATTGAAATATTGAATTGTATCATCAACTAAATCATCGATTTGATCATCATCAACATTAATTTCTAATACGGGAGCACCTAATCTTCTTAAACAATAATCAATTAATTGCTGCCTACTACTTGGTTTTGACATTAGTAAACACCTCCATCAATAACACTAGTCCAGGTAACAATTCCTGATGGTTCATCAGTTGTTAGTATAAAATTACTCGTTTCTATCGCAGTTGAAGTGTTTCCAGTGCTTACCAATTTTCCGTCATTATTAAAATATCCTATACCATTTGGACCATTAAAATTATTTTGATATATTAAATATTCCTGTACATATAAATCGGATCCTACATATAAGTCACCTCTAAAAGTGGTGACTCCAGTAACATCAAGATTCTGAGTCGTTGTTGTGTCGGTTACATTTATATTTCTTACAAATCTAAATGTATCTGTTGTAATAAATTTAGATGTATTTGCATTATATTCTAAAAAGTATCCATCAGCCAAAGATGATGCGTCAACATCACTTAAATCTAAAACTCTAGATACAGATGATCCACTAATATTTGAAAGGACTTTTATTACCCCTTGACCACCAATTCTATCTGGTATACTTGGCATTACCTTGTTACCCCCGGTCTTACTAAAGCCATACCTTCAAATGCTTTATATTTTGCTCCTCCAGAATCCAATCCCCCAATCTCAACCATAACATCATAAACATATCTTCCAGGTTTTAAACTTAATGTTTGCTCATCTGTCAGAGAAAGTTGGATGATGCCAACTTCCGCATCTAAAATTGTAGATGTAAAAGAAACTGATGTGGAACTAGAAGGATTTTTTCTCAACTGTGCAGTAACACCATATCCAGTAATATTAAGACTAGAGTTTGTTCTAGAATCTCCTAAAGCAAAAGAACTTGAAAAATCAAATCCCTGCTCAATCAAGATATTGGATACATAAACTGCCATTATTTTTATGAATTATTATCCTTTAGATATTTATATGAATTATTGAAGCAATCATTTTGACAGAAAATCTTTAAGTAAAGATTTTATTTCTTCAATATCACGTTTCATATCATCCAACTCTTCTTTTTGAGATTTTTGAGACTCAATTCTTTTAATTCGTTGATTATAACCTAAAGTATCGTAATTGATGATGGCACCAGTATCCCCATCTCGATAAAGATGTGGATGATCTTTAACTTTAATTAATTTTGTCATTTCAATGCAAGAGTTCTAAGGTCTCTAATTATTGGATAGTTTGCCTGATCGCTAGAGGACATAACAACTTTAATTCTATATCCACTAAAATCTGGAAGATTATTTGCAGTAAATTCATATTCTAGATACTGACCTTTCTCACTTGCAGGAACTCTAACATCAGGTCTTCCATCATTTAATGCTGCATCTACAACTCTCAAGGATCCTTCCGAAGTTGATTGTAAATTATTGTATCCTGGGAATAATTCAAATTCTTGATCAATACCTACAGAATCCTCTCTAACTAAACTATAAAGAACTCTAATATCTGCTGGATCAGGTCTGTAAGCAGTCAATATGACTTTAAGAGAATCTGCTGGTTGTGCAAGAGTTATTGTATTCGAAACATAAACAGATTCGTGAGGATCTGCAGAAATTGAATTTACTCTAGAGTCTCCTGCATAATTTGTTATCGGTTTGTTGATATTGTCAGAAATAAATTCTACCGTAGAGTCATTAATGAATATCATTGGAGAAAGATTTTCATTAGATGTATTTAAAGTCAATGTAGAATTGAAAGATCTTCTTCCAGATACATTGTCAAATGCAGATTGATTTAGTTCATTGACTCTAGAACAAACCATACGAACAGAACTTAAATCGTTTTCTTGATTTGGAGTTACTGGTTCAATATTATTTGCCAAATTGAAAGAAACTTCATTACCATCAACACTTGTTCCCGAAGTACTTCTAATATTTGCAGATACTGAAGTTTGTCTTCCTGGAGATAAAATATTAAATCTTGGATTAATTCTGTTGAATAATATATTTTCAGTTGCTTTGATTTCATTTCCTCCACCAATTAATTCCGAAGCAAATGATACTTGGGGATAAGTTCCGTCAGTAGATCTATTATTACTACTGATAGATTTTCCTTCTATAGTTGATGTTGTTCCTCTATCAATCTCAATATAATATGAATTACTTTCAATTCCAGTATCGGAAATATCATAAACTACATTATTAATTCTTCGTAAAGATATTCCAGCAAATTCATATTTAAATACTTTTGCACCAACCTCATGATTTTCTACAATACCTTCTATTGCTCTTGCCTTGACAGTCAATTGATTTGAAGATGCGGCACTATATTCAATAACTTCATCTCCAATTTTAATATATCCCAAATTTGTTGCACTTACTGGTTGTCCCTCAAAAGTTTCGAACACTGAAGAATCTTCAACCTGAATGGATCCACCCAATCCAATTGTAAAATCAATACTTGCCCTTAAAGTAGATGGTGCAGTATCAGATTCAATATCGTTCAACTTAACTTTATTATTGTTTGCATACATCCCATGATTAAAATGCTGAACCTGCAAATAATTTCCAGAATTTAATCCGGCATCTGGGGTTGAACTTGTAACATTTGTCGATGCTAGAGAGACAGTTGTGGAATCTGTATCATAATAAACTAATGGACCAGTCGGAATTGATCCTTGAACATTAGTAAGATATAATGTGTCAATACCATTAATTTGAGATATTGTAATAATAGCATCTCTTCCAGTTTCATTTGATCCATTTTCAATGGTAATAATATCACCTTCTTGATATCCATTTCCAGGATTGTTTATCGATAAACCAGTAATAGCACCATCGGAATCGATAGAGTCAATATCCAATGTCAAATTGGTTCCCTGACCAAAAACATTAAGAGTAGAAACATTACTACGAGATGTGTAACCTGTACCTGCATTCGTTGTCGTGATTCCAGAAACAGAACTTCCCGTAGAAACAATAGTTCCAAAAGAGTTTCCTGCACCTGCAATTCTTCTTCCGGAAGTTAAAATATTGAGTAATGAATCTCCAGAAGAAATTGTAGTAATTCCAAGAGTTACATTTTTTGGTAGTGCTGTAAGGGCATTATTTTGTAGAGTTGGAACATATCCATTACTCTCATCAAGTGGAGGGTTGCCAAAATGTACGATACCGATACTTGATGCAAATCTTGCCTTATAGAGTTTAAATTTAAGATCAGATTCTTGTGCAGGAGTCCATGTAGATCCATTTTGAGACTTGAATAAACTTCCAAGTGCAAATTGTTTTGAATATATTATTGCCTCAGAATCTGGTAAACTCTGAGTATCAATAGTTTTCTCTCCCATTTTTGCAGTCCAAACCTCATATTGATCCGAATTTGGTGCAAGTAAGACAATTGCATATTCTTGTCCTGGAGCAAGATAAATTGGATAATCAAACTTAACTATGGTTGGAACTTGTCCGTTATTGGATACTGAGATTTCATCTGGTGATAAAGTTTTTGCCTCTCCAATAGAATTTAAAGTAGGAATTCCCAATTGAACAGTTCTTATTTGAACTGTAAGTGGTTGATTGCCACTCGGTTTTGATGCGAAAAACAGATCTATTTCTGTCAAGAATACTCCATTATCATCATCATTATCTCCACTAAAGTCCGGAGCCTCAATGTCTCTACCAACAGTAAAAGTTTGGGCTAATGGATCTGATCTTCTTACTCTAGTGTTAATAGTAGTTGTAGTAATTGTGGTTACATCTTGCAATGCTCTGAAAGTTCCATTAGCAGTATAAGTTGCATCTCCAGATGAAATGAGAGTGCTTCCTGGTAATGGAGTTTGATTTGTAGAACTACTACTCAGTCTATAAGTTTTCTTGCCGGTAAAAATTCTTGGATTTGGTGCTGGATTTGTATGTGGATCTTTAATAAAGAATGAACCAAATAATGTACCATTTACATCAGAAATTAATTTGATATCTTTCACATACGCAATTGCACCACTAGTCTGACCAACTATCTTTGCACCTTTTTCAATATATCCACTAAAATCTCCTTGTGCTTCAGCAGACAGAGAATTTAAATCTATGTTTATAGTCTTTGAAGACTGACTATATCCAGAGGGTATGGATTCTGAAGTTATGTATGGATTAATAGAATAAGTTGTTGTCGGAGAATTAAATTTTCCTGTTTTATGATTAGATGATGCTAATCTAAATGTTCCTATTCTCTCTTCACCATTAAATACCCTTACAGTTTCTCCAACTTGGAATGCTCCATTAGAAGATCCATAGTTCTGTAAAGTGGATGAATTTGCAATTTCAATAAGTTTTGGAATAAAATCCAAATTACTATGATTATCTAAGAATTGATAATGTCTTGCAAGAGGTCTGAAAAGAGTTCCAAAAAATGAAACGTTTCTTGAACGAATATATTTTTCTGTTCCTGAAGAAACAAGAACAGTTTCGGTTGAAGTTGAAACTGAAATTCTTGGAGGGAAAAGTTCTCTGAGTGGTGGAAGTCTTCCACCTTCTTGACGAGTAAAACCAAATATATTTGTAACTCCGGCTCTTTGGAAGGCTGCTCGCCAAACCTCCCCAATACCCACATCTCTGGATCGAGTTACGCTTCTTTCAATAGTACGGGGTTGAATTTTTATAGTTCTTACCCAAGTATCGGATTTTGGAGAAAGATTGATTATTCCATTATATTCTACAACATGGAATGGGTTTACGTTTTCAACTCTTGTTGCGAAAGACTGATTTAACCAATCAACAGAATCATATTTTAAAGTAATTGCATTACCAGTTTTTTGTACATTTGGATCTAATAAATCATAATTTTCTGTCAAATCTAATTCATTTTCTGCAATTTCTATTGCGGGAATAGGTCTTTGCTGTAAAGAATTTCTAATTGCAAATGGTCTGAGTTCACCTCCAATAATATTGGCACTCGTTAAATTATTGTCAGACAGTGATTTATCACTAAAATCATCTACAAATATTCCACTCTTAAATCTATTATTTCCTTGAGAATCTTCTATTCTTAAAGACTCTGTATTAAGTTCCAATAAACTTAAAGAAGTAACTCTCTCAAGATTTTCAATTCTGGTTTCCAGAGTACCAATGTCTCTCATCGTATATCTTCTATTATCTACCACATTAATAGAAGCATCATCTACATTATACAAATATGCAGGAAGACTAATTTCTGCCAACTGCATCAAACTAGGATCTTCATTTGATGGTGGAACAGGTTCTGTAGAAGAAATTCCCTTTCTAACAATAACGCTTCCAAATTTATCAAGATATACTCTATCAATTCTTGGCAGATAAAAATCATATCCAATCAAAGATCCTTCACCAGGTTTCAATACAAATTTTGGATCTGTTCCGAAATTCCTTGAACTAAAATCAAATGGTGATGATGTTGTTACTGTAAAATTCTGTACTCTTGGTCTAAAGTCGAGAGTATCGGATGCTCTAATATTTCTGAGACCTATATTTGGAATATCCTGAGAGAACCTGTCAGCATCGTAACTAAGAACAGTAAATACATCCCCATTATCAGATGATGGAACACTATAATAATCATAAACCACTAAAAGTCTTCTTTCCGGTATTTGACTCCCAACTCTGACTAATCTAGAATAATCATAATACTCATCTCTTTGACCTTTATCTAGGGTAAAATTATTCGTGATATTTTTATATTTTCCGAGAGTTATCTGTTCAAGTGTAGAAACTATATTTGACTCTTTGAAAGTTACGTTTTCTCCAACAGATAATTTTTTATCATTAAGATATACAATACCAAGATTATTTGAAGATGGTTTTGTGACAATTCTTGCTAATGCTCCACTATCAGAACCAATAATATCTTCACCGATAATTGAATCAGTGTCTACTTGAGATATTGATGGGAACTGGACAATATCTAAAGTTGGGTCAGAAGTATTTGTAGATTCGTATACTGCAAGAACTTTAGAAACATCAGGAACATTTAGAGAAATTTGATCATCTTGAACTCTAAGTCCATAATATGGATTGAAAGTTAAACCGTCATTAATTGAATCACTAGTTGCAGCACCAGAACGAGCAAGAGTAGAAAGATTTACAATATTTAAAGCACTTCTTGTATATTCTTTGATTTTACTCTGAATACCATTCTTTTTGAGAGTTGCATTTACAACTGCATTGCTGCCATTATCCAATCCTGTAATAGTTACATCATTTCCACTTAAAAAGAAGGAATCGGATGTAATTGTTCCAATTCCCCCACCATCATAGTGTACAGAATATCTTTCTTGATCAAATGCTTCAAATGATGCACTAGTAATTCCAGTTACATCGGATAAGTTAAATGTTACTGAATTTCCAGAAATAGTTAAAGGTGTGATTTGTCTAGTTACAGACAATTGAGAATCTGAAAGATTGACTGAAGAAATGTTGAAATCTGGAAGATTTGCATATAAAAATGCATTCTCACTATTTCTTAATTCTGGAATTGCAAGTTCAATATTATAATTGCCATCAGTTGCTTTAGTGCCAACAAAAACTCCAGATACTGTGTTTATTGCTGAAACTGTTATCGAATTTAAATTTCCATCAATAGAAGAAACTCTATTATATCTCAAATCAGTCCCATCTTGATATCTGATAATATCTCCAACCTTAATACCAGTAAAAAGTTTTCCCGGGCTTGTAAAGACACCTGTAGAGTTTACAAAATTTGCCTGAGAAATTCCTTGAATTTTCTTTCTACTCAGAACAGTATCTGCAGTAAATGGAGTTGAAACTAGTCCAGTTTGAGAAACGGATTTAATATCCCTAGTCCCATAAACAGTAAACTCTTTAATACTTAAAGCAGAATCAACACCGTTAATTGTTACTTGCTCATCAGCAACAAAAGTTC
>Ga0208019_1001594_pt1 | contig 11964 bp, 10 predicted proteins | sample CB_VirMetaG_5_FD_184540 | JGI IMG/M metagenome (GOLD analysis project Ga0208019, IMG submission 184540) | Freshwater to marine saline gradient viral communities from Chesapeake Bay - CB_1508_1D Viral MetaG (SPAdes) (version 4) | ecosystem: Environmental > Aquatic > Marine > Coastal | place: USA...
GCGTGGCGATGCTGATACGTGGGGCTTGCTGACCGATGAAGCGAAGGATGCGGATAATCACGCGCTGGCGCTTCAAATGCGGGATGTGACCAAGGCCTACGCTAGCCGCGAGTCATTCGAGGAAGTGCTGGAAAAAATGAAAACCGCGCACCAGGACAAAGTCGAAGGTTCGCCGCAGTCCGCAGTCGAGGCTATGGGCAAAGTGTTGGCGCTCACTAAAAAGGACACCGCCAGCCTAATGGACGGCTTGCTCGCCACTATCGGGCAGGCAGGCTACGCCGGTCAGCCGGTCACCCGCGCCACCATGGTGAACGCGGTGACAGCGGTAGCGCATCAGGCGGACGCGGATAGCGTGGACGATTGGCAGAAACTGGGCGGGCGCGTTCTGGATCTGCCCCGCTCCGATTGGCAACGCGTGGCGATGGCCGCATAACCTACACTCCCCAAAGTGTGCCCCGCTCCGGCGGGGCTTTTTTTTGCCCGCAAGGTATGCGATAGTCCGACTGCCGCAATGTCGCGGCTAACTTTGGGAGAATTTGTTATGGGAACTACAGTCACAATTGAAGATGTCGAATTGGATAGCGGATCCGTTTATTGCGACCGCGCATATGACATTGTCGAAATCATGAGTAACAGCGGCATCACATTAGATGATGTGATCCATGAGGCGGTAAGCTCGGGATGGGAATCACCGGAATTGGATTTTGATGCCATTGCCGATTGGATTCCGGCAGGCCATGCAACCGACACGCAACTGAGCGATTTGGCGTACCGTATCGCTCGCGAATTGGTGAGCCGATTGGATAACGTCCGCCAGTGTGCAGACCGGTATCTAGAAACCAACCGCCAAAACGTGGAGCGCATCCGCGAACTCGAGCGCGCCGCCGTACCGGATGCCGCGACGGCGTAGGCAATTCCGCCCCGATAGCCCGCCATCCGGCGGGCTTTTTTTTGCCTAGCGTATGCGATACCCTACGCGGGCCGCGATTGGCGGCGACACTTTGGGAAACTGATATGAGACTACTCGACACGCGGGGCGCGAACCCCAAATTGAAAAAAACGGCGGAGCTGGGGAACGTGTTCGGCTCATTTCGTTACGCGGGCTTATCGCTTTATCCCGATGCGGAATTGTGCCCCGCATCGAAGGCGGCGGGGTGCGCGGATACTTGTTTGGCGGATCAAGGGCGCGGGCGGTTCGATAACGTGCGCGAAGCGCGCCAGCGGAAGGCGGCATTTTTTCGCGAGGATCGCGCGGCTTTTCTTGATCAACTCCACCGCGAGCTATCCAATTTCGGAAAGCTTTGTGACCGCACTGGGGAGCGCGGCGTGGTCCGGCTTAATGTTCTTTCCGATGTCCGTTGGGAAATTCTCGGCATACCGCAAGCGCACCCTGCGTTGTTATTCATTGATTACACGAAACGCGCGGATCGGCTTTGTAAAACGCCCGATAATTACCGGCTGATTTTTAGTTACAGCGGGCGGCCCCAGTATCGCCGCCAAAATGAAAAAGCATTGGCGACACTGTTACCGATTGCGGTTGTATTTCGCGGCGGCTTGCCCGCTAAGTTTCTCGGGCGGCGCGTGATCGATGGTGACCGGTCCGATTATTTGAACGCAACCGAGGGAACCGGTTGCATTGTGGGGCTATCCGCCAAGGGTAGCGCCCGCCATGATCGCGGCGGCTTTGTAATCGATAACCCCGACTTGATCGGGTGCGCGTCATGAGCGCGTTTGAGTGTTGGGATCGGCAGTGGTTTGCGTTGCTGGTTACCGGTGATTTGTTCCCGCTGGGGGATCATGGCGACTTTGAAGCCGCTGACGCTACGGCCCGCAATCTGGGTTGCGAGTTTGTTTGGCTAGCGAACGCGGAAACAGTTACGCAATGGGCGGAAGTGATCCGGCGCGTGCGTGCGCGTCATGACTAAGCGGGATCAGTGGCGAGTGAAGGCGGCGCGTTATTTGCGTTGGCATCGGGCCGCGATGCGATCCCCGCTCACGTCGTCAGATATCAATTGGCTGGCCTTGTATGTTGAGGCGCGACATTATGCCGACTATTGGCAACGTCACGGCGAGCAAGCCCGCGCCCCCAGTTGGTATTACCCCGATTGAAACCAGACCCCGCCACGGCGGGGTTTTTTTTGGGCCGCGTATGCGATACCCTCGGCGGGCCGCAATGTCGCGGTGACACTTTGGGAATGTGATTATGACAATCGAGTATGTAGTGGTAGCGGATAATCATTGCTGGGGCGCGGGCAAGTCTCTCCGCAAAGCTTTGAGCAATGCTCACTTGCGCGAGGATACGCGCCTTTCTTTTTTTGAGTGGATCGTGGACGCGGCGGAACTGCGCGAACGGTGGGACAGTTGGTGCGAATGGGGGCGCGAGGATTGGCATCGCGTCTGGCGAGACATTGATGCTAAGCCGGTGCAATGCATGATTTACCCGCTGGATCGTGAGCAGTGGGCTAGCTGGCGCGTTTGCGACATTACCGGCGGGCTATCCGCTACCCCCAGCGATAAGAGCGTGACGGGCCGCGAGGCATCCGCCCGCCTTCGGGATCTGGTGATCCACGCCGAGTGGCGCAACGGTGAACTGCGGCCCGTGGAAAGCTTCGACGGGGGCGAGTCATGAGCGGCACCCCGTTAGAGCAGTTGCAGTTTCATCTGCAATTTATGGGGGTGTTAGCGATGGCGGGCCGCGCTGACGAAGCTGACGAGCAATACCGCGAAGCCCAGCACCTACTCGCGGAGATGATCAAAGCCGAGCGCGCCGCCGCTGACCAGTAGCGCCCGCCGCCGATCCGATAGCCCGCCCCGAGCGGGCTTTTTTGTGCCCGTTGTTTGTCCGTTTTCACTTCCCAATTTTTGTGGGGGTATTCACTCCGCCGCCGACAGTTTTTGGTTTTTGGCATGGCTACCCTTTCGGCAGCATATGCGCCCTGGCGCATACATTGGGGGCTAGTGTTTATGCGGGGTTCCGAGCGATTCGCGGGAGAGCGCCAAAAAAAGCCCTCTAGAATTCACTTTAACTCGCAACCGTAACACGTGGCGCGGGGGCCGCGCCCCGAGCGCCCCGCCGAACGTACCGCGCCCCCTGCCGCCGGGGGGCACTGGGCCGCCGGTCGGGCACCCAGCGCCCCGGGCCGCGTGGCGCGGCTCACTTCCTTAAATGAACGTTATCGTCAGTTGACCGAGGGACCCGTGGGACCCAGTCGCGGAGCGCGTCACCGCCGCCGCAGACCGCCGCCCGGGGCCGAAAATCGCGGAAAATCGCCCCCGGCAGAGCGAGCGGCTACATGTGCCATGTTTTTCACAAACAGTACTGAGATAAAACGATACGAGTTTGAAAAAACCCGTAAGTGGGAAGAAAGGTAACACTTTGTGTTACCGTGATACGAAAAGTAACACTTAGGAGTCCCGAGGCCCAAAAATTTATAAAAAAATTTCAAACCTACGGTGTCTTATATGCTTTAATAGTTTTCTGTAATTAAAAGAGCGTCCTATATGTCAGTTGAGCGCATTTCAGATGAGGAAGCCGAAGAGAAAATTCTGAAGCTTGAGTACCGTTTGGCGCAGATTGAGCGGGTCGAAGCGTGTCAGGGAAACTTCTTGAGCTTTGTCCGTTCGATGTGGCCCGAGTTCATTGCCGGTAGGCATCATCGGATCATGGCCGAGAAGCTTGAACGGGTGGCCAAGGGCGAACTAAAGCGCCTGATTATCAACATGCCACCTCGACACACCAAGTCTGAGTTCGCGAGCTTCCTGTTTCCTGCTTGGATGATCGGAAAAAAGCCTGCGATGAAGATTATTCAGGCGACGCACACCACTGAACTGGCGGTCAACTTTGGTCGAAAGGTCAAAAACCTTCTGGAACGGGAGGATTATCTTGAGATATTCCCCGACGCCGCCCTGTCGGCGGACTCAAAGGCCTCTGGTCGGTGGGACACGGCCCGTGGAGGAATGTATTACGGCGTGGGTGTTGGCTCAAACTTGGCGGGACGTGGTGGTGATTTGATCATTATTGACGATCCGCACTCTGAGCAGACGGCGATGTCGTTGAATGGTTTTGATGATGCGTGGGATTGGTACACGGGTGGTCCTCGACAGCGTTTGCAACCGGGCGGGGCGATCATTGTGGTGATGACGCGGTGGTCGGAGAAGGATTTGACGGGTCAATTGATCCGCGCGCAGGGACGGGATGCGTTGGCGGACAGTTGGGAGGTCATTGAGTTCCCGATGGAGATGCCTTCTGGCAATCCTTTGTGGCCTGAGTTCTGGTCTTTTGAGGAAATGCAGGCGGTTAAGGCGTCGATTCCGTTGCCGAAGTGGAATGCTCAGTATCAACAAAATCCCACCGGCGACGAAAACGCGATTATTAAGCGGGAGTGGTGGAAAACGTGGGACAAGCAACAGATTCCGCAGTTGCAGTACGTGATTCAGAGCTATGACACGGCGTTTTCCAAGAATACGCGGGCGGACTACAGTGCGATTACGACGTGGGGTGTATTTTATCCTGAAGAGGGTCAGGTTTCGGCGTTAATCTTGCTTGATGCGAAGAAGGGGCGTTGGGATTTCCCAGAACTGAAGCAGGTTGCGTTGGAGTCTTACAGGTTTTGGGAGCCTGAGACGGTGATTATTGAGGCAAAAGCGAGCGGGATGCCGTTGACGCATGAATTGCGGAATATGGGCATTCCTGTGGTAAACTTTACGCCTAGCCGAGGGAACGACAAGGTGTCAAGGGTTCATAGTGTATCACCACTTTTTGAAAGCGGCATGATCTGGGCACCTGATGAGTCTTGGGCGCATGATGTTATTGAGGAGTGCGCGGCGTTTCCTAATGGCGAATTTGATGATTTGGTGGACAGCACCACGCAGGCCTTGATGCGGTATCGACAGGGCAATTTTGTACAACTGCCGTCGGATTATTGGGAAGAAGAGTCTACCAATCTCCGACCGATGCAATATTACGGGTAACCTTTATGTCGATGTACTCCGGAATTGGTAGCTTTGTCAAAAAATATAGCAACGGCGGAGGTTTGACTGTAACAGACCCTCGGGACGGCACGGCAGGAAACCTTGGTTCCTATGAAGAATGGAAGGCTTCGCTAGATCCGAAAGTCGTTGAAAGCTTGAGTGAGGATCAGCTAAGTAGTATGTACGACGCGATGATAAACCTTGGCGCGTCTGGTACTTCGGGCGTATCCGGTACTTCGGGTGGAAAAACTTTGCCTCCCTACATGCAGGTGACCGACAGCGATCAAATTGCAATCCCTGTCGGCACAACAAACCGTCAGTTTATTGAAGCAATGAACTTGTTGGGCCTGTTGCCCAGCGATGATTATAAATGGTTGCTTGAGTATTTTGCGGGAGAAAATGGCGAAGGCACGTGGCTCGCGGACCTTTATAACGACCCAAAAAACACTGTTAACCGCGACGACTTTTTTGGCGGCAACAACCTGAACGCTGAAAACACGTCGATCATGAATCGGCTGTTTGATGTGTTTGACGCGGGCAGTCTGGCCGGTGGTTTCACAGCAAGCCCTTCTTTTTTAGCTACTTATGGTAATGGGTTGAGTGTAGGAAGTTTTGACGGCTCTGATGGAGGCACAACAAGTGGAGGCACAACAAGCACATACACTCCGCGCCCGCTCACCCTTGGCCCGCCTCCCACGGGAGGCGTACCGGGTGCGCCGTACTACAGTCTCTCGGACGTTTTGGTTTCGTCTTCTGAACAGCCTAATTTGTATGATCGTTTTGATCCGTATCCGGTAGGTAATTTTAATTATTACAGAAACAAAAATAATCCTTATGTGACGCCGGTAACAACGCAGTATTCATATCCTTCTCCCTCGGTCACTACGCCAAGCCTAACTTCTGACACAAGCGACGCGGACCCTGTGTCGGGGACTGTGGACGAGCCGGATACTACGACTACGACCACCGGAACGGGCGGCACGGGCTTAGGTGGCGACGGCACTACTACGACCACTGGTACTGGTGGAGAAACCGTTAGTCGAGCCGAAATTGACGCGCTTTATCAGGAATTGTTTGGCCGGAATGCTTTAGACGCTGGAGCCAACTATTGGATGGGTGAAGTGGCCAGCGGTAATGTATCTCGTGCCGGTTTGCGTGATGCGTTGATTAGAGGCGCACAAGGCTCTGACCGTGATTATTATCAGCAAAATGTTTTAGGTGGTGGCACGACGGGAACCACCGGTACTACTGGCACGACGGGAACCACTGGCACCACCAATACCACCACTACAGCCCCCACGGCACCGCTCACCGGATATCAGAATATTTCGGCATTTAGGGAGCAGGACCCGTATCTTTGGGGGAAAAGGGGACTGCTCTCAGGTCTGAAGGCGCTTGCGGGTTCTCGTCAGGATTTGACGGCGGAAGAATTTGCGTCTTTGTTAAGTGGTCAACAGGGCAAGTATGGTGAAGGTTCTACGTTAGCGTATGACCCGCGTTTTGGTATTTACAGCACGATTAGTGACGCGGAGCTTCAACGGCTTAGGGAAACGCAGTCGGTCCCGTTTTATATCGACCCCCGCCTGATGACGGATGTTGAGCGTATTCGTAGCAATCTGATGGGCGGCGGCACGTACAGCCGCAGTGTCACGGATGAGGCGGGCAACGTATACAAAATTGACCGTGCCCGACAGTCTACGCGCATTGGCAACAAGCAATATTTCATGAACGAAGATGGCTCTATCACTTCGTATGATGTTGAAGATATTAAATATGACTACACCCCCGGATTTGACCGACAAAACAAGTCCGAAGTAGGCTTTGCCGAAGGCGGCATTGTTGATGTTTACAGTGGTGACATGGCCAAGTTGCAGACCACCGGCGAAGGCATTGAGTCTTTCTTGAACCCCGAGCGGTCGAAGGCGACTCTTCGTCGTAACCTTGCGAAACTCGCACCACGGCCCACGGTCCCAGTAATGCAACAGGGCATCATGCCCATGGCTAGGTAATGGCCGCGCCTACGCTTACATTTGCGGAAAAAGAACGTCCGGTTGAGCAAACTATGACCCCGGAAGAGCAGTATGGGGTAATTAAAGCGCCTGATTCGCCTTTGATGGCTAAAGCGGCAATGATGTTCCGTGACGTAGAACGCAGTGTCGAAGGTAGCCCCGCAGAGTTTATGTTGCCCGGTGGCGGCATTGCGACTGTCTTAGAAAAGAAAGCTTACGGACAAGAACCTACAGTTCTTGATTACGGCTTTGCCGCTTTGGATACGGCGGATTTCGTTCCGGGGCTTGGCAAAATGGCCATATTTGCGGGGGCCGCGTCAGCTAGTGGAATGAAAAAAATCCGCGAACTGTTGGAACGCGAGCAGGCGGGCCAGACGCCCGAACAGATATTTGCAGAAACAAACGCTTTTCGTTCTCCTATACATGGTCGCCCGCAGTTTGAGATTGACCCCAGCAAGGCATCTTTAAAAGAAAACAGTGCTTTTTCAAATGCAAACACGCCTGTTAGAAGCATCAGAAGGCGTCAAACATTACAAGAGCGATTAGATGAGCTAGATCCGATAAAGTATCCCGACTTGTACCGTAGGTACGTTAACGACATTCAAAGAGAAAAAGAACTTTTTGGAGATGTTGTGCCGGTAGGAGGTGTAGTGGATGAAACTAAATTTTATCCCGGCTACATGGGACCACATAAATTCAGTGCCGAAAACAAAGGCCCGCTCACTTTATCTGAAATTGTAGACTTTCCAGAATTATTTCAAGAATACCCCGAAGCTAAAAACATTCCGATAGAAAACTTGCCAGCACATAAAGGTTACGGAATGTTTGATCCCGTTACAGAAACGATATACATCAGGGCGGGTAAAAAAGAAGACGTTCTCCCAACCCTGATGCATGAAGTTCAACATTGGGTCCAAAACCAAGAAGGGTTTCCTTTTGGAGATTCTCCTGACGCGATACCCAATGATTTAAAAGAACGAATTATGGCGTCAAACAAAAGAGTTAGTGATCTTAAAGACAAGGTTAAGTCTTTAATTCGACCAAATATAATTTCAGCAATGCAAGTAAGGGCTATAACTTCCGGGTTACGGGGTGCGGAAATTCCACAGGTTATGGTGGATCGACAAGTAGAGAGCGCCGCTAATAATCTTTTTAGCCTGTACAAGTCTTTGGGTAAAGAAAACACAGCACCCACCACTAAAGAATTTTTGGAATACGCTAAAAAACAGGGGTTTGGCGATGTTTCTGATCTTATAGAAAACGCTCCGGGGGGTGCTGAAGCGTTTTTTAATTTAGCTGGCCCTTTTATGCGCCGATTTAATGCAGAAGCAGAAGAAGCGTTTAATTTAGCTTATGCAACAAGATTGGCACAAGAACGGGCAGATAAAAAATATTCGTCTACGGCAGGTGAAATAGAAGCTAGGATTGTTGAAGACACGGCTAGTACTGGAAACAGACCAGCCCCTAGCCAACGTTTGCAAGAAGAGCTAGAAAAATCTGAGATTGACCAAATTCGTTTTGCCGAAAGATTTCCTCCCACCTCTGAGATCATTGATGATTTTGGCGGTGTGCGTGTTCCCGAGCAAAAAGCGATGGGCGGCGGCGTGGGTTCCATGACCCCTGTAGCACGGAACATGTTCCAAGGGTATGATATCCGACGCGGCGTAGGCGCATATGCCCCGTATACTAGGAGAGCCTGATGGCTAATGGTGACGATAAATCACAGCTTTCTTCTTTGATGGACAGTACGGCGATGATGCCGGAAGTTACCGAAGAAGATATGGAATTGGACATTGAGGTGGCCGCACCGGGCACTTTTGTAGGTTCTGTCAATGAAATTTTGCCGGAAGGCATAGAAATTGAGGAGGACGAAGATGGTGGCGTCACTGTGGACTTTGATCCGATGGCCATGCTTGGTGGTTCTGACGGTGATTTCTATGGCAACTTGGCAGAGGAGTTGGACGATAGAGCGTTGGGCCAACTTTCTTCAGAGCTTTTAGGGGATTTTGAGGCTAATAAATCTTCTCGTTCTGAGTGGGAAGACGCGTATTCAAAGGGTTTAGAGCTTCTTGGTTACACCTACGAGGAGCGCACGATGCCGTTTCGGGGTGCGACGGGTGTAACGCACCCGTTGTTGGCGGAAGCGGCCACACAGTTTCAGGCGCAGGCATTTAACGAGCTATTGCCTCCTGCGGGTCCGGTCAGGACGCATGTTGTTGGTGAGAAAACCAAGGACAGTGAGGCGCAGGCGCACCGTGTTAAGGATTTTATGAACTACTACATCACGAACGTGATGGAGGAGTACACGCCTGAATTTGATCAGATGTTGTTTTATTTGCCTTTGGCGGGGTCAACTTTTAAGAAAGTTTACTATGACGAGGCGATTGACCGGGCGGTAAGCAAGTTTGTCCCAGCAGAGGACATTGTGGTGCCGTATGGCGCTAGTGATCTTGATTCCTGCGAGAACATTACGCAGGTAGTGAAGATGTCAATGAATGACCTGCGTATTCGTCAGGTCATGGGGTTCTATAGAGACATTCCTGTTATTCCATCTCAGTCTAGTGACGATGAAGTCACGGACACGATGAACAAGTTGGATGGGGTAGAGCCTAGCAACATTGATTATGACTGCACTTTGTTGGAGTGCCACGTCAATCTTGATCTGCCCGGCTTTGAAGACATGGGGGAAGATGGTGAACCAACAGGAATTAAAGTTCCTTACGTTGTTACGATTAGTGAGGATAGCGGACAAGTACTTGCCATTAGACGAAATTATCGCGAGGAGGATGAAAGACGACGAAAAATCCAGTATTTCGTCCATTATAAGTTCCTTCCGGGATTCGGATTTTATGGCCTCGGGCTTATCCACACTATTGGCGGCCTGTCCCGAACAGCTACGGCGGCTCTTCGCCAGCTTATTGATGCTGGCACTCTTTCTAATCTCCCTGCTGGTTTCAAGGCTCGCGGACTTAGGGTACGAGATGACGAAGAACCCCTTCAGCCGGGAGAGTTCCGCGACGTAGACGCTCCGGGTGGCGCGATCCGTGATTCGTTGATGCCGTTGCCTTTCAAGGGTCCTGACGGCACGTTGTTCCAGCTTTTGGGCTTTGTGGTTGAGGCGGGCCGTCGGTTTGCCACGATCACTGACATGAAGGTGGGCGACGGTAATCAGCAGGCGGCTGTTGGTACGACGGTAGCGTTATTGGAGCAGGGTTCACGGGTCATGAGTGCGGTGCATAAGCGCCTGCACTACAGCATGAAGCAAGAGTTTAAGCTTCTGGCACGGGTGATGTCGGAGTATCTGCCGCAGGAGTATCCGTATGCTGTAGAGGGCGGTGATCGGACGATCATGCGTCAGGACTTTGACGACCGTGTAGATGTGGTTCCGGTGTCGAATCCGAACTCGTTTTCGCAGGCACAGCGCATTTCTTTGGCGCAGTCTCAGTTACAGATGGCGATGCAGGCCCCGCAGATTCATGATTTGCATGAGGCGTACCGTCGCATGTATGAGGCGCTGGGGGTCAGTGACATTGACAAGATCCTGATTGCGCCTTCTTCGGCTGATCCTATTCCGAAAGATCCGGCGCAGGAGAACATTGACGCGATTGACAGCGTACAATTGAAGGCGTTTGAGGGTCAGGATCATGACGCTCATATTTTGGCGCATTTGACCTTTGGCACGTCGCCCATGTTGCAAGCCTTGCCGCAGTCGGCCATTGCGCTTCAGAAGCACATTATTGAGCATGTGAAGCTCAAGTGTCAGGAGATGGCGACGGCGCAGTTGTTGCAACAGACGGGTGGTCAGGCATTGACGCCAGATCTGGAGCTTCAGTTGGAGTCTATGGTTGCCCAGATGAACGCGCAAGAGTTTGGCAATCTGAAACAGCTTACGGCACAGATAACGGGTCAGGGCCAAGGGCCTGATCCTCTGGTACAATTGAAGCAACAGGAGCTTCAGTTGGATGCTCAGAAGCAACAAGCCGATATGCAGATGGATCAGGCGGAATTGCAGTTGGATCAACAGCGTATGGCTAACAAGCAGACTGAGTTCCAGCAACGGTTGGCTAGTCAGGAACGCCAGACGCAAGCTAGAATTGATGCGGCTCTTCAAAGAGAGCTACTAAAGATGAGGAACAATTAAATGAGAGTCAAAGTAAACGGCGCTCCACCCGCTAATCCGCCCAAGCCTGTTGCAAAGGCTGACATTCAGGGTCAGGGTTCCATTCCTTATGCTGTGGCGAAGGCAGAGAAGACGCCTGACACGGCGATGGGCAAGTCTACGACGGGCAAGAAACGTGGCATGGGTGCCGCGCTTCGCGGCTCACGGTTCACTAGCTGTTGAGGTGATTTATGGCCGTTTCTAGAGAACGCTTAGACCAGCTTTATAACGAGCTATTTGGCCGCACCGGAGGCGCGGATGAAGCGGGTGCTGAGTATTGGATGGAATCTGGTTTAAGTGGCGAAGCCCTTCGCGATGCTTTGATTGCGGGCGCACAAGGTTCAGATGTAACGGGTTTTCAACAAGCGCAACAAGCGGCGGCGGCGGGGGCGGCGAGAAGTCCTGAACGCCAAGCGCAAGTTACTAAAATTTATAATGAGCTTTTTGGCCGTGATCCGGGACAAACGGGCTTAAACTATTGGTCTGGAATTAATCTGACGGGGGAAGCTCTCCGCGATCAAATTGCCGCGTCCGCGCAAGAGGCGGATGCCGCTAGTTTTGCTGAAAGACAAGCTATGCTCGCGGCAGGTCAAATTCCGACGGGCTACGCGGGTAATCCTTTAACCAGCGGCGGTGGTGCTGATGGTGCCGGAGGCGGCACTACGACAGTGCCCGATTGGTTTGAAGGTTACATGGACCAATACAATGCGATGCAAGAGCGTCTTGACACGCTTACTGCGTTAATTGAACAAATGCAAAGCAGTGGCGGCGGATATACCGGCGGAACCGGGGTCAGCGTTGGTCAACCCGGCGGAACGCCTACCT
>Ga0208019_1001596_pt1 | contig 11964 bp, 16 predicted proteins | sample CB_VirMetaG_5_FD_184540 | JGI IMG/M metagenome (GOLD analysis project Ga0208019, IMG submission 184540) | Freshwater to marine saline gradient viral communities from Chesapeake Bay - CB_1508_1D Viral MetaG (SPAdes) (version 4) | ecosystem: Environmental > Aquatic > Marine > Coastal | place: USA...
CCTGAAGACGGAATTTTATTTGAAAGTTTCATGACTGTGTCTGCGATCGGAGCAGATGTTGCGGCTACGATATTATTAGACAAGTAGGAGTTTAAATGGCTACTTCTGGAACAACAACCTTTGAATCGGGTTTTTATATTGATGATATAATTACTGAAGCTTATGAAAGATTAGGCAGATTTGATTATTCTGGTAATGATATAAAAACAGCAAGACGTTCTTTAAACATAATGTTTCAAGAATGGGGCAATAGAGGTTTGCATTTCTGGGAAGTAAAAAATAATTCTATTACATTAGTTCAAGATCAAACTACTTATACAATGTATCGATCAACAGCTGATGGTACTTCAGATGCTACAGCAGTTTATGGTGTCGATGATATTTTAGAAGCAGTATATAGAAATTCATCTGGTGTTGATTTTCCATTAACAAAAATAAATAGATCAGCGTATCAAGGTCTTTCAAATAAAACTCAAACAGGTGTACCTACACAATATTTTGTACAAAGATTTATAGATAAAGTTACAATCACTTTATATTTAACTCCCGGAGGCACAGAAGCCGGAAACCTGTTAAATTATTATTATGTCAGCAGGATTCAGGATGCAGGAGCCTATAGTAATAATGCAGATGTACCCTATCGTTTTGTACCTTGTATGGTATCTGGACTTGCATATTATTTATCACAAAAATTTAAACCAGAATTAACTCAACAAATGAAACTATTGTATGAAGATGAATTACAAAGAGCATTAGAAGAAGATGGTTCTTCATCAAGTTCATTTATAACTCCAAAAAATTATTATCCAAATGTCTAATTTATCAAAAGGAAAATATGCACAATTTATTTCTGATAGAAGTGGACAAGCATTTCCATATCAAGAAATGGTTATTGAATGGAATGGATCAAGAGTCCATATTTCTGAATTTGAAGCAAAGCATCCACAGTTAGAACCAAAACCTACTACTGCAGACGGACAAGGTTTAAGAAATGCTAGACCACAAATCTTTACTCAGGCATCAGGAGATGGTGGATTTATGAATGTAGATTTAACTTTACCAGCACCCTTTGCATTTGAATCAAACCGTGGTATGGTTCCTGATAATGGCTCTGCTGTTAATAGAAGAAGACAAGCACATATAACTTTAGGAAGAGTAACGGTAACAACATAATGACATACGCAGAATTAGTACAAAAAATTAGAGATTATACAGAAGTAGATAGTAATGTATTAACTGATACAATTGTAAATGGAATTATATCTGATGCTGAATTTAGAATTTTTAGGGATGTAGATTCCGATAATAATAGAAGATATGCAACAGCTAATTTATTTACTTCACAAAGATTTATAGATACGCCTGATGATTTATTAGTTATTAGATCAGCTCAGATTGTAAATGGTGGGTCAGGTGGAACTAGAAACTTTTTAGAATACAGAGATACCAGTTTTATGTCTGAATATAACTCAACCGGAGTTACTGGAGAACCTAAATACTATGGTATGTGGGACCAAAATACCATCGTTTTAGCGCCTACTCCAAATTCAGATTATGAAATTCAATTAAATTATATCTTGAAAGATCCGGGTTTATCAAGTACAAATACAACTACATACATAAGTACGTATTTTCCCAATGGACTTTTGTATGCATGCTTAGTTGAAGCATTTAGTTTTCTAAAGGGACCAAATGATCTCTTGCAATTATACGAAGGAAAGTATAAACAAGTGGTAGAAGGCTTCTCAATAGAACAAATGGGAAGAAGACGACGTGATGAATATCAATCAGGTGTTCCTCGTGTCGGCGGAAAATAATAATAAGGAGATAAACTATGGCTATAACACAAGCACTTGCAAATTCTTTTAAAAAAGAATTATTGGAAGCTGATCATGACTTCACGCAAACGACTGGTGATAAGTTTAAAATTGCTCTTTATACTTCTTCGGCTACTCTAAACTCAGCAACTACTTCTTACACAACTGGTAATGAAGTTGGTGCATCAGGTCAATACACTGCAGGCGGTGGAGCATTAGTAAATAATGGTACATCAATTGCATCAGGTGTTGCGATCGTTGATTTTGCTGATAGGTCTTTCACAGGTGTGACTTTGACTGCTAGAGGAGCTTTAATCTATAACACTTCAGCAACTGTAGCGAATGCAGCTGTTGCAGCTTTAGATTTTGGAGCAGATAAAACAGCGACATCAGGAACTTTCACAATACAGTTTCCAGCATTTACAACTTCAGCAGCGATTCTAAGAATTTCTGGGTAATAGCACATAGGAGGTAAAATCCTATGGCAACTTGGGGAACGCTTACATGGAGCACAGGTAATTGGGGCGAACAGAATAATACTGACGCTTTTCCAAACGGGATAGGTGCATCTTTTTCAATAGGAACAATTGATTCAACAGCAACAGTTGAATTTGGTTGGGGAAGAGATCTCTGGGGTTCAAGAGCATGGGGTTCTCCTGATCAAATTGTAAATCCTTCGGGTATCGCAATGACTGCGTTCGAAGGTACACTTGATCCAGCTCCAGATGTTTCTTTAACTGGAATAGGATTTACAGCTGCAATAGGAAATGAAAATGCATTTACTGATATAGAATTTTCTTTAACTGGTATTTCAATAAGTAGTGTTTTAGGAAATGAAAATTCATTTACTGATGTAGATGTAATTCCAACTAGTATTGCAATAACTAATACTTTAGGTGATGAAACTGCAGCTGGTGAAATTAACATTGGTTGGGGTAGATTAACTTGGGGTGAAAATGCTTGGGGCATTGCAGGTGATTTAGAAGTTACCGGAATTGCTGCAACTTTAGCTTTAGGTAATGAAAGTATTTCAATTGATGTTGCTCCTGAAGTAACAGGAATTCCAATGACTGCATCACAAGGTGATGAGTCCATAGAAATTTCTTTTGAAATAGAATTAACAGGCCAAACACTTACAACTAATTTAGGAATAGCTGACGCTGGTCCTGATGCAATGTTAGAAGGAATCGGTGCAACCGGTTCTGTTGGTAACGTTGAAGCATATAACTTAGAAGGTTGGGGACGATACTTCTGGGGTCAATTTGAATGGGGTGCTACCGGTGAATGGGAACAAGTAGATTTAACAGGTATAGCATTATCAGCAAATTTAGGTTCTCCAGCAATTACAGGTACAGCTAATGTAGATGTAACTGGTGAATCAATGACTGCAGCAGAAGGTATAGTAGACCCTTCTCCAGATGCTGAAGTTACAGGTATTGGATTTGATGCAGATTTAGCAGTTGGTACAGTTATAGCAGGTTCTGCTAATGTAACAGTTGTTGGACAAGGTTTTGGAGCAGGTCTTGGATTAGGTACTTTAATAGCTGAATCCTTTATAGATGTCACTGGAATAGCTATGTCTAGTAGTGTTGGAGGCGTTACAGTTATTGGAGAAGCTACTACATCTGCTACCGGAATTAACTTGACAATTGCTTTAGGAACTAATAGAACTTTAATATGGAACCAGGTAAATACAGGCACAGCACCTACTTGGACAGAAGTTGACACAGCTGCATAAAAATTATAGATTGACATTATCAGTCAAAATTTATAAAAATAGATTAACTGGAGAATAAAAAATTATGGCTAACTCAACATCGGCTAATTTAAAATTAACTGTTCAAGCAACCGGAGAAAATTCTGGAACTTGGGGACAAATTACAAATACAAACTTATTAATTCTTGAACAAGCCATTGGTGGTTATGATGCGTTCAACGTAACTAACGCTAGTAGAGCTTTAACATTTACAAACGGTGCAGTATCAGATGGTAAGAACGAAGTTATTAAATTAACTGGAACACTTGCTGCAAACGTTAATGTTACCATTCCAGATTCAATAGAAAAAACTTATACAATTCAAGATGCTTGCAATCATGCAGGTTTCACTTTAACTTTTAAAACTACATCTGGTTCAGGTGTTGCTTTATGTGAAGGACATACTTATCAGTTATGGTCAGATGGTACAAATATTTATAAAGGTTCTGAAGAAAAAGTATGGAGAGCAATTACTTCTGCTGAAACAGTTCAACCTGGAGCACAAATTTTAGCAAATACAAATGGTGGAGCATTTACAATTACTCTTCCTGCTTCTCCAAGTGCAGGTGATGAAGTTTCATTTATTGACCAAGGATATGATTTTAATACAAACGCATTAACTGTTGGAAGAAATGGTTCTAACATTACAAATTTAGCAGCGGACTTAACGATCAATACACAAGGCGCTGGTTTCACATTAGTATATTCAGGAGACGCTACTACCGGCTGGACCTATAAGGAGAAATAATAGATGGCTACATACGAAGCTACAAAATATGACTTCAATGGTGCTGCTATTACTGGTATCCAAGGTCTATCTACAGGAACAATAATACCTTGGGCAACTGCATCTACACCAAGTGGGTATCTTGCTTGTAATGGTGCAGCGGTTTCAAGATCAACTTATGCAAATTTATTTACAGTCATAGGCACAACTTATGGATCAGGAGATGGATCTACAACTTTTAATGTTCCTAATACACAAGACAATGTTATTAAATCTGTAAGTAATAATGAAAGCCCTGGTTTAACTGGCGGTGCTAATACAAGAACCATGAGTGGTGGATCATTAGCAAATCACACTCTTTCTGTTGCACAAATTGGAAGTCACACTCACAGCATTAATGGTAGAGGAGATCCTGCTGACTATAACATGAACACAGGTGGTGGTGCTAGATGTACTAGAGCTGGTTCTAACATTAATAGTAGTAATACGGGAAGTAGTGGAGCGCATAGTCATAGTATGAATTCAGGAAATGCAGTCTCTACCTTACAACCATATTTAGTAGTTAACTATATAATTAAAACATAAGGTAAAAAATGGCAACATACGAAGCAACTAGATATGATTTTGATGGTGGAAATATCCAAGGTTTAATTGGAGTTGATACTGGTAGTATTCTTCCTTGGCCAACTTCTTCTGCGCCTTCAGGATATTTAAACTGTAATGGAGCAGCGGTGTCTAGAAGCACCTATTCTGCTTTATTTGGAGTTATTGGTACAACTTATGGCTCTGGAGATGGTTCATCTACTTTTAATGTTCCTAATTTAAATGCTAATTTTCCAATAGGAAAATCAAATACCAAAAATATTGGTTCCACGGGAGGAGCAAATAACGCAAATATTTCTGGTGTAAATGCTGCAAATACGACTATTAGCAACACTACAATGGCATCACATAGTCACAGCACAGCACTAAGTGGTTCTGATAGAAACGCAGGTGGAGGTAACCAATCTCCGACAACAAGCGCAGTAGGTTCAAATAATACAGGTGGAGGCGGTGCACATGGTCATGGTATAAATGCTGCAAGTGTCTCTTTACAACAGCCTAGTATTGATGTAAATTATATAATTAAAACGTAGGAGAAAAAATGAAGGTTTCAGTAATAGTTTCAGATAAAACAGTTGTTATAGATGGAGAAGGATATACAAACATGGAAACTCAACCATGTTGGAGTAGTGTTCCTTCAAATATTCATGCTTATCAATATAATAGTGAAAATTCTTCTCAAAGTGAAATAGAATATAATGATGGTACTCCGCACAGTCCTTGTACATTATCAGATATTCAAAAATTTATTGATGCTCACGCAGCACAAAAGCAAGATATTTTAGATCAAGAAGCTGCATGGTTTAATTCTTGGGAAAGAGTAAAAGCAGATAGAGATCAGTATTTAAGAGATAGTGATTGGACTCAAGTTGAAGATTCACCTTTAACTGCTGAAAAAGTCGCAGAGTATGCAACTTACAGACAATCACTTAGAGATTTACCAGCAACTTATTCCGCTGAACAACCAAAAAATATTACTTTTTATGAAGGTGATGTAATGCTAACCGCAAATGATGGAAGTAAATCAGTAATTATTTCTAAACCAGTTGTATAGGAGTTTAAATGGCTACTTACGAAGATACAAGATATGACTTTGACGGAGCTAATTTAACAGGTATTGTTCTTGTAGATACAGGAACTATTATTCCTTGGCCAACTTCTTCTGTTCCATCTGGTTATTTAGATTGTAATGGAGCGGCTGTCTCTAGAAGCACCTACTCAGATTTATTTGCTGTTATTGGAACTACTTACGGATCTGGAAATGGTTCAACTACTTTTAATGTACCTAATATTAAAGATAGAGTTTGTAGAGGAGGTGCAAATAATTTAGGTGTTACAGCGGGAGCAAATTCTCAACAAGCTTCTATTACAGCGGCAAATACTTCTTTATCACAAAACACTATACCAAGTCATAGTCACAACGGACCTCCTGGCGGTGGATCTGATGGTATTGGTTTTGGTAGTAATAATAATACTATGAGATATCAAGGGAACTATACTTGGTCAAACCAAGGTAGTGGATCAGCTCATAACCATAGTGCAACAGGTGGAAATATAGATCCTAAACAACCTTTTGTAGCAACCTATTTTATAATAAAGACTTAATATGACTAAATATTCAATTTGCCCACAAGACATGACTGTAAGTATAAATAATAGATCAAAACAGTTTACAGACTATACACCTAATTTAAACAAAGATATAAATTATCTAAGATTTGATACTGAAACCAATACTGGTGAGATAGAATATTTAGATGTAGGAACGCCTCATAAAATTATAACTTCTATTCCAGAAGACTTTCAAGCTTTAATTAATCATGCAGAAGCTAATTTAGTTGAAGAAGATAGAATAAATGCATTACCTTATTATGAAAAACCAGGTTATAACACTTGGGAAAGAGTAAGAACTGAGAGAAATAGTTTTATAAGATATTTAGATCAATATATAATCGCTAAAGATTATCCATACAACACTGGAGAAAAAGAAAATTTAATTGCTTTTAGACAAAAGTTAAGAAACATTCCTACTGAACATGCAAGTTCTAGTCCAGAAAATATAAGATTTACACCAGAATTAAATATTGAAATAGATGGTGTGGTTACAGAACTTCATTCACGTTTTAAAGAAAACGCTTAATTATTTAATTTTTATTACTGCCTGCATAAATCCAAAAGCTAAATACTCATATTTTATATTATGAGTTTTTACATATTCTTGCCAAGCTTTATATTCATTTTGTTTCCAACCTGGATATCCAAAATATTCATCAAAATATATAATAGTATCTTTTTTAATTTTATTTTTAGGAATATTATTTAATATATCTTTAGTAGATTGATAGGTATCACAATCAATAAGAATAAATGCAAAGTTTTCTTTATTATTTAATACAAATTTTTTAACAGTATTTTTAAACCAACCTTTAATTAAAGTAATATTTTTTTCTACTTTAGGAAGTTTACCATTTAAAGAAAAATGTCCTTTTCCAAAATAACCACCTTTCCAATTTTCTTGTAATCCTTCAAAAGAATCAAATCCGTACCAATGTTGATTAGGTTTAGCTTTAGCTAAATAATTTAATTGTAAAGCTTGGTGTACTCCAAATTCACAATGAAGACCTTTTAATTTAATTTCATTTAAAGCTATATTTAATATTCTTGCTCTACTATCATCATCTATAATAACTACATTATCTAAATGTTTATCCATATAATCAGCTGATTCTTTTAAATATTTTTCTTCTAAATAATAGTAAGCTCTTTTCACTATTCTAAAACAATATTAGCTGTTAAGCGAATCCAAGGACAACCTTTGATAGGGTTATCCCCTACATGAAATTCATTAGAATTAAAATAAACAATATTTCCTGGTTTAAATTTATATTCTTGACCATCTACCCAAAAAGATCCTAACCATGAATCTTGCCATACAGGTGTTAAAAAGACTAAAAGACTATGGTGAACTTTTTCTTTATCATTATCAGCATGTAATCTAGTTACAGATTGATCAAATGTAGCATTAATAAATACTCTAGCTAAATTATAATTCATACCAATCTTTTTTTCATCTGCTTTTTGTTTAATTCTAAAAACTAAACTTTGAAAATAATCAAACCATCTATGTCCTGGTTGAATATGCATATTACCAATAGTAGGAAATTGTCTATCTATTCCAGGAGAAGGTCTTGCAAATGCACTTAAAGTCCAATCATGAGTAGCTAAAAGTTCTGTATATAACCAATACAATTCTTTAGGACATAAAACTTTTTCAAACAAATGAGGTTTCATTATTTAAATTTTATTCTTTCACTTAAATTTTTATAAAAATTACTAAACAATTGTCCTCTATTAGTAGTTTGATGCATATGTCTTTTAAACATATCTTTATCTTTCCAATTAACAACACTAGTAAAATTAGTTCTTTTAAAAGGTATGGCTAATATTATAGGATGTCCTCTTTTTAAAATATAATCTTTACCTACAGGTATTTTACTCCAATTTATAATGAAAGGAAAATTAACTTCGTGCCAATTGTCAGTATCTACTATAGCTTCAAATCCATAGTATTCATCGTTAATGTCATTAATGGTTGGATTTAAAAACATGGTAGAATATCCTGGAGGTGTTTTAATTAAAAAAGGATTATTATATTTCATAGCATGATTAGTATTCCAACGATCAATTAAGGGAACCTTCCATACTTGTGGTCTTGCATGATAAGCAATTAACTCAGGCCCACCATAATTTGGAGGATAGTCTATTTTGTAATCAATCTTACCTTGAAAATCATCTATTCTAGAAATATTTAACTCTACCGAATTTAAAATATAGTATCCATGTTTATACATTTCTAAAACTGGAGGACATTTTTTTACAGTAGGTGTGTTTATACCTTGAGTATAAGTTTTCATTTCTTTATACCATTCAGGTATTTTTTTCATTGCTGGTAAAGGTTCTAACCAAAAATCAGACTGATTTTTAATTCCATTAATTATATATTTTTCCATTAAAGAAAATTTAATTTCTTTTGAAAACGGTTTCTGTAATATATTTTTTAAAGCTTGTAAAAGTGAAATCACCTTTTCTCCTTTGAAATTTTAATTCTTTTCTATTTTGTATGTTTAACTCAAAATTTTTATTTGTCAAAGGTGTAATTAAAAACAAAGGATCTCCTTGTTTTATTAATATATGATTTTGATTATTAAATACATTTACAAAGAAATTTAATTGTTCGTGACCATTAATAATACCAGATATAACTTTTGTGTTAGGAAAATGCCATGTGGGAGAATGTATTAAAAACATTTCATCTTTACAATCAATGTACCAACCAAAACTAAATTTTAAAACACAATCTAAATTTATATTAGAGGAAATATATTGTGCATACTGATATGCTGGATGTTGATGCATAAAATTATGATTAGTTCCCATTTTACCAAACATGCAAGTTGCTTTTCTATTTTTATCAAAGATTACTTCAATATCAAAAGGAGAACTGATTAACATGGATCGTCTATATAAATTTAGAAAACCAGAACATGACTTTACAGTTCTATGAGATTCTAAAAATTTTCCAATTGAAGGTTCAAATAATTTAGGTGGTATTGTTTTAAAATAAGTTGGTAGATTTTTTGGAAAAATAGTAAAATAGTCTTTTATAACATCCTTATCAAAAACTTCAGTATATAAAGTAAAATTGTTTAATTTTCTAAACATAAATCAAAATTATAAGCTAGACTTATTCTTATATCATCATTTTCTTGCTGTTCAACGCAATGCTCTAAATGAGCAGGAAATATTATTAAGTTTCCTTGAATTGGTTTATAAATAACTTTATCCCAAGTAAAAGGATTACCTTGATTTGGATTGGGTCTATTAACAATCATATTTGTAGGTGATTTAAAAAATACTTTTGCGTTATTTTCATTAGAATTTAAAAAATAAATAGCAGATATAAAACATTTAGAGTGATGATGATATTCTTGAAAGTCATATTTTTTATAAACATTAAACCATCCTTGCTGATATTTCATAGGGTTTAGGTATCCTACTGTTTTTCTATATATTTCTACTTGTTCAAAAACCCAGTTATTAATATCTTTAAATTTATCTTCTTTTCCAATGTCTAATGTTCCTAATGTATTAAAAGTATTTTTTGAAATCCAATCTGTTCTAATATCTTTTCTTTTTGTTTTCTCTAAATTTAGACAATATGGAGTTAATTTTTCAGCTTCTTCTTCATTATTTTCATATGAGGCTATACTAATGATCGTCGAAAAAACTGGTTGATGTATCATTTTTACTAATATATTCTTACTGTATTTTATAATACTTTTATTGTATAATCATTATATGCTACAAAAATTAAATTTCAAGCCTGGTTTTAACAAGATGATCACGGATTCCGGAGCCGAGTCTCAATGGGTCGATGGTGATTTTGTTAGATTTAGATATGGATTACCTGAAAAAATAGGTGGTTGGAATCAATTAACTACTCAATCTGAAACTCTTCCAGGAGCTGCACGTTCACAACATACTTGGACATCTTTAGCAGGTGAAAAGTACGCAGCGATAGGTACGTCACAAGGATTGTTTTTATATTACGGAGATGACTTTTATGACATTACTCCATTAGATACAGCTATTACAGGAGCTGATTTTGATGCTTCAACCGGTTCACCAACAGTAACTGTTAATAAAACTTCGCATGGTTTATCAAACGGAAGATATGTTACATTTGATACTGTGACGGTACCGACAGGTTCTGGATATGCTACAACAGATTTTACAAACAATACTTTTGAAATTGCTAATGTCACATCTAATACTTTTGAAATTATTATGCCAACTAATTCTGCAGGAACTACTTCTGGAACAGGTTCAGCAGGGATACTTCCGTATGTAGTTGTAGGTCCAGTATTTCAAACAGCAGGTTATGGTTGGGGTACATATGTTTGGAGTGATTCAACATGGGGCACTGAACGTACAATTAGTGACGTGACCCTGGATCCAGGCAACTGGAGTCTCGATAACTTTGGACAAATATTAATTGCAACTATTTTTGATGGAAGAACTTTTACATGGAATCCTGGAGTATCTAATCCAAGAACAATTAGAGCAACCATAATGTCTGGTGCACCAACTAAAACAAGATTAACACAGGTCTCAGATAGAGATAGACATTTATTTCATTTTGGAACTGAAACAACGATTGGAGATAACGCAACTCAAGACCCAATGTTTATAAGATTTTCGAATCAAGAAGATTATAATACCTATCAACCTACAGCGACCAATACTGCAGGTACATTTAGATTAGACAAAGGTAATAAAATTGTTGGAGCTGTATCTGGTAAAGATTATACATTAGTATTAACCGATAGTTCTGCATACGTAATTCAATATGTGGGTCCACCATTTACTTTCTCAGTTAGACAAGTCGGTACTAATTGTGGATTGATTGGTCAACATGCATTGAGTTATTCTAATGGGGTTGTTTTTTGGATGTCAGGTGAAGGTGGATTCTTTATGTTTGACGGTACTGTAAAAGCCATACCATGTTTAGTAGAAGATTTTGTGTTTACTACAACTGGAAATAATTTAGGTATTAATTATAATTCTGCAGAAATTGTTTATTCAGAACATAATTCTTTATATAATGAAATAAATTGGTTTTATCCAAAATCAGGTTCAGAACAAATTGATAGATGTGTTACATTTAATTTTGCAGAAAATTGTTGGACCACTTCTTCATTAGCAAGAAGCACTTATGCTGATCAAGGGGTATTTGATTTACCATATGCAACACAATATAATAGAACAGAATATCCTAACTTTCCTATTCAAGGTGTAACCAATATTTATGGTGCATCAACTTACTATGCCCATGAAACCGGAACCGATCAAATCAATTCATCAGGCACCACATCTATTAATGCTTTTATTAAATCTGGAGACTTTGATATATCTGCAACAAGAGATATTACGGGTCAATCAACAGGAATGGCAGACCTTAGAGGTGATGGAGAATTTATTATGTCTATGAAACGATTTAT
>Ga0208019_1001598_pt1 | contig 11957 bp, 6 predicted proteins | sample CB_VirMetaG_5_FD_184540 | JGI IMG/M metagenome (GOLD analysis project Ga0208019, IMG submission 184540) | Freshwater to marine saline gradient viral communities from Chesapeake Bay - CB_1508_1D Viral MetaG (SPAdes) (version 4) | ecosystem: Environmental > Aquatic > Marine > Coastal | place: USA...
TTTCTCGACCGATGAAGCCATACTTTGTTCAAAGTCTGCCTCCATCTGTTCAAATATATCGCTCATAGCGACCTCCTTTGGTTTTTGATAAGACACGTTTCCGGTCTTGACATTCTCATATATATGCGTATATTTTCCTATAGTCAAGGAGAAAAATGATGACAGAGTATAAATTTAAAACCAAGCCTTATGACCACCAGATGAAAGCGTGGGAAGACTCGTGGGCCGCGGACTATTATGCGCTGTTTATGGAGATGGGAACAGGCAAGTCCAAAGTGGCTATCGACACCATCGGCGCGTTATATAAAGATAAAAGCATAAATGCAGCATTAATACTAGCCCCCAAGGGTGTTTATGACAACTGGATCAAAGGTGAGATACCAACACACCTACCCGACGACATAACGCATAAGATTGTCCGTTGGTCTCCATCTTCCGCAAAAAAGTTTCAAGAAGAGATGGGAGAACTAGTTTATCAAAAATTCGACGGTTTAAAGTTTTTCGTCATGAATGTAGAGGCATTGTCTACGCCTCGCGGGACAAAAGCGGCTTATGCGTTTTTAAAGAACAACCCGCAAAACATCATGATAGTTGATGAAAGCACCACGATTAAAAACAGGAAAGCCACCCGCACTAAAAACATTATGTTCTTGTCTCAAGGGGCTAAGTACAAACGTATCTTAACGGGATCGCCCGTCACTAAATCGCCGATGGACTTATATAGTCAGTGTGCGTTCCTGTCTACAAAGGCGCTAGGTTTTAGTAGCTACTACTCTTTTCAGAGCAGATACGCCGTTATTCAAAAACGACAGTTTCGTACTCGAGTGTTTCAAGAAATTGTATCGTATCGAAGGCTAGATGAACTCAATCAAAAACTGGATAAGTTTAGTAACCGCATACTAAAAGAAGACTGTCTTGATTTACCAGACAAGATTTATATTCGGCGTGATGTGGAATTAACAGAGGAGCAAAAACGCGTTTATAAACAAATGAAGAAATTGGCTTTAGCTAAATTAGATAACGGTGAGTTAGCTACCACGGCAAGTGTGCTGACACAGATTATGCGGCTACAACAGATATGTTGTGGTCACCTTCAACCGGATGAAGGGGAAATTCAGGTTCTGGATAACAACCGCTTGCGGGAGTTGCTGGAGATTACTGACGAGTTACAGGGTAAGGCTATCATTTGGGCGACGTATACACACGACATCCAACAGGTAGCCAATGCCCTGCGCGACCGCTTTGGGCCCGAAGCGGTCGCAACCTATTACGGTGGAACGCCGCAGGATGAACGACAGGAAATCGTGGAACGGTTTCAAGACAAAAAAGGTCCGTTACGGTTTTTTGTTGGTCAGCCTAAGACCGGCGGCTACGGCATCACATTGACTGCGGCGAATACAGTCATTTATTACAGCAACAGTTATGACCTAGAAATTCGTTTGCAGTCCGAAGACCGCGCCCACCGCATTGGGCAAAGCCGTAAAGTGACTTATATCGACTTGGTATCACCAGATAGTATTGACGAAAAAGTTTTGTTAGCTTTGCGGAATAAAATCAACTTAGCCGGGGAGGTGCTTGGTGAAGAAGTTCGGGGGTGGCTACTTTAGCTACGTCGCATTAGGCCGCCTATACCCTTTTGTACGGCGCCACCTTTGGCGAACTTTAAGCTATAACCTAAGCCTATATCCCCAGACAGGTTTGTTCCGATACCTATTGTTCCGGGCCCAATCGGGGCATTAAACCCGATGGTATTTGTTCCGGCAACATTACCAAAACCAAGGTCTGTTGCTTGGCTCATAACACCTTCTGTAGTTGTTGGTGCATTAAACCCTAAACTACCTATGCCGTTGTCTGTGTCAGTGCTGATGCTTGTAGTAGGCCCAATCGCAAAACCGACGGTATTCGTCGGGCTTGGGCTAGTTGTTGGGGATTGCGGGCTTGGGGCTAACGCTGTGTTTGAAATCGAGGAATATCCATAGCCACTATCCTCACTAGAGGGGGATTCAGTGGTGTTGTAACCGGAATTTACGAAATTGTTAAACGCGTTTATGGCGCTTTCAGTTTGGTTAGCCTGATTAGCTTGAGATAAAGCGGACATCATAGACGATTGGGCCTGTGCCTGAGATGGGGCCTGACCGGGTGATCTACCCGTCTCATTATAAGTAGACATCTCCGTGGTTTGTGTTTCGCTAGAACCACCATTACCGCTTCCGCCATCGCCGCCAAAGCAATAAAACTTAGCTTCAAAGTCGTCTACGTTTTCAAAAATATCGGTAAGGCCGTCTGACCACGATAGTTTTTTATACAGCACAACAGAATCTCCGCACTTCTAATTCTTCTTGTACGCCAGTGGCGTAGCCTTGACGCTTACCCTGCGCTTGGCGGATAAAATAAGCCCCGTCGTGTGGATAGGTTTCAAGATAGCGCTCTGTCAGACTCTTTTGTACAAATCTACCTAATTTTAAAGCGTTCCCGTATGGCGCTATGAAATCTATCACATAAAGGATACCATCATTTGGGCCGTTGCTCCAGATATTTACGGGTAATTTTTTGCTTCCGGACTTGTAGCTTTCGCGCACATCTTTCGGCAAAAACGCATAGGTAAAAAGACCCGTGGGCCGCGATCCGTCATACATAATCATCATTTTATCATTCAAGATCGCAGGGATCACTAACCGCTCAAGATCGTGCAAATACCAATCCCGGTGCATTTCTGAACGGAGCATTAATGTTATAGCGGCTCCGATCATCCCATCAGGCTCCCGATGCCTTCAATCAAGGCACGATCTTCTGGGAACATCGCTGCAAATCGAGCACGGTCCACAGTGCCACTAGCCGGGGCAGGCGGTGGTGGGGGAGGAGAAACCGACGCAAACGCGTTAGTGGGAGGTACCGCAGGTTGCGTCGGAACTGAAAGACTTGCTTGTTGATCGGGTTTAACTATACCCGGAGAAATATCTGGAGTAATTGGCACTGTTCCACCTTGAATAGTATCCGGCATCACCATCGGCGTTGGTGGAGCTTGCTTGTTCATACGCTGAATGCGCTGCTCGTTGTAACGCTCTTCTGCCGTAGCTCCGATAAAGCCGGAGTTGACAAGATAGGCACGGAGGCGACTGTTGCGGCTTACATACCTAGATGTACCCGGCTCAGCTTTTTCCATCAGCAGCTTGAAGAACTTAGGGTCCATAGCAGCTTGTAAAAGCAGGTCGTTTTGTTTCGAGGCAGGCACGTCAATAAACACGTCCATAATTTCACGACCCACGATTCCGGGCTCCGCAAGGCCCTGACCTCTGCCCGGAGCCATTGAAGTCAGTGCACGACCTATACGTAAACCGCCTAGATAAACAAAAGTACCAAACCCTCTGTTTAACAGTGGCACAGGCAAATCTGTGGTAGGGGCATCCCCGGATTTCGCTGAAGCGAGAGCGGCCTGTGTTTTTGCGCCCTCTTCCATAAGGATATTCAAACGAACAACAAAGCCTTCATCGACAATGCCTTCCTGACGCATAATCTCCAAAGGAGACGGCTGACCCTTTGCCAGCGGCTGGTTCAAGAACTGATTGAACTTAGCAAAACTAAATGTTTGCTCTCCTGCTTCGTTCAGTCCAGAAGAGTAAGCATACGCACGGTCAATCACCATGTCCCGCAACCCCTCTGTCGCGCCGGGAAACTTGTTTTCCGCAGACTTGGTGTTACGGATAAGTGTACGGAAACCCTTCAACGGGTTGTCGGGCCGTGCGCCGGGGGAACCGATGGTTGCACCCAGCAGTTTGTTGGGGTTGGCATCGGAACCGATGGAGTTATAGAAGCTAATCTCGTTCTGTAACGCTTTGTCCAACAGCCCCTTTGGTGCGCGGTTGCCAAGGCTAAGTGTTTGACCGTCTACAACAATATTGAGGTTGGCCCCCGGCTGATTGAAGCGCGGGTCGCCCGTTCGACGAAGACGTGCCTCTAACATATTTTCTGCGGTGGCCACACTCTCAAGGTCATACGTAAACATTGGAAACCTGCTGTTACCCTCTGGGTCAAACAGCACGTTGCGATATTCTTTTTTGAATTTGTCCAGACGAGCCTGCGATACACGACCTGTAGATGGATCCACCAACTTTTCAAACGCAACACGCATCAAGTCTTCCTGAGACGCCCGCATTGAGCCGATCATGCCGGTCATGGTTTCATCCATATTTGCGCCAGCATTATCTACAACAAAGGTCATAGCGTCTTCTAACTGGCTGTATTTTACAGAAGTGGCATCACCACCACCGCTAAACGCAGTCTTTGACAAAAGCTCCGGCATAATACGCCGTGCGCCCGTTTTGTTTCTGGATAAGATGACGTTTGGAAAAGCTCGTGTGAATACGTCATTCATTGCCTTTGAGAAATCAAACGCTTCCCGCAGAGCCTGCTGGTTTGGCGTAAGTGTCTCCCCGGATGCCGCTTTTATGCCAAAGTCATCAACAATAGAGTCAGCAAGGTCTGAATAAAAATGAGCCTCTTGGAACCGATTGTTTGCAGTAGCCTCACGAGCTTTGTTCAAAAGCTGAGTGCGGGCATTCATTACCTCACCCAGAGTGATGTCCATATCGGCACCCTCTGGCGGCAACGCTTTCTGTGACCGCAAATCATCTATTTCAAGACGCCCATTAAGCTGCTGCGCTTTATTACGAAGAATAGTAAGCTGACGGTTGCGCTCCGGAGCTTTGATACCCAGTGTAGTTAAGGCATCATCTGCTTCAAGCGACCGGATAGCGTCTTGAACTTCTACTAGCTGCTGTTCAATCGGGACATCCGTAGAAATACGCGCATTTACCGCTGCAACACTGTCAGGATTGGAGGCATTGATTGTCGCAATCTTTTCGTCAGCCGCTGTAATACGAGTGTTAATACGAGAAATCTTTTCTGCGTTTGCCTCTGCAACCTCAACAGATTCACCCTCTGCCTTAAATACCAACCGACGGACGGCAGGAGGCATAGAAATACCAAGCTCAGTTAGCTCGTTTTCCATGTTGCGATAGGCGCTTGTAAGATTAGGTATCTCAATAATCTCTTTACCATCTACCGCGTTATAGAAACGGCTTTCAACAGACCGCATTTCTTTAATGGCTTTGTCGGTCAAAGTCTCAATGTTTTGACTTGCCTTCATAGCAGCGTCTTGATCGTCCGGAGCAACCGCTTTATTCAAGCGTATTACCGTTGCATTGATGTCATCCAGCCTCTGGATAATCATGCCTTCCATTGTTTGCTTACGAAGTTCCGCAGCTTTGCTAATCAAAGTCTGATCGCCTGACGCAGTCATCAACTCAATCAGTTTGGTTATTCCGTCGTAGTCTTGGCGAATAGCATTACGCACGGTTGGTCCGTATGACTTGTCTTGTGCTAAGGTGTTCTGCAACAGAAGCATGGCAGGGGAACCGGTTACGCCAGCCGTGGTCCGAGGGCCGAGTTCAACCCCCAGTTCAGCAGCAAGCGCGTTTATTTCATCTTGATTTTTTAGCGCAGAAAGCAGTGCCTCCGGGCTTTCACCGTTCTTTTCCAAAAAATTATACAGTGCCTGCCCTTGTTTAGACATACGACCTTCTGTGGTCATAGATTTATATGCGCTAACTATTTGGTTTTTACCAAAGCTAATAACAGTGTCCGCTACTGCCACCGGGCTAGCTACGCCAAATCCAATCTCAGCGCCCATGCGAACAAGCGCATCGCCGGGGTAATTAGATTCGGCGAAATAAGTTCCGTAGGCAGAGCCACCAATACCCGCGGCTTCTGTTCTAAAAAACGAGCCGGGGCGTTGAATGGCAGTTTTCTGCATCCGCTCGACCATAGTCGGCTTAAACTGTTGCAGCGTAAACTGATTTCGTCCGTTTAAGTTTGCAATATTACGAGAAAAACTTAGTGTGCCGGGAACAAATTTACTTGCGGTAAGCGCGGGGATAGGAGCTACCGTCAAGCCCGTTGCAAACGTATAACCAGATTCACCATAAGGGCGAACACTAGGGGTGTACGGCTCTTCCGAAAAAAGCAAACCAGACAAGGCATCACCAAATAAATAACCCGAAGCCAAACCAATTCCCCCGCCAATAGGAGCCGTGATCCACGCTGCGGGACCACCAAGCAACCCAAGCTGGAAACCCATATAAGCGCCAGCAGCAGTTGGACCCATTTCGACGACGCCTTTTGCGGCTTCCTGTGTGAACGCGCCTAAAGGTGTAGCTACCTGCGCCCTAGTCAAATTCGCTAAAATCTCACTGTCAGAAAAACCTTCTTTTTTAAGCGTCTGGTAATACTCTTGATTTCCTTTCAACCCCCTTGGGTTTGGGAAATTTTTTAAAACATAGTTTAAAATTTCTGCGTCGTTATGACCAGCAAGTGCCGCTCCACCAATGTCGAAGTTGTCTTTAAACCTCTGTTGCTCTGTTGCAATATCTGTTAAGCGTTGCGCGGAAACTTCATAAGCAGGGCTGTCCGGAGAAACCGGATTAAATACGGATATTGGTTGAACGTCAGGACTCTTTATTTCCGGGCGAACCTCTGGTGTATTTTCTGCAATAATCTGTTCTTTGATTTCACCAACAGTAGCCATTTATTTTTCCCCACCCTGCAATAAGTAATCAAAGCTTTCTATCGGTGGACGGTCTCCCGACCCAGAGCTTCGTACTTCATACCCGCGCCCAATTTGGGCATAAGTGTCTCTAATAGCGGTTAGTTGGAAAATACTTTTATCTAACTGGCCTAACCTAGCCTCGCTAACTGGTTTTTTCCGTTCCTCGTAAAGAGAGTTAATTTCTTGGTTTAAGTAAGCCACCGTATTTCGTATTTCGTCATACGCCGATTCATCCCCTTTGGTAAAAGAAGCGGTCTTCGGGAGGGTTTTTAAAATATCTTGACGAAAGGCTTCTGCTTCTCTTCCGGGCTGCGCGGCTAGAAGGGCTGCGCTAGTTGTGGTATTTAAATTTGCTAAAACAGAAATTGCCCGTGAGGTTTCTGGAAACGGTTTACCAAATACAGGCAGCAAAATCTCAGCAGTGCGGTTTAAAGCCTGCGCATAAGCGGACCCTTGACCCGTAGCCAAGGTCGGGTCAAGGCCTGCAATAATCGAGTTATAAGTGGTGTCCTTAATATCTATCGGCTGACCTCTTTCATCAAAACTTGGCACATCCCCCGCGGTAGCATTCAAGTTTTCAATTACGGAAGAAGCCGCACCTGTTCCTTGCGGAGTAACCACATCTGTTTGACTGGTAGTTACCGGACCGCCCAAAGTAGGTACGGTTTTGCCCTCAATCGCTTTACGCTTTTCAATAGCTTGACGCCACTCTTGAGCCAGCGTGTTTCCTTCAGACAAGGTATAACGCTTGTTTTCTGCATCCCAGACAGGCTTCGGTGCAACAAAATATTCAATCGCCTGATTAAGCACAATGTCTTCGTCAGGCAAGGTTTCACCACGAGCATACCGGTTCGCCAGCATTGAAGCGGTTTCATCCGGCTGGAACACGCCCTTGCCTGTTATAATATTCATTATACGGCCATCGACACTTGTACCGAACTGGTTGAGGCTTTGTGCAGCAGCATCCAGATCAACCTTACGGGTGTCCAGAGCCAACTTCTGCTCTTCCAGTGCTTTGATACGAGCTTCTGTCTGCTGCGCCAGCGCAAGATTTTTGTCTGCGCGGGCTTGGTTAAGGGCAGAATTAAGAGCGTTTAGCTCAAGCTGTTTTTGTTTAATTGCATCTGAGTTAGCTGCAATTTCTTTCTGAACCGCGAGCCGTGAGTCTTGAAGCGCAGTAGCCTGCTCGTGAGCCCTGTCCATTTTGGCAATGTCGTACTCATTGGCAACTTCCATCCTGCCAAGTTCAATGTTGCCGCGAAGAATAATGTTTTTTGCATCTAGCTGGTTAGCGAGAACTTTGCTTTTTTCATCACCCGCTTGACGCAAGTTCTCAATAATAACACGGTTGGTCTGTTCCGCCTCTTCCAACGCTATGCGTCCAGCCTGTTTTTCCGCCTCAAGCTGAGACGCGCCAGCTTGTCTTAGCTTTTCTATAATAGTTTCACGCGCCGTATCTAAACGGTCTTTCATGCTTAGCTGTGCAATTTCTTGATCACCCTTAAGCTGCTGTATTTTTAATTCTTGCGCCGCTTTTGTTTCTGCCGCCAAACCAGTTTCGGCAGCGCCTAACGCCGACAGCTTCATCTGCTGCGTTTTGGCGTCTGCGGCCTGCTTAGCTTTGAGTTGTTCCGCGGACCGCGCACTAATGGTCGGGAGCAACTGTGTCTGTTGAGCCGCCATAGCCAAGCGCTCAGCAGGGCTCATCCCCCGCTGCTCACCTTTCATGGGGCCTGCAAAAGCAAGCGCCGTATTGGCAATGTCGAACAGCATCTGCGCTTGAGTTAGCTTCTTCTGCTCCTCAATCGCGGCGCTTTGATCGCCAAGAATAGATTGATACAGGGGTACTTTCTGCTGATACAGTTCGCCAAGGCGACCTGCCGCTACAATCGGATCTCCGCCTTCCTGCATTTTTATGACTGGCTGGTTGTCTCCGCGGCGGACCAGCCCGCCTTGATTAAAATTTACGGGCGGGGGACCTCCCATCCCCGCTGGTGGCATCGAAGGAGCCATTTCTGCCGGAGGCGGAGGAGCTACAGTAGACATAATGCCTTCTGCCATCGCGCCTTCAACGGGTGCGGTCATCTCTTCCGCCGCCAAGCCCCCAATACCTTGGTCAACTGCTGCCATCATCATAACCGGCTGAACAAGCGCAAGAACAGACTCTGGGGTCTGACGCGCATCTTCCGGCCCAACAACGCCAGAAAGTTCGTTATAACGATCTTCTAGCGTGGCATTGTCACCACGTATTACATTCATTACCTGTTCGTAGTCTTCAACTTCGTCCAAGTTTTCTAAATTATCTGCAACCTGTGCAAGCATACCCTGCATTGCGCCAGTATCCATTACCTGTGCGCCCATTGATTCTGCCTGTTCGTCAGGAACACCAGAGGCCGCGCCCATCATTGCGCCGCCCGGAGGCATCATCGGAGCACCGCCTTGTGGGGGCATCATCGGAGCCATGCCACCCTCTTGCATCGGGATAACGCCCCGACCCATCAGGATGTCTTTCTGTGTAATTTGACCGTCGCCACTATAGTCAGGGAAAGCTGCCCCGCCTTTGGCAAACATCTGTCTCTGCATTACGCCTCTGTTCATCATCCGAATAACCCTGCTTTCTGCGCCCCTGCCGCCGCTGACAGGCCCGCTATGCCCAAGCCAAGATACTGCTGGGCTGGTGATACGCTTGGTGACGTTGACGTAGCAATAGTCTGCTGCGTTGACGGAGCACCCTTATAAATGTCTGACAGATATGACAGACGCTGATATGGCTCGTAAAGCTGTGCCAGATCGCTTTGACGCTTGGCTTCCAGAGTCGCCTGTTGCTGAGCCTGCTGCTGTTTACCAAGCTCGTATTGAGTTTGTAGATTACGCAACCCAGTCTGCTGAGCCAATTCACCAAGGCTAGCCTGCTGAAGACCCAATGTACCCAACGCCTGACCAGACTGCAACCCAAGCTGACCCAACGCCTGACCGCCCTGTAGACCAAACTGACCGTACTGAAGCCCGATGTCGCCCATCTGACCAGCCATACCAGCCAGCGCCTGCTGACCTTGAAGGCCAAGCTGACCGCCTGCTTGTGCGCCGGAAAGGCCAAGTTGTGCTTGCGCCTGACCCAACTGGCCGCCCTGCTGAGCAATCTGAGCGGCAAGCTGTTCTGTAGTAATACCCAGACGTGCCGCCTGTTCTGCCATAGCCGCCTGCTGTTGTGCGCCAGTAAGGCCCAATTGAGCCGCCTGACCGGCCAACTGACCACGAAGCTGTTCTGCCGACAGACCTGTACGAGCCGAAATTTCTTCTGCGGACATACCCATTTGAGCAAGCTGTGCGGCGTTTGCTGCTGCCTGCTGCTGAGCGGACAAACCAAGTTGACCTGTCTGTAGTCCTGTCTGTGCAGCAAGTTGCTCTGCCGATAGACCCAACTGACCCGCGGCTTGCCCCGCTCCAATTCCAAGTTGTGCTTGCGCCTGACCAAGAGCGCCAGCCTGCTGTGCGGCCTGAAGTGCGGAGCCCGCCCCAGCTTGACCAAGCTGACCGGTAAGACCTGCCGCCTGTAGCTGACGTGCCCGCGCCTGCTCGAAAGCGGCCTGCGCTTGTTGTGCTGCACTCTGATAACCCTGCGCCCGCATTTGCGCGGCTGTACGGCCCTGCTGCTCCAACTGAGCACGGGCTGTTTCTGCCGCTTGAACACCAGCGCGAGAACCGCCAAAAGCACCAGCACCTACCGCTTGTGCGGCCTGCTGTTGCTGCATAATCTGGCCCTGACGTGCAATATCCTGCATAGCCTGCTGAACTGCGGCATTTTCATAAGGGCTCATATATTGAGCAATCGTAGATGGATCAAACTGTCGTGCGCCACCGGCAAGACCAGCTATACCCGCTTGTGCTGCGCCCATTCCCATACGTCCAGCGGCCTGCGCCTGACGGATAGCGGCTTGAGTTCCGGGGGCCGCGGCCCCTGCTGCGCCAAGAATTTGCCGACCGGCTTGGCCCGTGATACCACGAGCGCCCTGAATAGCTTGCTGGGCTTGCTGACCCGCAGTGCCCGCCGCTCCGAGTCCTCCGGCTGTGGCTTGACCAAGCTGCGCTCCAAGGCCCGGAATATATCCCCGCAATCCCGCGCCTGCTTGACCCGCAATCTGTCCCGCCTGCTGCGCGGCGGCACCCATACCCGCCTGACCCATACCAACTTGACCCGGAACTAATCCGGCGGCTGCTAAAATACTACCAATACCCTGTTGCGATTGGCCGCGGGCCGCGAGAGATGCTGCGTCCATCGCGCCTAACGCGCCGCCAGTTACACCCTGACCATATTGAAGTGCGCCCTGAATGCCTTGCTGTGCTGCACCAACCTGAGTTGGAACACCCTGCATCGCGGACAAAAGGCCTGCTTCTGCCGCCTGACGATAGGGGTCGGCAGTCTGCATAGCCCCTGTAATATAAGGTGAAGCTGCGCCGTATACACCGCCAAGCTGACGCTGGGCATCGCCCATCGTGTAGCCCGCTTCGGTAAGGTAAGGCATATAACCGCCAATACCGCCAGCTTGCTGAGCAGCTTGAAAGGCTAAGTTTTGAAGACCCGAAAACCCAGCTACTTGCTGTGGTGGCAATTGTAAAACAGGGTTACCTTCTGCGTCTAGGACCGGTTGCCCATTTTCATCGAGAACTGGTACACCAGCGGGTTTATCTGACAATTCTTTTGCAGACTGAAGGAGACCTAGTTTATAGGCTTCAATCTCCGGGGCTTCGCGGACTATCTGTTCGGTAACTTCAGCCATTATGCCATCGCCTTTCCACGAGACTCAAGACCGCGCATCATGTCATACATATTATTGATGCCCTGCCTCATGTTCCCGTTACCCAGACCACGAACCGCGTCGGTAGTCATTACAAATTCACCCGGCATCAACATAGCGCGGACGCTGTCCTGACCCGGAATACCCTCATTTGGCATAATGCCGCCCACACGACGTGGGAAAATCTCACCGCCTTCTGCCGCATATTGTGGCTGCATAAACGGATTAACAAAAGTGCCCTGACCGGGAACAATCGTATACGGAGATGCAATCTCAGTTGGACCGATCGAATACCGCGGATCAAGGTTTTGAATGCGGTACTTCTCAGGGTCTGCCGCAATCAGGTCTGCACCCGTTGGGCCAGTATACCGAGACATATCTAACTCTTCCTGCTCTGGAGCAGTGAAGAAACCAGCCCCTGCTGCAAGCGCCGTGCCTGCTGCGGCGGCAGGGCCATATGTGCGGAGAAGACCGGGACCAATGCTGGAGGCAGTTACGTTTTTCATTGCCTCTAATCCTGCCGCTGCCGCCTGAGACTCTGTAGCCCCCGGAAGAGC